>Ga0315908_10001597_pt1 | contig 16940 bp, 14 predicted proteins | sample LakEriMetagenome_12_FD_203520 | JGI IMG/M metagenome (GOLD analysis project Ga0315908, IMG submission 203520) | Freshwater fungal communities from buoy surface, Lake Erie, Ohio, United States - Buoy 4 MA124 | ecosystem: Environmental > Aquatic > Freshwater > Lake > Lake biofilm | place: USA... | reverse complement strand
CCCAACCCCAACCCCAACCCCAATATAAATTATTTAAACTATAATTATTAAATATAAAATAATAAAAATAAAACCCTTTAACATAATCAAAGCAATAAAAACAATAAAAAATGATAATTTTCATAAATAAATTTTGAGATACCTTAAAAACGTGAAATAAGCTATTAATAATGAGGATCTAATTTGAAAAATTATTTTAAAATATAAATTAAATAAAATTATAAATATATAAATAATATATAACAAATAATTTTAAAAAAATGACGTGGTACGACTATATTATTAAATTAATTATTTTCAAATATCAATTGATAAATCAAGATCTGGTTAGAAATTATAATCATTAATATCCTAGCCTTTAAATGATTCATAATTTTATTTTATTACATGAGGCCACATTAATTGCTATTAGTTTTAATTTAAACAAACTGAAGTATTGTTTATACTAGCAAAATACAATTCATCTGGCATTATGTCTTATAATTCATCATTTTTAATAAATAAAAAATTTAAATCCAATAAATATTTTTAAGCAAATATATAATTTATATTTTTTATTATAAAATATGCTTAATAATTTGTTTATATTAGTTAGAAATTAAGTTTAAATTTAAATTAAATATATTAATATTATAATTAAATAGCATTAAACAATAAGATTTAAACTTATAGCTATATGAGAAATTGGATGGCAAGATTGATCCATTAGTTCAAAAAGATTAAAGAATTAACACATAGACCAATTGTTTATGGATTTTATACTTGTATTGAATTAACAAAAATATAAATAGATATTCATTAAAGTAAAGCGAACCTAAAACCTTTAGGCTTTGATATTGATACTCCAGCTGACTACTCTCATTTTAACCTGGAGTTTCAAACCTTAACTCCATTAATAACAAGTCAACAGAAACAATAACTATTCAAACTAAAATCTTGTCTACTTGAAATCAATAGAACCAATCCTGATATAATCTAGCTCCACCAAATCCTTCCCACTCTATTGCCATAGCAAGAAGAAAAATCAAATAAAAGTCAAACTAACCATACAATCAATGATCCATTATACATATAAATAATTTCGTTAAGAAAAAATTAATGAATTTTAAATCTTACGAAATATTTGTTGTCCAATAAAAATTGGCTGTAGTTCAAATTAAAATAATTATAATTTAATAATTGAAGCATATATTTGATATAAAAGCGATAAATTGATTAATAAAAATAAAATAAAAATGATTAATTTAATGATTTATCTAAATGAAAGAAAATAAAAAATAAATTTTTTAAAAAATTTTGAAAATAGTCTAAAAAAATTTATTATCAAAATTCATATAAATAATAAAAAAATTTTATTTGAATATTTGATTATTATATATTAAAAAAATTATTAAAAATTTACTTTTATTCAATAAAAATATTCCTATTTTAAAAAAATCAAAAAATTTTTTTCATTTTTTGAAAAAATATATACTTTTCAATAATATTAGAACTTACAAATTTTAATAAATATAGAATATAGTTTCTGATTTTTAATAGTAGTAAAATTATTAGTGATTTTATAAATTAGGAACATTTTTATTTTTAAAATTTACAACATTTTTTAATTATTTAATTTACAACACTTATTTCCTTAACTTAATTAACTAATAATTTTTCTGATTTTTAAAATATAACAATTGTTTTAAAATTTTTATAAATTGCATATTCTTATCATTTTTTTATATTTGTATACATTAAAGGGAAAACAAGTAATTTTTTGATTTATATTAACAATCATTAAATATATTTATATAAATAAAATATATAATTATTAACTTTATTTTAAATTTAATTAAAAAATTTTTATAAATTTAAAATTATTATTGTATTTTAATTCCAAATTTAAATATATTAATTATCAAAATAATTTAATAATACACATTTTCATTTAATTTATTCTTATTTTGTTTTAAATACATATTGATTATTTGAATTCTTTATTGTAGGACTTATAATATCCTATTTTATTTCAGTAAAAGAATTTTTAAAAAAAGGTAATCTTTTTGAATTTTTATCGTTTATAATCTAAATATTTTAAATTTCTTTTATTTTTTTTTAATATAAAGTTTATTTGTTTATTCTATTGGTACTTATTTACTTTTTCTTAAAAATTCAGTATAAAATATATCTCATATCATCTTTATATATAATATCACTATGAAGATATTAACATTTTTATCCGTAAGGACAATAACCATTTTAAAAGTAATTAATACAAGCTTTTTATTTAAAATTGTCTTGAATAACTCACCTGTTTTACAATTCATTATTTCCATGTGCATACTAACACTTTTATTAAATTAATTTATATTATAATTTACTCTATAACCATAATTACATTATTTACTTTATTGCCAATTTTTACATAATTCAGTCTTAATTTTTAAATATTTATCACATAAATTTGAAGCTTTCTTACAATTCAAGAAATTTTTTTGTGTAATAATATAATCATAATGAAATAAATTATTATTTATATTATTTTCTGAATTAAGTATAAAGTTCATTAATTTAAGAATTTAAATAAAAAATCATTTAAGTAAATTTTTTTTAATTTATAGTTTTTTAGTATATATTAATCTAAATTTATTTTATTTATATTAATAATTTTATAAAGAATTTATAATATAAAATTAATTAATTTATAATTAATGAATAGAAGTATTTATATAAAATAATAATATGATTATTTTTTTAAATTATTAGTTTACAATTTTTATGATGATCTTGAAAAAATAATAATAGAATATTTGATTTAAAAATCAATCGAGGATGATTAAGAATAGGAAGAAAATGATTTGATCGAAAAATTAAAAATTAATAAAAATGAAATAGGAGAATCATTATAAAAATTACTAAAGGGAAAATTATTAGAAACATATAAAAATAAAAATAAAACTAAAATAATAATAAATGGAAAAGTTCCTAAAGAATTAGTAATTTGGAGACTTAATAATAGTATAGTATCAGAAATCAAATAAATACTAGATCCTTTAGAAAAATAGATAATTTAACATTATTAAAGCAATATATAAGAATTATAATTTAAATGTGATATTTGTGGACATAAATATTCAGCATATGATTTTCATCTAATCACTTAAGTAAAAAAATAAGGGACTTAATGTATAATCAGTTATTGTTAAGGAAATATTGCTTAGTGTATACAAGATAAAGAAGAATTAGATAAATTAAACATTGATAAAAAAAATTGCTTATAAATAATTAAAACGTATTTTAATCAATATTAAATTTAGACTTAAAGATAAAGTTTGTGAATTACAATAAGAGGTTTGGCCTTTTAAAAACAAAATAGTTGAATTTTACGATGCTTAAATGTTGCAGATTTAATAAAATTCTTAACAATAATAATAAATATAAAATAAATAAATTTAGTTATAAATCCAGACTTTTATTAATAAAAGTACTAATTTATAGGTTAATAATTATAGTTATTTTTAACGAAACAGATTAATTTCATAAAATATTACTCACAATATGTAAAATATTCTTAGGAAACTTGAACAGGTCGATACTAAAATAAGAGAACATGTCATTTAAAACAATTAAAACTTTATAGAAAATCAAGAAAACAAGACCAGGCAATTAATTAAAAAATAAATATAAAAGTTAAAATCAATAAAAGAAAATAGAATTAAAAACTAAAATTTGAGTAACTAAGATTATTAATTTTTTTATAAATAAAGATAAAAAAATTATTAATTTTGAATAATAAATTTCAATCAATGAAAATTATAAATTTATTTAAAAAAACATATTTTGTCAATATAGTTTTGTAGAATTTTATGAAATAGTGTAAAATAAAGAAGCTACTGCCTCAATATTTTAATCAATAATATCACTTTTGTTTTAAATTTATTAATTACTATTTTTTGTATCTTTTTTACTAATTATATCAAATATTCTTTTGATAAAATTTCTATAATTTTCAGGAACAATTTAAATATTTTCTGAATAATTATTGATGATATTTTTCAATCTATTTACTATAATTTTCTATTATTATTCTTCTTCTTCTTATTTTTATATATTTATCTTATTTTACTACTCATCGGCTATTTCTTTTTGATAATCTTATAACTTTTTTTATTATTGTTAAATCATCAATAAATTTATCATAGCTTATTTAGAATGAGGTTTTGTTAATCTCATCGATCTAAAATTACCTTTTATAGGTATTAAATTTATAATTGTTTTAAGGTCATTATGTTCTTCTAAATTTTATATTTTTACTTTATCTTAATCTAGTTATTTTATTATTATTTTCATTCTAGTTTTTCTTAACTTTTTCTTATGCTTCTTTTTTTTCATTAAAATAATGTTTATTGATAATATTAAAAGTAAAATAACTAAAATCTTCATATATTTATATAAAATCTAAATATAATTGTGATAAAATATTAAAATATAAATAGAATAATAAATAATTGAAATTAGATAAAAAAATGGAGTTTGCTGATCCTGAATTTGAAAACAAAAAAATGTTGACTCTTCATAATGAATAAAAAATATTAAAAATAACAGATTTAATAAATAAATATATTAAAAGTATGAGAGGTAAAATATATTTATATAAATTTAGATTTTTCATTAGTTTAAAATGATTTTGAATAATAATTAAAAGTTATTTTTAAATCTGAAGAAAACTAACTTTATCAAATATCTAATTAAATTTCTAAAGTTTTTGAAATTCAAAAATAATATTATTAAGAATTTATAGACAATATTAGATTGAACAATAAAAATTTAGAAGAATTAAATAATTAAATGTAGAATTTAACAAAAAATTTAGCAAATTAATAAGTAGCATAAAAAAAGTATGGACATTATATTGAAAAACTTTAAAGATTAAAATTAAAACAAATAGAAATATTAAATAGAGGATAAAAAGAGTCGAAAAATTAAATAGCTTGTTTGAAGAGAAATGAAGAAAAAAATGAAAAGGCCAAATAAGAGTTTTAAAATAAAAAAACAGAAACTATCAAAACTATTGAGACTATTTTAAATAAATAAAAAAATATTATCCCTTATATAATGTAGTCATTTTTTGAAAATATATATCAACTTTAATTGAGAATTATCAATTCCGATTAATATTTATAAGGTCCTCAAATATTTTAAAAATTTTAAGAAATAATTATCGAATTAAATTAATGTAACGAAAGTAATTTGAGTAAAAACATTATTAATCTTTCATTAAATAATGATGATCATAAGTCAATATAATCTGTTTAAAATAAAAATTAATAATAAAAATAATAATAAGTATTAAGTATATAAGAAATAAAAACTCCAATTAATAATACATAAATATAAAATTAAAAATTGTAGGATTATTAAAACCAATCTGAAAAAACAAATAAAAATAATTTAAGTGATATTAATTTAGATTTAGAAGCAAGCAAATTTTCTTAAAATATATAATAATAAAATTAAAATAACTTTGATTTTTTTTATAAAGATAATAATAAATAAAAAAATTAATAGAATGTTTAATAAATTGATAATTTTTTTGAAAATTGGGGAAATTAATATTAAAATAAAAATTAATTAAACAATAATAATTTTAATAATGTTTCTTAAAAAAATAATGATAAAATAAATAATAATGAAAAAATTGGTATATCATAATAATAAAAATAATAGTTGTAATTAAATTAATAAGTTTAAATTAATCTAGATATTTTTGATATTGAATAACAAACTCAAAAAAATAAAAAAGTAGATGACTTAAAATTATAGAATATTTAAAAAGCTAATAATATAAATAATAATTAAATTAAAAAAAAAATTAATCCATTTGATTTATTTGATGATTTAAATGTAAATAATAAATAGAATAATCAAATACCAAATTTATAAAAACCAACATAATTATTATAATATTAATTAAACAATAAATAAAATATTGAAAATGAATCAATTTAATAATAATAAATTGTTTAATAGTAGTAGTCATAGTAGTAGACAAAGTAGTAGTAGTAGTAGTAATAGTAGTAATAATAATAATTACTATAATAGTAATAGTAGTAGTAGTAGAAATAACTTCTATAATAATAGTAATAAAAATAATTATTATAATAATAGCAATAATAATTATTATTAAAAGAATAATAGAAATAATAATTATTATAATAACAAGAAAAATAACAGTAATAATTAAATTTATAATAATAATAATAATAACAATAATAAATGATTTAGTAATAATATCAATAATCACATTAATAAATATCTTAGTAATAGCTAAATTAATAATAATAATAATTAATAGTAAATAAATAAATTAACGATCTAGATGAATTTGATTTATAATAAAAATAAAATCCATTATAAAATGTATGTTTAGACTAATAAAATTAATAATATTCTCAAAAAAATTAAAATATTAATAATAATATTAATAATAATGATTTAAATAATTATGATTAAAATCAAAATATGAATGAGTAAGATCTTTTTGAATCAAATATTGAATTCAAGAAATATTATTATGAAAAAAATGCATAAGAAAAAATAAATGATCTTTTTAGTTGATAATTATATGTATTAATATAAACTTGATTATAATATTAAATAATAAAGTAATGTAATTTCTAAAAAAAATTTAAAAAATAAAGTAATAAATTATATAAAAGAATATAAAAAATAAAAAATAAAATCTAATTAATAAAACTCTAATAGACTTATAATATCTAAATAAAAAAATGGAAAATAATATTTAAGATCCTGAAAAAACTCTTTAAAATTCAAAACCTTCATAAAATATTTAAGAAGAAGACCAAGACCAAATAATAAACCCTTACCAAGTTGTCAATACCAGTAAATATAACTTTAAAATAAAAAATAGCGGGAAAAGAAATAGATTATGATAAACTAATAAAAAAATTTGGCTGTTAAAAAATATCGACTGAACTTCTTGCACAAATTTAGAGAATCACTAATAAACCCCCACATCATTGGTTGTAACGTGAAATATTTTTTTCACATCGAGACCTTAAATAAGTGCTTGACAATTATGAAAAAGGCAAACCCTTCTATCTTTACACTGGAAGAGGTAATAATAATAGAATATTTATTTATAATTTAAAAAAATCTAATAAATATCTATAATTAATATTAATTATTAATAAAATATTAATAAAAAAAATAAATTTAATAAAAAATAAAATAGGGCCATCTTCAGATGCCATGCATCTAGGACATCTTATGCCTTTTATTTTTACAAAATATTTGTAGGATGCTTTTTAAGTTCCTTTGGTTATTATGATGAGTGATGATGAGAAATATTTTCATTAGAAAATAGATGAAAAGCCCAAAGATCTAAGCTATTTTACCAAAATGGCTTATGAGAATATCAAAGATATTCTTGCGGTAGGCTTTAATCCTGAAAATACCTTCGTATTTGTTAATAGTGAGTATATGCAGCACCTTTATCCTGCTGTTGCAAGATTTCAAAAATATGTCACTTACAACTAACTCAAAGGTATATTTCAAATAATAATAATGATAATTTTAATTATGATAATAATGATAATAATTATAACATTGTAATAATGATAATAATGATATCAATAGCGATAATAACAACAATAATATAAAAATAATAAATAAATAATGATTAATATAAAATATGATAATAATAATAACAAGAATAATTTGATTAATAATATTCTATAAAATAGGTATATTTGGTGTATAGGAAGCCGACTGCTCTGGAAAATATGCTTACCCTGGGATATAAGCAGCTCCAACAATGTCCTCAGTGTTCCCTCATATTTTCGATCCAAAAATAAAGTATCAATGTCTGATTCCTTAAGGTATTGATTAAGATCCTTATTTCCGTATGACTCGAGATGTAATGGATAGACTTAAAATGCCAAAACCAGCTTGTATTCATTCTAAGTTCTTTCCCGCTTTGTAAGGTTTTGGTACTAAAATGAGTAGCAGTGATCCTAATTCCTCTATTTTTTTGACTGATACTCCAAATTAGATTACTAATAAAATTAAGAAATATGCCTTTAGTGGAGCGCCTAAGACCTTGGAGGAGTTGTAGGCTAATGGATGTGATTTAAGTGTTGATATTCCTTATAATTATCTCAGGTTCTTTTTGGAAGATCAGGTTAAACTTAACGAAATAGAGTAATATTTATCAATATTATTTAATTATTTTTTATATTATTTTATTAATATTTTATTATTGTTTCTTCTTTATCATTTCTTAATTTACTTTTTTTTATTTTAGAGTTGAATATGGAGCAGGAAGAATGAAGACTTCAGATGTTAAGGACTTAATTTCTAAGGAAATTATTAAGATTGTTACAAATCATTAGGAAAATAGAAAAAAAATAACTGATTAGGATGTACTTAAATTCATGGAAATTAGAAAAATTAATCCATTCCCTTAAAAGAAATAAGAAGAAACATAGAAAGAAGGGCTTTGAATTTTATATTCTATTATTTTTTTATATTTAATTTTATATAATATTTAAACGACTTTATTATATTTTCATGTACAATTACGATTCAAAAAAATACTTTCAAAATATAGATTTAAAAGATGGAAGCTTTTAATATTTGAGTATTTACAATAATAAAAATAATTTAAATTATAAAAAAAATTCTAATGATTTTTCTTCATTATGATAAAATAATTATTCTCAAAATTATAATAGTATATAAAGTATTGGTTAATACTCTAATTCAAGTTAATATTTAAACAAACTCGATAAATTGCAAAGTTAATTATAATAATCAACTAATTAAAAATAAAAGAATTTTTATACTAAAAATAGTTAAGATAATAGCAATAGTAAATTAAATAATGTTAATTAAGTATAAGACTATTCTTAATTTTAACATCTTCAAAATGAATAATTATAATAAAATAACTTTTAATATTAAGATTAATAATATCATAGTTAATAGATGTAAAATTAGTAGAGTTTTTATGATACTACACAAAAAGTTAATAATAATAAAAAAATTTATAGCAATCCTTATGATTTAAAATTCTAATATTAAACAGATTAAATAAGTTTTTGTTAGCCTTTAAATTAGCAAAAATAAATTTTGAAAAAAAATATTGATAAATTAAAGATATTTATTACCAATAATTTTAAATAATAATTAGAAAATATGTTTTATAGTTTTAGTTAAGGAAAAGATTATATAAATGATTATAGTTTTATCAACGGATTAAAAAATTTGTTTAATATAGAAATAAGTTATGAATAATCTTAAAAAATTTTATTTATGTATGGAAAATCGTTTGATGGATTCAATGTTTTATGTTTTGAAGATTATTGTCAATTTTTTTTTGGATTTGAACCTAATTTCAATAATGAAGAAAATTAATAATAAGATTTATATAATGTAATTATTAAATTTAAATATTTTAGAAAAATATTTATTAATTAATAGATCTTTTATTATAAAATATAATTTAACTCTTAAAATTCGAATTATGATTTTATTTTCAATATATTTATTAATCATTTTTAAATAATTATTAATTTTCAATTATATATAAAATATTTTTATATATTGACTAGATGTAAAATTTATAAGAAGAATAAACAATTTAGTATATTTAGTAGATTTATTATTAATTTTTTAATAATTTCAAAGATATTTAAGAGATAGACTATTTAGAGTAGGAACACTTAGAAACAATTGTTTATTAATATGAAAATTAATATTAAAATATTCATATTTTAAGTGAAGAAAAAGTTTTATTAATTTCGTTTGATTTTTTTTATTAGTTTTACAATTTTTGCTTTAATAGAATAAAAAATTAATAACAAAAAAGTAATAAAATAAACATGGATTAATAATAACTTTAAATAATTTCCAAAATTATTTTAACATTAAATGGAGAGTAAAATACAGCAGTAAATTTAAGATTTAATTTATTGAAAATAGGTAAAATTACTGATTTAGAAGAAGAAAACTAATTTTTAAAAGCAGTTTTGCTTAAAAATAAAAAATCTAGTGTTGGATTTGCATATAGATTTTAAGTATTAATAAAAATATTAGAAAATTAAATTTAAAGCGAATAAAATAATTAGATAAAGTAAAATAATTCAAAACATTGCATCATAATTTAAGAATTAGTATATTAATATAATAAAATATTAATATAAGGAGAAAGAAAGAAAATATGTTTATAAATATCTTAACAGGTATCCAAGAAATTACTTTATTAATCAATATAGAATTAAACTAGTTTAATATTTAAAAGTCAATATCCCTTCGATTTTCTAAAATTATATTCAAGAGGAATTATAATTTGTAATGAAATACTTGAATTAAAATTTATTTGATAATAGTTCTTATGAATATGCGTTTTTAATTGTTAACAATATTTCTCTTTAATAAAAAAAATAAGTCTATGATTGGGCATCATAGTTATTAAGTACTTCTTATTAAATGTTTGATTAAAATGAAATAAAAAAAACTAATAAATTTTAATCCTTAAATTAATTTTTATATAGACTTTCTAAAATTTTATAATTTTGATATTTCATTAATTAATTTACTATAAATTTTATAAAACATTAATTATAAATAACTTGATATTTATATAATAATTTTAAAAATATTATGTAAATTAATTGTTTAATAGACATAAAATCAATCCTATTCAATAAAAAATTACAAATTAAGTTTTTTATTTAAAAATTATGTGAATAGATTAATGTTGAGTAATAAGAAATAGTAAATTATTTACAAAGCATGTAAAAATTATAAGATGATAATCATATTATTAATTATGATAATATAATAATAAAGATATATCAAGACTTAAATGATAAATAAATTATTAAAATAGATCTTAATAATATTTAATAAGTATTTTAAGATTTAATAAACTCATCTTTTGAAATCAATACAAAGTTTATTAAAAATTTAAATGAGTTAAAATAAAATTAATATATTTTTATATTATTTGAATAATCAAAATGGAAATAAAAAATTTATTAAATTATTTTAAAATACTACAATATTTAATATAAATAAATGGATTCTCAAATTAATTAAAATTTATTTAACTTTTAAAATCTATGTGTAGTTACACATAATCCTTATAAATTTAGTCAATAATAAATTAAAATTTTAAATTTTTAAATATTAGTTTATTAAAATACAAAAAATTTTACTTAAGATTAATTTTAATTACTTGAAAAATATTTATAAGAAATATAAAATAAAAATATTTTAATATTATATTAAACATCTCTACTATAACTTGAATCATTATTGTAATTTAACTTTAATTAAAACAAAATAAAAAAAAGTAAAATCATTAATTATATTTTAAGTTGGGTATTGTTTTGATATTCCTAAAGCAATTTAATTAATAGAAAGAAATATTTTGATATCATTTGGAAATGTTTTATTTGTACCTATAAATTTTAATTTAAATTATTAATTTATAATTAATTAAAAAATTGATTTATTTTTTACTAAATAAAGTGATTAGGAAAAATATAAAAATAAATAATCTTAAATTTATATAGAAAATTAAAATAAATTTATAAAATAATATGAAAATAACACTATTGATCCAATCAAAAACATTAAAATTTTGAGCTGTAGAATATAATTAAATGAAATTTTATAATAATTATTAGAAAGTTAAGAATTAAAAAAAAAATTATATGAATACAAATAAAATAATAATATTTAGAATTAATAGCTGCAATTACAGACTCCAAAAAATATTAGTAAAAATTTAGATATGGATATTAATGATTTATATGATTAAATAAAATAAAAAAAGTTAAAATATCCTTTATTATTAAAGCCAGCTTTAGCTTGTGGAGTGACATCAAGCCATATTTTAGGAGTAGCTTAAAATTTTAACGGAGTTAGATAACTAATTGAAAATAATTATGAAAATTAAGAAGTGTTAATACAAGAGTTAATTTAGCATAATGGAGTGATCCTCAAATCTTACTCCATTTTACCTTTTGTTAAAACTTTCCAAAGATAATCAATCCCTGATATCGTTAGTTTTAATGACTCTTTTATTTTCAATAGTCAGAAATCATTTAAAAGTTAAATTAGTGATCATCTTGACCCAAATTTTGTTTTTTAAAATATTGAGATCGATTAAAATCTTATCTAATTATATTGTTAGTATTTAGGAAATAAACTGGGATTGAGTTTGTTTGGAGCTGATTTTATAAAAGATTACCAAGGAAATTATTATATTGTTGATGTCAACTATTTACCAGGTTATAAAGAATTTACGGATTTAGGAGAAATTTTCTAACAATGTTTGATAAAAAATCATTTGAAAGATTGATTTTTATAATATTTTGAATTGAATACATTTATATAAAATAACTTATCATCAGTTTATTTTTGTTTTATTAATTAGTTTTTGATTATATTTTGTATTGCTATTTATTTTTAATTATAATTTTTATTTATTATCTTCGCTTGATTTTTTATTGCCTCCTTCTTTATTATATATTTCAGAAGGTTTTCTATTTGTATGTAATTATTGTTTTTAAGGAGTATACTTTTTATCATTAAATTCATTTAATTCTTTGATTATATTAAATTATTTATTTTCCTTGATAAAATTATTTTATGTATTTTTTTTACTTTAAGATTGAATATCTATATCAGAATTCAAATTCTTTTATTCTTATTAATATTATTATTTATCAATTTTTTGTTATTAAACAATTTATTTAAAATTTTTACGATCTATTTTTTTATAATTGTTAAAATTGTTTATAAAACTAGAAAAGTTTATTTTTTATTATTATTATTAAGGACTATATAATTTCAAATTTTTGATATTAAAAGGAATTAGTTCTTGATTATTTTAATTATTCAAACTTTTTTAATTTTCTTTCCCATTATATATGCTATTAAAAATTCTTTTTTTTTTGTTGCTCGGACTAACTATATTTTCTAATGAAATTTAAAATTATTCATCCTAATTTTAAATATAAATATTTTCTGCCTATTAGGTATTGCATTTTATGTTTTAAATATTCAGTTATATTGGATCTTTATTTTATTTAAGCTATATTTTATCTTTCTTATCTCTATCAGTATTTTAATTACTATTATTTAAATATTATTCAAATTAATAATATATATCTGGGAGAGTTTATAATGTATTTATTTTTTATTAATTTGACGAATAGTTTTTTTTATGAGATAATTTCAAATTATTTTTATTTTCTTATGAAATATTTTTTACTATAAATTTTTACATAGATAATTAATTTTATGGAGAGTATATAAATTTTTTAAAACTATTGATGTTAGTTAAAGTCTATTTTTATTATATATCTTAGGATTTATTAAATTTAAATCTAAATGTTTCATTTTTTATATTATTTATATTTTAAACTTACTTCTAATTAAATATAAATAAATACATATTCTGATTTTAAATAAACTCCAAACAAACAATATTTAGGGTCTATAAATTAATTTTATATCAATTCTAAAGTATTATAATTTGAGCTTATATTTTAATATTTTATTTAGTTTTTTTTAGTAAAATCTAAATTTTTTAAATTGAGTGTCCAAAATAAATTTTATTCTTCATTTAAATCTATATGCTCTTATTCATCATTTTTAATTAATTAAATTATTTCTTTAATATCAAATTAAATATTACCTTTTATATTTTTAAAGTTGTTTTAAATAATATCAGGAAATTAGTTTAAACAAATCTAAAATAAAATATTATTATTACTTTTCCTTTAACCTATGTAATATTATACATTTCACAAAATTTTTTTATATTTCATTAACTTTTAAATAAAATTGAAATAAAAAACAAAGAAGATATTTTTCTTAATACTTATTTATTTTTTTATAAATACTTTCATTAGAATCTTAAAGATTTTTAAGAATTTTATCTATATCTGATTTACTTAAAGATTCAAATATTTCATCTATATTATTACTTTCTTAATTTATATATCTTAAATTTATTAACTATAAGTACTAAAGTAATTTTAAGATAGATTAAATTAATATTTCTTTATCTGATTTCATTTTTTATAACAATTTTAAAATATTTAAAAATAAAATATTAATTAATATAATTTTATATTATTATAATTATGAATTAATTTAACGAATAAAAATAACAAATAAATGGTTAAAATATTGATGAATTAATTATAGATTAAAAGAAATAATTCAAACTTTAATTAAACAATATTCTTTTAAATAACTAAAATGTAATTATATAATAAGAATAATTAGAATTATTTGAGATTATAATCTTAATTTAATTAGTTAGATTAGGAAATTGAAAGACTAATTCAGAATAAACCGAATAATTTATAATTAAACCCTCAAAATAATAGTTATCAAAGTTTAACATAAAGAGTTAATACTTTAATAGACTAAAGAAAAAAATAAAATAAATGAAATTTTTTTCTAAAAATTTATTATTAGTAATTAAAATAAATATGATATATATAAACAAATAAAAAAATTATTTTTATTATTTTTTAACTAAAATAAAAAATTGAGGTTTTTAATAATAAATTAAAACTTTTAATATAAAACTAAAATTTTGAATTAAAATAAGTTACAAATTAATATTAAATAAAATTTTTAATCGTATATAATAATGTCAATTTATTAATTATAAATACAAACATACTTATTTTATTATTAAAAGAATATATAGATTAAATTATTTCTACTTAATTATAAATATTATATATTTACTAATATGAATATTCCTATGAATATTAATTAAGAAGATAAATAATAACCAAAAATAACTTTTAGTTTAATGTTTAAAAACTATGTTTTGTGTTCAAATGTAGTTAGAACTATTGTAAAATCTAATTCAATGACAAATGAAGAATTTTAAATTAAATTTGATGTATTAGATAGGTTATCTACTTAACATCATAAGTTTGGGAATTATTTTCAATTTGGAATTTTAGGATCCCATTGTTTATATTTTTTTAAGGGAAAAAGTATGAAAATTAAGTTATTAATGGGATTTTTATATTTTGGATGGAATATTCATTATTATAATTTAGGAAGTCATTTAGGAATACTAATGAATTTAAAATGTATAATTATTTATATTAAATTTATCTAATTAGGGGCTTTATAATAATTATAAATGGAACAATATAAAAATTCATATTTGACTAAAGAAATTACTAATAATTTTATTAAACTTCTTATTTAGAGAGATTAAAATTAAATATCGTTAAAGGATAATTTAATATAAGAAGAACTTTATATTAAATTATAAACATAAATATTAAACGAAAAATAAATAGAATAAATAAGATCTAATTCTGAGGATAATTATATGGAAAACAATTATTTTTCTAAAAATTTTGAAAAATATAGCGTTAAATATAATAATAAAGACAATTAATAATATTAAGTTTTTGATTTTAATAAGTATTACTTATATTATAATATATATAAGAAATATTGAATCAGATGAAAAATTAAAATTAAAATATTTAGACTGCTTTTTATCAAGATATTTTTATTATTCATTTTCCAGATATTTTATGAGATTAGGAAAATTTTTAGGAATAGTAGAAGATATTTGATAATATATATTTTATTAAATAAAATTCTTTATATAATATTTCTATATTTTTAAAATTTAATGGATTAGAATTTAATAAATAAATAAAAAATTATTAATAAAAATACCTATGAAGAAAACATTTGATTTCAAGATGTCTTTATTGAAAATAATCAAGAAATAAATAATAAAATAAATTCAATATATAAACAATAATATGAATAATTAAAGTTACCTTTTTAAAATAAAGAAATTATAAATAATTTAGATATTAATTCTAAATTTAATAATATTAAATGTAAAATATAAATATAAATTAAGAATTTTATTATTAGATACAAGACGTAAAACAAATAAGATTAAAAAGAAAATTATTAAATAAAGAATTTTTTATCGAATAAAATGAAATTAATGATAATGAAAAAAATATTTCGTAAATTTAATAAAATCAAAACTAAGAAAAACCAATAAAAAAAAACAGTAGAAAAAACATAGGAAAATCAATAGATACTCGTAAATTAGCAAATTCTGCATTTTCACATTAATTTCTTAAAGCTCCTTTCGCACAATACGGATAAGGAAATGTTATTTATCCTAAAACTTTATTAGAGGGAGACTATATGAAGAGTCATAATTTGAATCCAGAAGGTTATAAAAATAATCCTAATAAAAAGTAAGTTTATTAACATGCAATCGATAAACAAAAACTTAAAAAAGTTGGCTTTAGAGATTAATTAAATGGATTCTCACCAAACAAAACTAAAATTTAAATTAATGTTTAGAAACCGATTAGATTCTACGACCAAGAAATTGAGCCTGTTAATTATGGATTATTATATTCATAATAATAAGAAAAAATAGAGAAGTTCATTAATAAAAATAAACCTAAAATAGAATTTTTAAAATAAAAATAAGCAAATTAAGAAGTTAAAGATTAATTAAAAAATTATGAAAATTAATTAAAATAAATGAGAAAAAAGTAAGAAATGCTATATTAAAAAAAGAAAAAAGAAATTTCAAATAAAATTTGAATATAAAATATTAAAAATTTGCTTGGTTATTTATTATGATTATATTTTATAATTAAAATAAATAATTTTATTTGAAATAAAATGAATAAGTATGAAATATTAGGAGTAGTTGGAGAAGGCGCTTATGGAATAGTTCTTAAATGCAGAAATAAAGAAACGGGAGACACATTAGCTATAAAAAAGTTCAAGGACACTGAAGATGATGAAGTAATATTAAAAAACACTCAAAGAGAAATAAAGATGCTAAAATTACTAAAATATGAATATGTAGTAGACTTAAAGGAAGC
>Ga0315908_10001596_pt1 | contig 16943 bp, 5 predicted proteins | sample LakEriMetagenome_12_FD_203520 | JGI IMG/M metagenome (GOLD analysis project Ga0315908, IMG submission 203520) | Freshwater fungal communities from buoy surface, Lake Erie, Ohio, United States - Buoy 4 MA124 | ecosystem: Environmental > Aquatic > Freshwater > Lake > Lake biofilm | place: USA... | reverse complement strand
AAAAACATTGAAACTGCAATAATTTCCTTAACTTAAACATACTTCATATTCTTTTTCAACTTATCTATGCCTTAACAATTAAGGAATTAATTTGTGATATTAATTAAGTACTCTTTACTATTTTCTTTTTAATGAGCAAATGAGAACACAAAGCATAAGTAGATCATTGTCAAACTGCATTTAAATTTTAGATCTTCTATCAAAGGGTTTTTCATTAGATTTATTGAAAGTTTGAATTCTCCAAAATTATCCATTTCCGATATCATAATTCCTACTTCTTCATATTTTATAGCATTTTTAAATATGTTTATATCGTTTTTTTATGACACTGATGAAATTTTTATTTAGCTGTCTAGTTGATTTATTATATCTTTTATTTATTTCTTTAAATCAGTTTTGTTATCAAGCATAAATAGTTATTCTACATTAATTAACTCAAATTCTTTATCATTATTACTCCCATATAGAAATTATCCCATTTTTATATTTATATTTTATATTATATCATTATATTTATTATTTTTGTTATTATTTTTATTCTTATTATTATTATTGATATTCTAATTATTTGCGGTCCAATTGTAAAGATATTTAAAGGTTAGAAGGTAAAGGTTAATATTCTAAATTATAGAAAAGGGACTGGTCATGTTCTAATGGTTTATTGTAAAGACTAGAATGAATATTAATTAATAATTATTTACTTTTTGTATTCTTGTTAAAATAACTGCTTGGTTCTTTAGTATTTTAAAAAATTCGACAGTTTTTTGTTTAATATTTTAACTTATTTCTTGTATTCTAGAGTTGACTTGAACATTGCCTAATTGAGATTCTCTTTCACGAAAAGTAAATTATATTATATTTAATTATCAGTTTATTATTTAAGATTTATCAGTCTTTGTTAAATCATGAACTATTTGCTATTTACTTCAGGGTTCTTAGTGATAAACTAACTAAACATATATATTTTTTCTCAATATATTATTGATATATTATTAGTATAATGTTTCTATATATTTAATATAATTTGAATATATTTTAATTTATTATAAATTTATTTATTTTATTTAGTACTTTTAATCTAACTCAAAATAGAAATCATTATCTGGATTTCGGTCAGCTCTTCTACAACTTAATACTCTTCTTTCTGTCAAATATTTTTTCTTCAAGTGTTAGAACTACTCTAAATGATTATCTTTTTCTTTATTTTATAGTCTTTAATCTCTTTCATATTCCAAAATACTCCTACATTCTTGCACTTTTTCTTTATCCATATTCATTATTAGTTTATTTATTGAATTTGTTTTAAATCTAATTTTAACGTCTATATTATTATATATTATATTGTCATAGTTATATTTATTATTATATTCATATTTTTATTTATTGTGTTTACTTTTATTTATAATTTATATTGTTTCCTATTTAAATTTTAACTCTCCTTCTTCCAATTTTTTTTATCTTCCTTTCTTTATTTATACATAAGAAATATCTTGACGTTTCAAATTTCTATGAGTTCTATTCAAATTCAATCCTTTTTCTTAATATTACTATGCAATTTATTATATCTTTCATTTTAAATCATCAACATTAAAATTTTCTTCTTTTTCTTCTTATTATTATTAGCATTATATAGATTTATTTTGAAATTTCAAAGCATTTTATCTTCTAAAAGTATTTTTATTTAATTCAATATTTTATATTTTTTCTGTATAAGTTAAATTCAAATCTTCAAATAGATTTTCTAATTTAAACTATTTTCTTAAATAATTTTATTATTTTACTATTAAAGTTTTTTTTAAAGTTATTCGTATTAAGATTCACTTAATTTCTCTGGAATTATTTAATAATAAAAATCCTGATTTTTATTAATACTAATATTTTTTTTGAATTAATCATTTAAATAATATTTATTTTTAAATTCTAATATTATTTTTATTTATTTACCTTAATTTTTTGTGTCTAATATTTTAAACTTACTTAAATCTTATTATTTTTATGCAGTAAACTTTTTAGTAAAATCTAAAAAAAAATTTTTTCTTTTTTGTTCTGATTGTTCGTTAGTTAATTAAATTCTGCAATTATTTTTAATATTCATTTATTAATTATAAAATATAATTTAAAAATATTTAATGATTATTTAAAACAAACATTTCAAAAAATAAATCGTAAATTAGCCTTTTAAAATTAATAGTTGGTTATAATTCATATCAAAAAAATAATAAAAATTAAATAGTTATTAAAAAAAATCAAAATTAGAATTTGAAGAACATTAAAGAATAATCTAATTAAATTTAGAAAAAGAACAAATAAAATTATTGAAAGAGTCTTTAAGCGATAGAATAAAGCATTTTAATCAAATATTGTAAAATGAAAATTTAGAGAAAATTAATGAAGAAAACAAAAATAATTAAAAAAATAAAAATATGGTGTTAATATTTAAAAATATTCATGATGTATCTCATAATAGAATTTCAAGAGGGTAAATATAATATTAATAATAAGTGAAAGTTAATTGATATTTTATGGATTTTTAGAATCAATAACTATGGGAATATTAGGATTTACAATATATATTGGAGAAAATAGTTTATTGTCTTTTTTATTACTATTAAGTGCTAATATTTATGGAGCTTGCTTTATAAGTTTAAAATTAGAAGAGAGAAAAGCAGAAATAATTGAGCAGATAACTATTGATGTAGATTAACAACTTCTGTTGATTTAAATCGTGAATTAAAATTAACCAGTTGTAATTCCAGTCAAATAGTTTTGCAATACCAATAAAACTTTTAGTCTTGGTTTAAAAGTGTTGCTTAACGAAAAAATTTATGCTCTTCCAAATAGTTTTGCTAAGCAAAACCATTAGATCATGTAACAGCTCTTAAAATAAAAAAAAACATAATTATGATTAATAATAATTAAATATCAATATACATCTATTGTATTATCATCAATAATTTATAAATTAGTCATAGGATTAAACATTGTATCAATTTTATAATTTTTATATATTTTAGTATCATTATATCATTATTTTATAATTTAATTATAATTCTCTATTAAAATGTAACAATTATGATATAAATAATAATTATTACCTCAGTATTATTATATATAAATTATAAATCATAATCACATAAAGATTAATTAAATATAAATGAAAATTTTATTATGATAATTAAATTATTTATGATCATTCTTCTTGGTTTTGTTGAGACTGCTTGTAGAGCTTCTCCTTATTAATAGCATAATTAATGGATCTCTTTCATAATATATAATAATTACCATTCTGTTGTTAGCTGAGTAGACATATCTCCAAGGATAATAGATTGTTGCAGTTATGAAAAACACGTCTAAATTAATAATAAGAAATGTGAGTATGTTAATATTATATTATTTATAAATTTGAAAATTACTAAAAAAGATATAGGTCTGCCATAAGGTAGGACTATGGGTTATCATTTGAAATCCTCTCCAGAACCTCTTCATTTTAGGATCAGCATTCAAAGGACTTACCTTTTACGCTCCCTTTTCTAATTTATCTTTAAAAATCATTACTTAAGATTGGTTTAGCACATTTGCTGTAAGGCACTGTTTTGATCCAGTAAGGAGTGTATTCTTTTATGTTGTTAAAAACTATTTTACCGTACATTTATTTATTATCTAATTATATTTTATATTTTATATCTGTATTTTTTTTATAAATGATAAAAATTTACCACAATATCAATATCAATAAATTTAAACTTATAGTTATTAAATCTTTTTTTTTAAAAATATATAGTCAAAACAAAAAAAAATATATTGTCTTTAAACAATTAACATAAAATTCTAACCAAATCATGTAAATTTAAGATAAGATATTAAATATTAATGAAAATTTATAAATAAATAATTATTGCAAAAATCATAACTAAAATTAATTAAGTTTTGATTTAATATAATTAGAAAATTATTTATATTAATTTATTAAGTAATTGTAATTTAAAAATTTAAATGATAAAAAATAAAAAAAATAAGTTGTAGATATTATTGAGATTGTATTAAAAATATGATTAAATAAATTTAATGTTTAACTTGTTAAAATTTTGCTTAAAATATCTAAAAATAAAATTTTTTTGGCAGAAATATATTAAGATTTATAAATGGAAATATAATTCTAAAAAATATAAGAATAAACTTTACATTTATATGATTTATTTATTTAAAGTTTCTAAGAAAATTTTATCCAATAATATAATATAAGTATATTAGTATAGTTATTAAATCAAAACAATTTATATATTGATCATTTTTAAAATTTATTAATTAATTTGATTATTAACGAAAACAAATAACAGTTTGAAAAATTAATGATTTATATTAATTATATAGTTAAAAATTAATAATTATTAGAAATGAAATAAAAAATATTAAAGATTACTCAAAATAAAAGTAATTGGTAAACTTAATAATACGAAAATTCTTACAAAGATTTAATGGATTAATTACTATTATTAAAGTACGATTATTAAATAGATAATTCTTAAGAATTTAAAATTTTTATATAAAATTTTATTTAATATTTTTTAATAAATATTAATGAAAAATAATTATTTAGTTTTCATTTAATCTCATTTATTATAATAATTAAATTTAATGATAAATTTATTCTAGAAGATTTCAAATAGATATTTTAATAGTAAGTTTATTAAAATAATTTAGATATTATTACTTTATCTTCTATTTAATCATTATTTAAATATCTTTAAAAATAAAATATTTTTAAATCTGAATTTGATTATTTTCAATTTGATTAATTAATTATAAACAAGTAGTTTTAAAGACTCAAATATATTACTTTAAACAAAAAAAAATAAATTTTAACAAATAATTTTATTTAAAGCGCATTTATTATAATTTAATAAATTAAATTAAATAATTAAAATAATAAAGATTTTATTTAAATTTATAAAATTCAAGATTAATTAATTCAAATTATAATAGAAGAATTAAAAATTAATAAAAATATAAATTTATTATAATTATTCTATAATATGATTAAGTATTAAATTGAAGACTAAGTTTTGATAAATAGAATATAAAAAGAACTATCTGAAAAGATAATAACTATTAGTTTAACTGAGTTATCAATTTTATCTTTATCTTTAAACTAATTAGTACTTAATTAATAGTTTTAATTATTAAATCAGTAATTTATTGATAATATTTGTGATTGTTTTATCTAACATTTATTTTTAATGACTTAACCATAGATTTAATATATAAGAAATCAATAGAATATTGCTAATATAATATATAATTTGTTACATTATGAAAAATAAATTGATAAAAAAAAATTTAGTAACTTTATATAATAAATAAAATTATTTATATTTAAATTTTCTCAATAATTAAATAATGAAATCTTTTTTAAAATAATGATAAATATTGCAAAAATGGCAAAATATATAATTAATTCTACTTATAATGATTAATTAATTATCGATTTATTTAACCTAAAAAAAACTAAAATATTAAAAGATTAAAATTTAATTAAATATTCTAAATACATAATATAAATTTATGATTCTAGGCCATCGATTTTTTAAGGAAATAAATATTTAGATATAAAATAATAGATATATATGTAATTTAGTTTATAACAATCACAAATCATAAAAAATATAAATGATAAATTAACATATTTTAAGTAAGACATAAAAATTGATATTTAATAATTGTTAGAAATAGTATATATAAATTAAAAAATGTAGTTAGATTTAGATTAAATATAAAATTTATTTTAAATTTTATTTATTGAATATAATTCTTTATTTGATGATTAAAGTGCAATAAATAAATGCTAACTATTAATATCTTTTGAAAACACATGGTTAAAAAATTATTTTGATTTTTATTCAACTTTTTTAGAGAAAAATTTATAATAATTTAATAAAAATCATTTGGTCGATATACTTTATTATTTGACAATCTAAAATAAAATTTCGATCTGAACTTTTGATTAAATAAATAAGCATTTATAAAAACATCTAAATAAATTGAATAGAGAATAGATATTGTATGTTTTATATGGTGTTATAAATATAAATAAATTAGAAATTTTTAAATACTTATATCCTTAAATATAATTAATGTATTAGATTTTATCAATATAAAAAGATAATTTATCTTAAATAGATTAACATTTATTCAATTAAATAGAGACGGTTTTAATTTAGAAAAAAATAATAAACTATTGATAATTTTTAATATATCTTAAATATTTATATAATTTAATTCATTTTTCTATTTATATTTTATAACTTTTTTTAATATTACTAAAATTTTTATTTCTTTAAATAGCAAATATAAACAGGTTTATTAATTCTTTTGATATTCTAATTCCAAGTTCAACATATTTTTTATTTTAAATTAATAAATCTGCAAAAGGAATAGTTTCAATAATTATTTTCAAAGAAATATTTCTTTTTATAATGTAACAATTATTTAAATTGTGTTGACAAATGATAAACTGATTATTATAATTACAATAAGATATAGTAAGTAATATTCGAGGGCTTAATTGTAAAATTTTTTTATAAATTAGTATTTTTTTATCTATCATTATTTCTTTAAGATTTTTCTTTTCAATTTAAGTATTAGTTCTCAATAATACAGGTGAATATAAAATAAATTTTTTAATCAATTATTTTGTGTCAATCAATTTATCGTTTTTTTTGTAAAATTTAATTTGTTATATTTAATTATAATTATCTTCATTCTAAAAATCATATTGATTTACCAGTTTGTTAATATTTATTTAATCACCCCTCTCAACTTTATAAATTAAATATTCAGCAATTTAAGATAGTTAACTTTATTATATCTATTAAATTCTTTAAATATTTTTTTCTTATAATTATTCAACTTAATATGTATAAAATGCATCAATTAAATTTATTTTAAAATTATTTTATATATTTTTATTTAAATTTATTATTTTAAAATATAAAATATAATTTTTAAGTTCTTTAATTTAGTACATACTTTTTTATTTTAAAATGTATTAAAATTTTCTTTATTTTTAAGAAAACATAGACCTATTTTTTTTTGAATCACTTCTCCAAAGAACAACTTCCAATTAAAGATCTTCAGTATAATTATTAATTGATATAGTTTTTTAGAATAATATTTATTTTAAAAAACCATGATAATTATTAAATTATAATTTAAAAGTAAAAAAATTTTTACTTCCTTTAATTTTAATATGATTTATTAAATTTAAAAAAAAAAATATTTCTAAATAATTATTTTATTATTCATTTTAAATTAAGTTTTTTATTAAAATATCCATATTTAAAAATTAATTTTGATTCATAATTTATATATAATTATTTTTATCCTTATAATTTTCATTAAGATTTTTAATTTTTTAAATTTAAGAAATAAATTTATGAAATTTAGAATTAAAATATTTTTAATTTATTTATTTTAAACTATTCGGAAAAACTTATCATAAAAAATCATTGTCTAATTTAAATAAATCATATTTTTCAAATTTAGCATAATAATATCTATTTGTTTTCACAAAATAGACTTCAATATACCAAAAATTAAATTTTATATTTTTTTAAATAGAAAAAATTCTAGATTAATTATATAATATTTACGTATAATATCCATTTATTTTTTTAATTTTAGTAATAATATATCTTTTATCAACATATTTCGGCTTTAAAAACATTTTAATGTCTTATATTTATTCATATTAATATCTTTAATTATTAATAACTAAATGATAATTATCATTTAAGTTTTATTAATTTAAAGTTAATTTATTTGGAATAGCAAATTAATGATAAAGCTTAAATATAAAAAATTATTTTACTTTTCTTTTAATAGATTTGAAATTAGATAATAATTTTAACTTTATTAACTATAAATTATTCTATATAAATTATGTTTTATTTTCATCAAAAATTTTACTAAAATAAAATATAATATCTTCATAAGTAAAAACAAATTTAACAACTTTATATTTTGATAAAAAATGATAAAACTAAAAAAATAAATATTTTTATAATAATTTATAATATTTATATTATATTATTTACTTTCATTAAAAATACTTAATTCTTTGAAATTTCTAGTTATTTATTATTGTTAAATATTTAAATATCTATGTAGAATTTTCCTATTTTATTGATAGAATAGACTATCCAAAAACTATCCTTTATAAAATATTTATTTAAAAAGTTATTCTATAAATTTGTAAGCAAAGTTAATTTTAATCCTAATAAGTTTTAAACTGCAATTTAACCCAAAAAAGATATATTTTATTATAATTATTAATTTTATAACTCAAAATATTTAAATATTCCTCCAAAATAATTAAAATAAAATTTTTATTATTAATTCATTATAAATTTCATTAAATTTTTATTATTCAATTTTATTATATTCAATATTTTTTCTAATTAAATATTTTAATCTATTAATTAATATTATATATATTATCTAAACATATTATAAATAATTATAGTTAATTGTTTAAGGTTTCTTGAAAACTACAATTTAACTTTAAATAAATAATTATTTCTTTTTATTTAAGTAAAATGTTATTTTAATAATTCATAATACATAAAATCTATTCTAAACTAAATATCTTCATATTAATAGATCTTAAAATTATCTTAGTCTTAATTATTTTATATTATTTTATAAATATAATTTTGAATATTTTAATCTTTTAATTAATTATTTTAATTTAAAATTAAATTATTTTTAAAATCTATTTCAAAAATTTTATTTACATCATCTAATTTTATTAATTTTAATATATTTTAATAAATTAATAATTTTTAATTATGAGAAAATTTTTTATTATAAATAAAATTTGCAATTTAAAGCTCTCTTTAATAATAATATTTTAAATTTAAAATTTTTTCAAAAAAAATATTTATTTTGAATAATTAATATTTATTTTTGTTTTAATATTAATAAATAGAATCTCTAAATATTAAAATTTCTATATTAATATTTTAAAATTAATCTTAGTAATTAGCATTTAATTATGAATTGATTATTATTAAAATTAAATTATAAAATTTTTTTTTTTTTTTAAATATTTAATTAAAAATTATTTCGCTAAATTTTTATTAAAATATATTATTACTTATTTTAGAAATTATTATTACTAAATTTTTTAAAATGTGGAGTTTATTTTTTTTGTAAATTCTAAATTGCTTCATGATCATAAATTTATTAAAAATTAAATTATTTCTCAAATATAATAAATATATTTACTTTCTGTTTTTCATTTATTTTTTTTTAAATTTCTAATAATTAATTTTAATGTGTTTTTTAATTTATTTCATTTAAAAAAATTTTAGTTTTATCTTCATCATATTTTAAAATACTTTTTCTTCTTAAATAAGAATTTTTAAATTATATTTTTTTTTTTTAGTTTAAGTTATGAATTTGAAAATTCTAATAAAATTTATTTTTCTCAATTATATTTTCTGTTCCAAAAATTTATTTTATTTAATTTTTCTATAAAATAAAATATAAAAGAATATTTTTTTATAAAATTACTTTTTATTTCATTAATAAATTATAATCTTTTTAATATTTAATTATTTAAAGAATTTCTTTTTTTAAAGTGTATTTAAAATCTTAAAATAATTGATTATTTCTTTTATTTCTTTGCAAATATAATTGAATAATTACTCAAAATGTTATTTGAATTATAATTAATTGTTAGATTAAAATATTTTTATTCTTGATTATTAACCATTAATGCCTTAATACATTACAAAAAAATTTTATATCAAAAATTTTAAATTAAAAATAAATTTAAGTTAAAGCTTATTATTTCATTTATTTTTAATTTTTAAATTATTTAAATCATCTTTTTAAAAATTTGTAATTTTTTTATATTTTTCCCATTAAATTTAATATTTTTCTAATAATTAATACTTTTAATAAATTTTTGCAAAAATTAAATTTAACAATTCATATTAATATTATTTTTGAATATATAATATATAAAATTCACCTTATATTCTAAATTTTAAATTCACATAATTATTTTTGTTAAAATTTAATTTCATTATAATTTAAATAAATTATGATTTACTAGATATAATCTGGCATTTCAAAAGTTCCCAATTTTAAATCTAATATTTTTAATAAACTAATTAAAATTTTAAAGGAAAAAATTAAAATTAATCTAATAACTCTTAGTTAATTTAGACTAATTATTTAAATACATTTTATTATTTTTGATAATTAATTAAATCAATAAATTTATTTTCTTAAATTATAATATTATTAAAAGCTCTCTAGGAATAGTTAAACTTAAATAATTGTGTTTCATTTTTTGTTTTTAATTTTTAATTTAGTATTTTTAGATTAAATTAATTGAAATTATTATTTTTTTGATTTTTATTATTTTATATTATTCAATGTTTAATTATAAGTTGCTTAATTTTTGGTTGATTTTAATTTTTTGGATGATTATCTAAATCAAAAATTTTTAATTTATTATTTATTTTGAATTATTAAATTTCTGATTATTTATAGATTTAGGAGTTATATGATTTATATTTAATTAAAATATTATCTTCAATTTTGAATACTGATAAAAATTAAAAATAAATATCAGATTCTATATCTATTGATAAAAACTAAATAGGGTCTAATAGATTTTGAAAAATTTCAAATCAAATTTATTCTAACATATATATATATCATTATTACCTTGAATTTTTTTTTTAAAACATATTTTTTTTAAAAAAGTAACTATTTAATTTATAGCTTATTCCTTTTTTTTATTAAAGTTAATTTCTTCTTAAAGCTCAATTAATTATTATTATTATTATTTTTTTAATTCAATACTTCATTCTATAGATTCAATAATATTTTCTTTACTATTACTTGTTTATAAAGATTGTAAAATATTTTTAGATTCTGTTTTTTAATAACTTATTTATATAATCTAAAATAAAATTAATTAATATTACGTCTGACTGTTTTAATTAATTAAAATAAATATTTTTTTCTGAATTTTGTCTAGATTACATTTAATATACAACTCCAGGATCTAAAACTTTAGACTGTCTTTTTTATTATGAAAATTTAGATTTTTAAATCTAAAAATGACTTATTTAACTTGAACTCATAGAATTGCTATTTTGATATTTAGTATATTATTATTTGTGTGATGAAAGTTATTTTTATATTTTTAAAGATTCTTCAAAATCAGATTTTTTATTATTTACAATTAATACATTTTTATATTTTTTTCTTTATGTTTACATCATATTTTACTTCATATTAATCAATTATTATAAAAGATCTAAATTCTAATTGCTTTTATTTAACTATACATTTTAATCTAAATTTTCAGTTAAATTTAATATTTGTTTAGCCTTTTCTTTCAAATTCTAATATTAAATTGATTTATTGCTTTTACTATTTGATAAAAATCTGTAAGTTTTTATTTGTTTTTGTATTCATATTTTATTATCTAACTCTTTATTTTTATCCTACATTTTTATTATATCATTTGAAATGTCTCTTAATTTATAACTTTAATTAATATTCTTAAATATATTTAATTAATTACTTGTGATTTTAATAATAAATTTTTATGTTTATTTTATTATGAAACAATATTCCTAAATATATTTAATTTATTATATTTTTTGTTTATTTTTTATTCAATTTTTAAATCTTTTTTTTCTTTTTCTTAAGAATCTTAAAAGTCTTTACTGTAAATTTTTTATAATAAGTTTTAAAGATTATATTAAGCAATTTCTAATAAAATTTAATTAACAATAAAATATACCTTTTTTATCTTCATTTTAATTGTTATTAAGACTTTAAGATCTTTGTTCTAATTAATTCTATTAATTTAAATTTTAATTTTCTTGATAATTTTCTAGAAATAATTCTTCTTAAATCTAAATTTTTTATCTTTATTATTCTTTTATTTTAATTATTTTTGAGAATTTATCAAAATTTTATTCATCTTTTTCATTATTAATATCAATATTTTTCTTATATTTCAATTTTAATTCTTTATATTTTTATAGTATTTTAAAAGATTAATCATTTTTTTTAAAAAATATTTCACTTAAATATAAACACTTATTTATACTTTTTAAACATTTATTAAATTCTTATATTTATTCAAAACATAATGATTTATAATACCAACATAAAATTAATTAATTGATTTTAATATCTAAAATAAATAAGAAAAAATACGTTATATTTATTGAAATTTGTTTACTTTTTTTAAGTTTCTGAAATTCATAAGAGTATTTTTATAAATTTCTTTATACTAAATCCATAATTCTTATTTCTTAAAAATTAAATTTTCGAAAAATTCAATACTTTTATTACATATTTGAATGCAGTTTACAAATTTTCTATTTTAATAAGATAATTAAACATATTTCACCATTATATTTTCAATACCTTTAATTATAAAAATTATTTAATATACCTAAAATTAAGATTTAAATATTATCTAATAATTAATTAGTATCAACTATAAATGCGGCTTTTTAACAAAATATAAATTAATTTTACTTTTCTAAAATATTTTCATAATATTTAGAAGATTATATTATTATCATCAAATTTTATATTTTAATTTTGTTAAAATATTCAAAATTATTAAGTACTTATGACAAGTTAATTTTTAAAAAAATAAAATAAACTTGTTGAATTTCTTATTATTTATTTATTTTTTATTCATTTGACCATTCAAAATAATTAACTAATTTAAATTCAGAAAATAGTTTTTCAAATTACTCAAAATTGGATAATTGAAAAAAATTCTTTTTTTATTTAATATAAACAATTTATTAAATATAAAACATAATGATAATGTATCCTTCTTATAAACATAATAGCAAATCTTTAATAATCGAGTCTTTGACTAAGATATCTATTTTTTATAAAACATTATCTAAATGTTAAATAAGGTTTAATGTAATTTCATCTTCATTTCCTTTTTAAATACTTTTATTTTTCAATATTTTTGAAAAATCAGTCGATTAATTTTTATCTTCATTAAAAACGCTTATTTAAAATTCATCTTCAAAATTCTTTTATTTTATTTTATTTTTAAGTTAATTTACAAATTGATTTACTTTAAATGAATATCTGTTCATAACAATTTTTATATATTTTTATATAAGAGTATTTTGATAAACGATAAAAATAATCATAATTATATTTATCTTTCCTATTTTTAAGTTTTAACAAAAGTACCTTTTTATTAACCTTTTAAACAAACATAATTGTCCCAATTACCATGCCTGCCTTCATTATAATTTCTCAATAAATTCAAATGACAAGTGAAATTTTTTTTATTAACATCGTCAATATTAATAACTGTATGGCTGTATTTATGATTTCTTTTTTGCTCAACCTATCTGACTTAATTAAGCATCAACTTTTTATAATCAAGAATACTTGGATCTAATTGAATAGGAGTCTTAAATTTTAAAAATAAAAAGAATAATAATATTAATATAATAAAATAATAATTACATAAGATGGCTTGAGAGGTTTGACGGTCATTTTAAGTGGTTTGGTAGATTTTAAGGTAAAATGAATAGAATTAGGATCATTAAGTGAAGCCTTAGATTAAGAAGGAATAAAAGTCTTAGGATTAACAAATCAATGAACAGGCTTCTCAACAATCTAACTTACCCAATTAATCATCCTAATCCTTCTATCTTCCAATATGACATTCTATAATGCATTGAAAGAATATCTCTAATAGAAATCAGTGGATAGATGACTTAATAACTATTTGAGAGTATTAAGGTCATGTTCTAATAGAGGATTATAGTGAGTATTAATTTGAGTTATCATAGTATCTGCTGCCTTTCCTTTCTCAATACGTAATAGTTCCAGTAATTCATCATAATTTACTTGTTCTCCCAATAGTTTTACTTCTGCATCTGTCATCAGATGCAAACCTAGTCGACCTGAGGGCAAGTGCATGATGTTTTCACAGTGAGAGATACATTCTGAACATATTTGTTCTCTTATTTCCTCCAAACTCTCTTCATTTATCAATCGGATAGGAGGTAAGTATACCTTGTTTATATTTTATATTCATTATAAATATGATGATTTATATTCATTTTAATTATTATTATATTATATTCATAATATGATGGTATTATATTGAAATAATGAAATAATATTAGAATAAAATTACTTTCCTGTTATCACTTAGCCCTAATTTGACTTTCTCCTAGTCCTACTTAATTAGTTTGACTTTTTCTAAATATAACTTACAAACTCTGCTACAAGTAACACAAAAACACTTATCAACACTGTGCTCACTAATGACAGGTCCATATAGAGCGAGAATATCTAATCTTTAATTAACATTAGGATGCTCTTAATTGGCTGGATAGAGCCATTTGACAATCTTATTAAAATCGATCTTAAAATTGTCATATTCAAATTCTGGAGCTTTCTAAGGAATACTTAATTAGAAAGTATTCCTTTCCTTATTGCTATCATATACATCATCACTCCCATGCAATTCATTTTTCACAATACTTTCTCCAAATATTCCTCGTAATGCTTCTGGTTCAGATTTCTTGCATTCTAAAGGGTCTTTATTTCCTATCATCTTCTTCCATTTACTAATTGGGTCTTCTATCTCATTACAAAGTAAAAGGATTGTAGATTCTCCTGATATCATGTACTTGTATATTTCCTTATACCAAGCATTTTTTCTTTGTTTGTAGAATACATTCATTATCTCTTCATCTGTTAGTACTTTTTTTATTATTTCTTTTATTATAAACCCTGAACTTTCTATTTTGCTTATTATTTGATTTATTTTATCTATGTTTGATGAAGTATTTGGTTTGATGATTGCAATAGTGTATGGTAAATTTTATTTTTTAATATCAAATTACTCCATTTTAAATATAACTATATAATTAATAATAAATGGGAAATGAGTTATAAGGATAATGCTGTGGAGGAGATCGTAAAAAAGAAATAAATACAATGGATATAAAGTAAGTATTAGTAGAAGACTAGAATGAAATAATATAAATTTTGAGTTAGTTTTTCAAGGATGGTCAATAACAGAAATATGAAGGAAAATACTAAGAATCTCTAGAAACATTTTAGAAGATAATAGAACACTTAAAACAATTAAAGATCGAGGAGGTATTTAAATATGGGATGGTATATAATGAGATCGGAAGTGTTTATTACATGTAAAAGTAGTATCTTCTAGCTATAGAGTATTATAAGAAAGCAGAGGAAAAGATTATGGAGATGGATGAAAAAGACATCAAATTAGAGCAATAGATAGACTTGCAGAACAAATTAGGTAAATAATTTTTTTAATCTATTGTATTATCTATTAATATGATAAATAAACAATTAAAATGATGCAAAATATATTTAAGTTATAACATTAATATAATAGGACTAGTACAACAGCGGATGAATGAAAAATATTAAGCTTTTTAACACTTTGAGTGAGCTTATCAGTTGAACATCCATTTACAGCAAGATCACATGGAAATAGCCACACTTAACAATATTGCTCTTATTTTCATCGAATTCAATTAATACAATAATGCTTTCTCTTCTCTTTAGAAGGTACTCATCATTTAAATCAATATAGGCATTAGTCTATATTTCTTAACTTTCTTCTAAGTTAAACAGATCACTTAATTTCCTGTCTTCTCTATAATTATCATCCAACCAAATTAAATCCTAGTATTCTTCAGTCTAAATGAGCAACAGCATTAAGAAAAAAAAGCAAGAATATATAATAACTGAGAAAGGAGATAGATATTTATTAGATAATATTAAAGTATAAGAAAGTGAGAAGTTAATTTATGCAGACTGCCTGAACAACATGGGAATATTACTTGAACAAGAAGAAAAGAATAAAGAAGCTATAAAACATTACATAGGGGCATTAAAGATTTACAAATAAATTAATAAGAACCATGTAAAGATGGGACTAATATATTAGAACATAGGGAAAGCTTATAAGAAATTGGGAAAGAAGAAGAAAAGTATGAAGTATTTGAGTGAATGCCTATCGATAATGGTGAGTTTGTTTGGTGAGGATAATGAGTATGTAGTGGAGACTTTAGTGCTTTTAGGTGAGGAGTTTTTCAAGGCAGAACAGTATGAGTAAGCAATTATCTATTTGAAGTGAGCTATTAAAGTGATCAGCAAGAACCCCCATTCATTACATGCTCTATATAAATTGTCTTTATCCACCCTTAGCCATATTTACGTACTGCTTAGGTAATTTGATTAGGCTATTGATATTCTCAAGTCATTGATAAAAATCATCAAACAACATCATAATAACAAGTACTCTCCTCAACTTATCCCTTATATTCTATAATCTGCTCATCTTAATAAAATGGCCAATTATTACGATAAGAGCATACTTATTTTTACTAAGACTCTCAATAAAATTACACTTTTCTATTAGTAAAATAGTACTCCAACTTAGTATCTGAATTTTATTCTGTTGAATCTGGGTGAACTCTACGTTTAGAAAAAATAATACTCAAAAGCTTAAGAATATTTCTCTACTCTGTTGGGATAAAAGATAGATATTCCTGAATAGATAACTGTCCATTTCTAAATGGCTACGATTATGTTTAACACCAAAAAATACTCTTAGTCCAAACACCACTTCTCTTAACTCAGTTTACTTATCAACAAATCTGACAAACATCATCATCTAATTCCAATTATTTATTAAAGGACTCTCATCCTTAATCGATTTCTATGATTTTAAATAATATATTCATAGTTCAGTGTGAAGTAATTTTTTTGTCTCTTCAACTTCTATGTCGTATTCTTCATCCAATTTGTTTTTCTGTTTGCTGAAGAACTTTATTATCATCACAAATAGATTTATCATCAGAAAT
>Ga0315908_10001595_pt1 | contig 16974 bp, 10 predicted proteins | sample LakEriMetagenome_12_FD_203520 | JGI IMG/M metagenome (GOLD analysis project Ga0315908, IMG submission 203520) | Freshwater fungal communities from buoy surface, Lake Erie, Ohio, United States - Buoy 4 MA124 | ecosystem: Environmental > Aquatic > Freshwater > Lake > Lake biofilm | place: USA... | reverse complement strand
TGGGACGGTATCATTAGCAGCTCTGGCCTACCTGCTACCAACGACGTATTTCAGTACCGCATCGAAATTATCCTCAACAAAACCGACGCCATTGTCAAAATTGGCTACGTCACGCTCATCCGATGAATTTAGACCGCATTCTTGTTATTCAAACTGCTTTTTTAGGGGATGTTATTTTAGCCACTCCCATTTGGGAAAACATACATGCAGCTTATCCTCATGCGCAAATCGATGTAGTAGTCAAAAAAGGAAATGAAAGCTTACTACAAGCGCATCCGTTCTTGCACCAAGTTTTTATTTTCGATAAAAGGCACAAGGTAAAGAACCTCTGGAATTTAGGTAAAACCTTGCGTTCTCACCAATACGATCTTGTCATCAATCTACAAAGATTTGCAAGTTCAGGTATCTTAACGATGTTGGCGAGAGGTAAAGAAAGTCGTGGGTTTCAAAAAAATCCGTTATCATTTTTTTTCTCTAAGCGCTATTCACACGAAATGAAGCCTAATTGGCATGAGGTAGACCGCAATTTATGTCTGATTTCAGACTTGGTTGCTGCACCTATCCGGCGACCTCAGTTGTTTCCAAGTAAAGAAGATTTGAATTCAGTTCAAATTTATCAAGATGTTCCGTATTACTGTTTGGCACCCACTAGTGTTTGGTTCACCAAGCAAGCGCCGCTAGAAATCTGGTTTAAATTAATAGACAAGTTGGCAGCGACCAATGCTCAAATTTATCTTTTAGGAGCGCCTTCTGACCGCGCTTACCTCGATGAAATTGTAAAAAATACAAGAAGCACACAAGTCATCAATTTAGCTGGTCAGTTACCGCTTTTACAATCGGCCGCCCTCATGGCTGGTGCCAAACACAATTATGTGAATGATTCTGGCCCTTTGCATTTGGCTTCAGCCACCAACGCTCCCGTAAGTGCTTTCTTTTGCTCAACTGTACCCGAGTTTGGTTTCGGGCCACTTTCGGAAAATGCCACCATTATAGAAGTAAAAAACCTAGACTGCCGCCCTTGTGGTTTGCATGGTCATAAAGCATGCCCGAAAGGGCATTTTCGGTGTGGAAAAGACCTCAAACTCTAACTTACTTCCACTTGTTGACCGCGAACATCAGTGATGATTCTTCCGTTGTCAAAAACCAATTGCCCATTGACAAAAGTCAATTCGATAGAGGAAGAAAAAGTATGACCTTCAAAGACCGACCAACCACACTTGGAATGCAGGTTCTCCTTTGTTACGGCGTACGGTTTATCAATATCTACTCATACTAGATCGGCAAAAAAGCCATCTTACGATGGCTTGATTTGAGTTTAAATCTTTATAAACTGATGAGCTTGATCTTTGAATTTGATGAGATACGTACCTTTTGATAAATTATCTATCTGGATGAGCCCAAAGGAATTTGCTTGAGAACCAAATAACATTCTTTTTCCTTTCAAATCTAGAATTTCCCAAGGGCCTATTGGCAATTCTCCTTTGATTTGAAGCACAGTTGTTGTGGGGTTAGGAAAAACCTGAATCAAGACCTTATTGAATTCTATCAAACCTACCGTTGAAACGCTTCCAACAACCGTGTTTGAACAACCGTTGTCTGCAGTAACCGTTAAGGTGACAGGATAGGTATCGGCACCGGGGAAATCATGGGTGGGGTTCTCAAGATTAGAAGTATTTCCGTCTCCAAAGTCCCACGCGTTTTGCGTGATGCTTCCGGCAGAGAAAGTAGAGGTATTTGTAAAAATCACTTCTGTTTGGGTTGACCCTGTTACAGTCGTGAAGCTGGCTACAGGCCCTTGCATAATTTCAATTGGGAAAGTAAGCGCATAAACACAGGCATCTTGAGTGGTGACGTCAAGAGTTACCGTGTAAGACCCTGCACTTCCATATTGCGTAGCATCTGTTTGCAAATTTGAAGTGTTGCCATTGCTAAAATTCCAATTGTAAGTACTAATTGGTTTGCCCGCATAAAAAGAGTCGTAGCTAAAAGTGATATCGTTGTTGGTGCAAGTTGGCAAAGGGCTTGTGACTTGAATTGGAGCAGGTATTGAGGCCGTAAATTTGTGACTGCTCACCATACCGTCAAACAAAGTGGTGATGTTTGAGAAATCTTGAGAATTGATCAGGTTGCATGCTCCAGAAAGCTGAAAGGTGAGCTTTACAACCGGGACATTAATAGGAATATTGAAGGATATAGAGGTACCTGAAGAAGTGTTACTCAGGTTAAAATTAGCTTGGTTAAAATTACTGAATGCATCTAAACCTGTAACTAATGAGGTGGTAGAAACATACGTGAGTTCGCTGGTATTGAATTGAAACCAGAAATCGAAAGAGTTGATGGTGAGGTCTGTTGATTTTAAGATCACAGGGATGTCTATGAAACTGGCGCCCGCGTTTGTGTAAAAATCTGCGTTGGCCAAATCAAAGACAATTGTGTCGTTGAGGGCTTTATTTGATGACGCCATATTTGGTTTAGTGACTTGACCAAAAACATGGGTAATCATAAAAATAGCTGCTGCAAGTGATAAAATATTTTTCATCTTTTTTAGTTTTTATTTACAAGAAAAGCCGCGTTCCGAAGAACGCGACTTTTTTTTGTAAATGAGTTGATTAAATAATTATTCAATAATCACCTTCTTCATTGTGCTGAAGTTTGCATTTTGTACGCGTACAAAATAAACTCCTGTGTTTACATTAGGAAGGGTGATTGCTAATTTACCTGAAGCTGGGATTTGACCTTCTTCAGCAATTAAGCGGCCGTTCATGTCATAAACCGATACAGATGCACCTTCAACAGACTCAACTGCGAATGTACCGTTGTTCGGGTTAGGATAAACTTGAACGTTCAACACTTGTTGGATTGCTTCTGAAGATTTTGCAAACTTCATATCTACTGGCTTACCATTCAAGATAGCAAGTTCAGATTGGAAATTTTTCTCAGATAATTGACCGTTTACAGTGGTAACGATAAGCTCAGCTACATTGGTACCAGTTGCAAAGTTTGAAACATTGAAACCAGAGAAACGCAATGTTTGATCAGCGTTGTTCATGAATGCAGTTGCTTCTGAAGTTTGGTCTAAAGACGCAACTTCTGAATAATTCGCATTATTGAATTTCACTGCAAAGTCTAAAGCATTTACTTGCTCAGTAGCTTCAAAAGAAACTGGAATACGGAAAGTATTGCCTTCTTGTTGAGCAGCAGTAAGGTCAAGAACAACAGCGCCAGTTGACTTCAAAATACCATCAGCGGTATACGTTGCATAGCTTGCGTTTACATCACCTAACATGATACCGTAGTACGTCTCTGTTTGGATTTCAGGACAAGTTGCATAGTTATTCACATTTGCAGAAATACTGAAAGGAGTAACAGGAACTTGAGCTTTAGAGTAACCAACACCGTCATTTGCAGGGAAGGTTGCAGAGATTTGATAAGCAGCATTACCTGTAGCTGTTGTTTTGTCAACGAAGATCCAGTCTTTAGAAGGGTGACCATTAGACACACCAGCAGCTGAATAGTTCCATGCTTGACGGAATTCAGGAATAGTTAAAGTAGCACGTTGCTTGATTTGTGAGATATCACCTGCAGAAACAACACCGTCTAGGTTGACGTCAAGTGCCATAATTTGATACACGTTAGGTGTAAAGTTTCCGTTCAATAACAATGTTTTACCCAAAACTGCATCGGCAGCATTCACTAACAACTGTACTGAGTTGTTGTTAGAAATGTCACGTGAAATATTCAATTTCTGACCGTTTGTAAGTACGTGTGTAAATACACCTGAAGTATTTGGCTGAACAGCAGTAGCGGCAACAAATGTAACAGGTGTTGCACTTAACGCAGCTGTTGTAGCTGTAGATAAGGTAACAGTAGCACCTGAAACGCTAGCAACAGTAGCTGTTGAAGGAACACCGTCGGCAACAACTTTCATACCGGCAACAACACCAATAACCGTATTCGGAATTGTTAAAGCCGTTGAAGCTGAAGTAGCAGTACCAGTTGTTGTTACAGCACCATTAACGTTAGTGATCAAGAACGCATTTGGGTTAGATGTGTTGTATCTGATCGCTTGGTTATCAGACCAGAAAGACAAAGTTGCAGGGTAGTTTTGGTCTTTAATAGAATAAGCCTTACCTGAATTCGCTGTTTTATTCAAAACTCCTGTAATGTAACTTTCTTGGATAGAAGCAATTGCAACTGTTGCAGAGTCTAAACCTGCAAAAGCACTTGTTTTGGTAAACTGAACCGTAAAGATATTGGCGTTGGTTCCATTGAACTCAGCATTTGCTGGCGCATTACCATTGAAGTTCAAAGAAATTTGCATCGTGCCGTTGTTACCACTTGGTGTGCCAATTGCAGTTGCAGTTTCAATATGTGCCGCATTTGAATAAAGCGCATTCGCTACAAATACGTTTCCTGTTGGTGTCAATTTAGACGCATCGTAAGTAAGCGCGATATCATAACCAATAACGTTGTCAACTGTGTAAGTATTAGATACCGCAACTGGCATCAAGTATACAGTTTGATCACAGTTTTGAGTAACATTTTTAACTCTGTACGGAAGTGCACTCGGGTCAGCGATATCCAAAGTAACGGCAGCAGAAGTTGCTGTTGCTTGGAAGTTATCTGTTGCAATTGCGGTAAAAGTTTTCACACCAGGTGTACTTGTCCAAGCATAAGACCAGATATTTCCAGATGTATTTGTACCAGCACCCACAAGAGTTCCATTCACATAGAAATTTACACCACTGATGCCATCAACGTCTGTAGCGTTAGCTGTAATTGTGATCACAGTTGGAGCAGAAATCAATTGGCTAGATGTAGGGTTGGTAAGCGCAACCGTTGGAGGAGTGTTTGCAATAACGTTCATAGTAGTTGTTGCAAATGAACCAACTAAACCAAGGTTATCTGTTGCTTTAGCTTGAACCGAATACGTACCATTTACGTTAGTAGGTACCGCATATGTTTTAGAATATGTACTACCAGAAAGCGTACCGTTACCAATAGACACAGAGTTAACGAAGAATTCAACAGATGCAACAGTACCGTCTACATCGTTAGCAGCACAAGTAAATGTTACGTTTGAACCCAAATAAGCAGTTGTTGGAGCAGTTAAGCTAGAAACTGTAGGCGCTTGGTTGGCAGCAACTGTAAAGTTGTGGGCTGTAGATGTTGTAACCGCACAATCATTATCTGTTGCTTTTGCTGTAATCGCATGCGCACCGTTAACAGAAGCTGTATATGAATAGGTATATGAAGTAGACGGGGGTGTATTTGATACCGTACCCGTTAACAATACACCATTGTCAAAAAATTGAACACCTGTTACCGTACCGTTAGCATCTGAAGCTGTAGCTGTGAATGTCATTGCTGTTCCGGTAATGATACCTTGAGTTGACGGAGAAGAGGCTAATGTTACAGTTGGAGGTGTGTTTGGAGCCAATGTAAGTGTCGAATGCGTGAAGTTGGTGCTTCCACTTGGTGGGCTAGAAGAATAATAGTTTTCCACAGCACCAGAGGTAGCATTCTGAATTTGTAAATTCAACGTAAAGCTCAACTGACCAGTTGTAGTAAACTGACCAATTAAAACCATATTCGATGAAGTTGCACCAATAATACCACCTAAAGCAGAATAAGCACCATCTGTAATAGAAATAGCACTCCCAGAAACAGAACCATCAGCTAACATAGGTAATGAACCAAAACCGCCGAGTACAGTTGGTTGTGCTACGTAATGTGTATTGTCCGTACCAGGCATATTGCCATCTTTACCGCCTGTACCCATTAGTGGGAAAGCGGCAAAACAACCACCTGGGTTATTTGTTAACAAGCCATCTACATTTGTGACGGCACCGTCAGTATCCTCTGTTCTAGGTACACCAACTTTTGATGAACCACCATGAACAGCACCAGCCGTGAACCAAGAATCAAGAGCTGTCGTTTTTTTTACATAATTAGCGCTAGAAATACCTTGAGCACCCGAAGTTCCATAAGTACCTTCATTGTAAAATGGTGCTGTAGAATTAACAGTTAGTGCTGGAGACCCAGGAACAGCGAATATGCTGTTGAACTTCCAACCTGTATTCATATCAACATAAACACGGTATGTTACAGATGAACTAGATAACGAAGGAGTTGAAGAAACTGCACCCGATTGGTCAGCAGCATTGGCTTGGTAGTATTTTTCAACTACAATGCCTTGTAATCCAACTTGCGAAAAGGCTGAGCCTGCAAGAAGAAAAAAGCATAAATTTGTGATTAAACTTAGTGTTTTCATAAGATTTTGTTTTTTAAATAAGCGCCCACCGAAAAAGATGAAAAGAACAGTGGGCGCTTTGCCTTTATATATAGGACTTAAGATTAATTACAGCTTGTTCCGAATTTAGGACCAAAAATCAAGAAGTCGGCTGTGTTGGTAATACCGTCACCGTTAAGGTCTGTAGGGCAAGCTACAACACCTAAAGTAGAACCAAGTAATTGTGAGTAAGACCAATCAGACAACCAGTTTTCACCAGCTGTAGAAGAGAACGCACCACGATAAGATACTTGATTGAAGAAGCCATCGTTAGGAGCTGCACAAGCTGTAGCGAGGGCAGGATTCGGCACTACGTCATTTTTCTGTGACACAACGTTTGATCCACCATCCATAGTGAAATCGTAGTTAAAACCAGGGAGGGTATTACCTACAACAATTACATTTCCATCGGTTGTCGTAAATTGTGATGTGGCTGCAGATGGCGTGGTAACAGATGTTGTTCCATCAATTGTTGAGGCACCAATCACAAATGGATTTGCCATTCCAATAAAGTGATTACACTTTACAATCAAGCTTGGAGTAGGAGTTGTTCCAATACCTTCTAATGCAGCAAGTGTACCAGAAACTGACTGTGGAATAGTTGACCAATACTGGAAACTGTTACCTTGAGTTGTACGACCAGTTAATGAATTCTCTAAATTGAATCCATTCTTGAAATTGGCGAAAATTGAATTAGCAATGGTACCTTGCGCTCCTTCTTTCATATTAATTGCTGACAAACCTCTATTGTCCGCAGTACCTAAAGTTTTTGCATTACCAATAATGGTAGCGTTGTAGATTAATGGATTAGATTTTGGCGTATTGTTAGATGAGTTGTCATCTGAATCACATTCAAATCCGTTGTCGTTATCATAACCAATTGGGTTTGTTCCACTTGGCACACCTGATGAGCCGGAGGTTCCTGCAGCTTGTTGTGCTTTCATACCAAATAAGAATTGAGCTTTACCTGACCAACCTAAGTCGTAGTCATACATGTCGTCATTACCAAATAGCGTTGTGCAATATTTCAAGTTAACCGTTCCACCAAAAATTTCGATGTTGTCATCTGCACAAGCAACGATTTCGATGTGCTCAATTTTAGTACCTCGTCCTACAGAAGCAAGCGTTAAACCGTTGATCTCAGAACCAACAAGAAGGTTTGCACCCGAGTGACGAATTGAGACATAAGTCATGACACCTGAATTATCATCGTCTTGAAAACCTCCAGTTGTAGCATAAAATGGCCCTACATAACTCACTGTATTTGAACCTGCCGTTCCTACTGGAGCACCAGAAACAGTTGTTGAAGAAATCGTAGTAAAATAACCTGTTGCACCTGGATTCGGATAATCTGCACTAAATGTGTATGCTGCATTAGAAGTATTCGGCGAAGCAGCAATAACATTATTTGACAAGGTGATGATTCCAGAAGCAATGCTTAAAATAGTGGTATTCGCAGGGATTCCTGTTCCTGTTACCGTCTGACCCTGAACAACAAAATTTGGAAGAATGTTAACCGTGTATGCATTAGATGATGTTGAAACATTTGCAGTTAGAGCTTGAGATAAGGTCACAGTATTCGCTGTTACCGAAGAAATAGTAGTACCTGATGCAATACCTGTTCCAGAAATTTTTTGATTTACTGCGAACGGATGGTTAGCAGAGAAAGTGATAGTTGAACTTCCTGATGTTCCGGATGATGCTGTTGCGGCCGCACCAAAGTAAAGTTTATTCCCAGCTGTTTGAGCATTTGTCAAAGCGGTAAATTCACTTGTCGATGTTAATTGAAAAGTATAAGAACCAGTAGGAGATGTTGCTTGCACAGAACCAGAAGGAGCACTTAAAGCCACACCAAATTGGTCTTGAGGGTAAGATGAAGCAAAACCTTCTAAAACACCCAATCCATCAGCAACTGCTAATTTACCTGCATTTCCTGGAACAAAAGGACCATTGGCAGCATATGTAAGGTTATTAGAAGCTTTACCGCAAATGAGAATACCGCCCCATTTACCTTTATTTGTAACACCGTATGTACCGGTCATTGCGTCATCAACAGAAGTAAATACAATCGGACAATCTTCAGTACCCGGTGCATTAATTTTACCACCGCGCTCAATAATCAAAGCTCGAGCAGCAGCTACTCCAGTTGTAGAAACCGAAGCTTTGATTACCGTACCAGGTTGGATTGTAATTGTTGCACCTGATCCGATGTAAATTTTCTGATCCAGTGTCCAGATTTTGTCACACGTAAGTGTAATGTTTCCAGATGTTAGCTCTACTCCATAAGCAGAAGCAGGAAGTGTTGTCCAACTAATTCCAGTACCGACAACGGAAGTGATTGCAGAAATAGTTGTTCTGTTAGCAACCGCAGGGCATCCACAAGTGGCGCCTAGGTTTTGTTGAGCAAACATGGTGTTGCTCATGGTAGCCAATCCAAGAATGGAGAAGAGGCCAACAAGTAAATTTCTTTTTTTCATTGTTACATAAATTTTTAAGTTCGTTGTAAAATTACAGCACAAAAAAAAGTTGACTGTGAAGCCAACTTTATCTGTTTAAAAACTTTGTGAGCACATTAAATTTTCAAATGATTAAGCCAATGTTAGTATCAACAATTTAATAAGGAGTTATTAAAAATTGTATAGCACTGCCGTTTGAAATGCGAGCTGATACGGGCGTTGTGGAACATTGCTGGCGCCGATTGAATTGAGCGTATAACTTAACATTACACTTGGCTTGATACTCCATTTGAGCGTGACCGGCAGCTGAGCTCCAAAATTTAGATTTGAACTGAATTGCCAAGTTGTATTTGGTGTATATGCAGGCAACTGAATTTCATTCCACCCTACTTGCGGTATATATGCAATAGCGCTGTTAACAAATTTAGAAGTCACGAATGTGAAGCCAAAAAATGGCTGCCACTTATCTGTAATAATATTATACTCAAGGCCAAGGGGTAAGGCAACATAATCTAAAACGTGCTGATACGTTTTCATGCCGGGCAACGCGTTTTCTAAGAAATTATAGCGGTAATTTTGAAAGCGAAGCCCACTCACAAAGGCAAGCTCTCTTGTCAGGCGACGCGTGTAAGATAACCCAAACTCTTGTGCCATACCACCCGTTTGTAAACTGTCCATTATGCGATCGAATCCAGGGCTATCAGCAGCTTTTTGGTAGCTCATTGCCGTATAACCTAAATGATAAAATACACCTATTTGATTACTTTCTTGAACTTGAGCATTTGCAAAAGTGCTACCGAAAAGAAAAAGGAAAAGTAGTTTATTCATAATTTAATTTTTGACGCAGCGAATACTCATGCCATAACGCATATCTGCATATTGACGAAAAATCTGCGTGCGTTGGTAACTGATAGATCTGTAAATTGCTTGCTCCCCGTTGTGTGTGGCAGTCCAAATATAAGCTTCCAAGCTATTCGCTGAAGTAGTACCGTTGTAAAGAACTACCCCCCCTGGATTGATGCCCAAGGCATACTTGTTGTTTCCAAAGTGTACACTCGAAATTGGCCAATTATTAGAGTTTTGAGGCAAAATACCATTGACTTCCTCTTGCCCGCGCCAAGCCATTAGCTCAGTTTCTGAGCTGTCCATACCTATTGAACGCTCTAGTTTTTTCCAGTCTTCGTCTGTAGCAATGTGCCAACCTTCAGGGGCCAGGCCTTTTGAATCGAGCACTGCAGCAAAATTATAAAGTTGGCCGTAAACGCTATCTGCAATGGTTTTGTAACCCGGGCCAGATTGCCAACCAGAAGTATCATTCAAAGCAAAAAATGGAATGGCCGACCCGTCATTATAAAGAGTCGTTTTGAGATTTTCACACATCCACCACTGGTTGTTGATTTTAACCGTTTTATAAGTGTTACCATCAATATCTGTAACTGTACTATATTCTAAAACAATTTCTTTGGGGGTGTCTTTACCGCAAGAGGCTAAACCAATTAGACTCAAGAGGATAAGAATGAGGAATGAATTTTTCATTTTGTCTTGATAAGAATTTCTGATTTTGTAAGCGCGCCAACCGTGAAGTCTAAGAAATAAACACCCGCTTCTTGTTCAGCCAAGCCCATATTTATCTTTAAATTATTTTCACTGGCCATGCCAGTGTAAGTTGCCAAAACCACCCCGAAAGCATTATATAATTTCCAAGAAATCTGTTGTCCTTCAAAGTTACCATTGGCTACAAGTTGAGACTCCCCGTCAGTAGGATTCGGTACCATTTTGATTTCAAAGTTGCTCTGCCATAATTCTGGGCACACCACCGCAATGTCTCGGCCCCCACAAGCGCCAGGATAACAACACAGCCCGGGTACATTAATATTTACAGATGGGTCATAGTTACAAGCATTAGTATCCAAACAACCCATCACAACAGGCGTAATACAAGCGCCATCTAGGTCACAAGCATATGTAGGGCTATATTCTAAATAATTAGGATCCGTACATCCACACTGAAATGGATATCTTAAAAAAGGACTAAATACTTCATTTGGACCTAGTAAGGTATCTTTCGCTACATACTTAATGATGTTCGGAATACCATTAATGAGGACTTCCACTTCTATGTTTAACTCAAAAGACAACTCACCTGAAGTTGTGAGTTGTGCTATCAATACTTCATTTGAAGTCGGGTCTACCCCCATTACACCACTATTTCGCAATAAAAATTCTTCTGAATTAATACTAGTACCTGATTGTACAGATCCAAAAATAGTGTTGTCTTCACCAGTAGCGATATCTACAAGACCAATAGTTAACCAATTACTCGGCACATTTGCCATTGTATCCATGCCATCGGCGGTAGTTAATGCAATGCCCATTTGAGCATCCGAATTATTGAGTAGACCTGTTGCAATTGCGGCACTCCCACCATCATTATTAGTGCCACCAATAAAGGAGCCATCAGTGTCGGAAAGCTTAGGAATCCCAAAATAGGTTTTACCCGCTTGCGTTTTGGTGGTTTGCCCAAGCGTCATCCATGTATCCAACGCAACTAAACCTTCACTATAGCGATTTTTCAAAAACTCCTTAGCGTAAGATTGCCCGTCTGTAGCATGGTTATAAAATGGCGCTGTACTTTCAAAAACAATAGGGTGTCCAGTACTGCCATAAACAGATTTCAAACGCGTATTAGGTAGTAAATCAATATAAATACGATAAGTAGTAGTTCCAGGAACGATTATGCCGCCCGTAAGATCAGTGGCATCAAAAGCATCTGTAATATAGTATTTTTCAACTATTATATTCTCAAACTGTGCATGGACATTGAGAATACTACAAATAGCAAATAGGGTAAGTAATAACTTTTTCATTATTGGATTTTATAAGAGAAGCCAAACTGGAATGTTGTTCCGTAGCGGAAATTATCAAAATCTATATAAGAACCATCTGTGAGCTGATAAGCCCTTCTCACTGGCGCATTCAAGATATCGCGCACAGTTAAGCTCATGGAATAGTGTTTTCCGAGATTTTTAGAAATTTTAAAATCTAAGGTATGACGCGGCATTTCGTAGACATTTGCAAATCCTTTCAAAATTCCGGCAATTACCAAACGTGGACCTTGCACATTATAGGAGATAGTGGCAGTTAAACCAAGTGTATCTGAATTGTAGCTTAAGATTCCATTGACAATGTATGGCGCTTGTCCGAACATGGTGCGCACAACTGTGTCAACTGGGAAATACTCAATTTGATTGTTGTTCAGGATGATAAAGTCCTTTCTCACAAACTGAGATTGCGATTTAACAACCGTTACATTAGATCTAAATTCGAGGTGCTTGCCAATGTTTTTACCCACTTCAAATTCCAAACCAGCTACATATGAATTCTCATTGTTGTCCCAAGTGATACCTGAGCTACCAAAACCCATTTCGATGTGGTTTAAGAAAGTTTTATAAAAAGCGCTTACAGAGAAATTGTCTTTGTTTGCAAAGTACGACTCATATCGCAAATCATAATTGGTAATTTTCGTCAATTTCAGGTTAGAATTCCCATAAATCAAGGTGCGGAATTCGTTGTCGTAAACAGCTGCATCGTTCATTTCGCGAATGTTAGGGCGTGCCACGCTCTTGCTGTAATTCATGCGCAAATTGGTGATGGTCTTTTTTTCAGATTGGAATTTAAAAATCATACTACCAGACGGCAAGAAAGACCACTCGTCTAAAATTCCTGGATTGATGATTGGGTAGCCAGGTACACTCACCCGGCGGCCATCATTGCGCGCATAACCAAGCACGTGGTATTTATAAACATCCGAAAACAGCGCAACATGCTCAGCGCGCAAACCGCCATTGAAACGAATGATTTTATTGAACTCAAAATCCAAAAGCCCGTATGCTGCCGTAATTGCGTTGGTGCCTATGGTGTGGTTCCAATCCCAATTGCGGGGGTCATAGAAATAAGAAACTTGCCCACCTTGCATCACCATCTGATTGGTGTCCAAATGAGCGTTGATGTCGTCATTTTGTAAAATTGGTGCTATGCCATTGCCCGCGGTTAAAAAATACTCTTCCATTTTGGAATTTCTACCTGAAAGTTGGTATGCACCACCAAATTTCAATTTGCGGATTAATCTGAGACTATCTGAGGACAATGGTAATTCAAGAGAAATTCTTGAATCAAATAAATTCTCATCTAAGTAACGGAAATACCTACGGATACCATCGCCAGCATTTGGAGAAAATTCATATCCGTCATAAATATCTCCAATTCTACTGATGCCGTATTGGGTTAGTTTAAAGTCAGGTGCAATACTTGAGCCGTCGGTGTAAGAAATATTTGATTCTATTTTCATGCGCTTCTTAGGCAAAAAATGTTGACTTGAAAATTGATATATTCTTTGTTGACGCTCTTCATAAAATATATTTTTTCTAACCCTGACATCTTGAGATGCATCGGTAGTCCATTGATTGGTAAAGGATGCAACGTCATTTGTGCCTGATTGATTGGGCATCAATAAAATAGAAACCTTGTTGTTGTCATTGATTTTGTAGGCCAAATTCAAGAGCATACTCCATGAATTGATTTCTCGACTGATTAAAGCGTCATCAATAAATTCTAATTGATAATTTAACGCTTCAGGACCAATGCGTTGAGAGATTCCATTCGGGTCAAAACGAACGCTGTTTCCATATCTGAAACCAAAGATGTAACCAAGTGGTTTGCCTAAAAATGATGTTTGGTTTCCTATGCTAAAGTTTTGTGTAAAATTGATGGGGGCGCGGCGCGTGGTGGTGTTCCAAGAATTGGAAAAGCCATTGTTGTAACTCGTGCCGTTCGGATTAATTAATGCCCAGGCTTGTGGCCTTAGTGTTGAATTGAAAGTAGTAAGAGCTCCTAAAACTGCAACAGGGTCATTGACCTGATCTGGAGCAAGTAAGCCCAACTCAACAAATCCTAGAGCCATGTAGGTTTGATTTTCAGTAGAACCATTATTCCAACCTGTCACACCTAAATTCTGATAAAAATCTCCGAGCCCTAAGGCCACCATGCTCTCGTAGTTGCTCGGCTCTAAATTTGGCTTGGCAAAACTGACACCCTCATTGAAGCCGCGAAAACCGTTGTCAAAGCCCAACCAATCTGTGCTGCTGCGATCTGAGGTAACAAAATCTTTAAAAGTAGACTGCACGTTGTAGCCAAACTGAGACTCCACATTCACCATTAATTTGTCTGGGTAGTCTTTCGTCTCTACTGAAATGTAGGCGCCTGCCCAGTCGCCGGGTAAATCTGGCGCTTGCGTTTTAGAAATGATGATATTATCTATTAATGCAGTGGGGAAGATGTCTAATTTGATGTTGTTGGTGAGTGGGTCTAGGGTTGGAATGCGCGAACCATTAAAGTTGGTGCGGATATAACGGTCTCCGATACCTCTAACCGTGATCAGACCGCCGTTGGTAGATACACCCGAGACGCGCGCAACTGCATTTGTTACGTTGGCGTCGCCTGTTTTTTTCATGGTTTCACTAGAGATGTAATCAATCGAAACAGGAGAACTCACCTTCACGCGCTCCATGTAGTAGTCGTTGGCTTTGGTTGCCTTTCTAGTAACCGTAGTACTCTTTGTTTCTTGAATTTTTTCGCGCTCTTTTAAGATGAAATCTTCTACTAAAACTTGGTTGTTGGCAACGGAAATCGTTTTTTTGAGCGTATCATAACCCAATAAAGTTATCCTGAACGCATGTGGTTTGGCGTCTGGAACCTTAATGGAGTAATTACCGTCCATATCGGTTTTGCCAATGAAACCAGAGGTGTCGGTAAGCATGACTTTGGCACCGATAACCACCTCACCACTTGGGTCAACAACCTTACCCCTCACCGTACCTTGAGCAGAAGAAAAGCAAGCTGTCAATAGACAGCAAAGAAAAAATCCAATACGCAACATCTGCTTAAAGTTTTATGATGCGCTGTGTAGCCTGGCTGTGCGCGGCTTTCACTTTAACTAAATAAACACCTGCTTGCAAATCTTTAATATCAACTTTCGCATTGTTGGTCATGTGCGGAATAGCCAACAAAACTTTACCCTCTAAATCGATCACTTCTAATTGATACGATTCATAAGGTTCTTGGGTCAGCCAATTCATCTGAAGTTGATCTACAGCTGGGTTTGGAGATACGACTAAATTATTCATGGCTTCTGTTAGGGTGTGTTCTTCAAGACTTGCGCTTGGATTCGAATTATAAATAAGTGTAGAATCAGTGAGTTGTCCTATTCCGGGAAGACTGGCTACATAGGTTTCACTTCCACCTGCAGTTGGTGTGCCGAGTTGTAAATTGAGTTCAAAAGAGAAATCGCCATCTGTTGTAAACTGCCCTAGTAAAACATGGTTTGAAGGCGTTACGCCTTCTACCCCACCTAATGCGATAATCGTAGCGTCGTTTATTTGAATGCTGCCACCTACTAATTGGTCGAGCGGGTCAAACTCATTGGTAATACCAAGCACATTGGGTACAATAGGACTACCAGGCATGAGGCCATCTTGTGCATTGGCGCCCATAATTGGCAAGCCCATTTCGGGGGTAACGTTCGCGAGAATACCTTGGTTATTGCCAATGCTGCCGTCGGTGTCTTCTGACTTTAATACACCCATCTGACCAGTACAAACACCTCCGATAGTCAGATAAGAATCGATCAATGTGGTGTTTTTCTTGGTGTTGTTGAGGCTTGTTCCTTGGTAAAATGAAACCCCATAGTTTGGATCATTGAAAAATGCAGTAGTGGTATTGAGCTTCATCGGATGATCAACCAAACCAAACATTTGAATCACTTTATAACCCGGCAGCAAATTGGCATAGATACGATAAGTAACTGAACCGGTTTTCAAAGCATACGGTGCCAACTGATCTAAGGCATTGATTGAATCTGCAGCGTTTGAAACATAATATTTTTCTACAACAATTCCTTCTAAGCCTTGCTGCGCTACATATTGGTTCGAAATAAAAACGGTCAATAAGGTGCCAATGGCAATTTTGATATTTTTCATTTGATTAGCGTTTATATATTTGAGATTAGCGTTTATTTATGAGAGTTGGGTGGGTCAATTCTTCTGAAGTCGGATTACTTGCTACGTAACGAATGGATTTTCCTTCAGGCGTGCCAATTTGAAGGTTGAGTTGGTAGCTGAGCTTGCCGGCTGTAGTAATTTGTGCAATAAGAATAGCGTTTGGTAAATTGGCTGGAGCCTTGGCACCTTTGCCCATACAAGCCCAGGCGCCGTCTGTCATAATAAACTCTGCACTTTTGGTTTCAGCCCATAAGGCTTTGACTTGCTCATCTATATTATACATGGTTGTCAAGGGCAAGGAATCACGGTAATACATTCCTGGGGCATCACGGAAACTCAAATCAGTGTCTCTACCTTTCGTGTTATTAAAATAATTCTTATCCCACTCAATGACAACCGGCATGGGTTTCTCTTGGTAGCGCAGTGGCACGCCGAAAAAAGATTCTGAACAAGCGCCCATTGAAAGCCAAGAGTCTAGGTAGGATAAATTCTTTTTTAAAGATTTGTCTGGAATGATATTCGGATAAGTATTGCCAATACCCGGATGGTTGTAAAAATTAGCGGTGCTTTTGATAAAAGCAGGGTGCTCACCCAAACCGTAGACCGCCTGAAGCGTATAACCGCTGTCTAATAAAACATAGACACGATAACAAACCAAGCCTTTGCTTGTAACACCCGTAAGGTTGCCTTTTTGTAAGTCAGCTTTGTTTAAGGTATAGAATTCTTCAATGAATACCTCTTTAAGACCACCTTGTGAAAAGAGAGTTGAAAAAGGGAAAAGTAAGGTAATAAAAAGTACAATTCTAAGCATATGCAAGTTTACGCATGCTTCATTTAGTGTATTTTATCTGCTTGTTAAGATTAGTTTAGGATTAAGTCAATGGAGTATTAGGCGTTTCTGATCAGTGGGGAGCATAAAAAAAGCCATCTTTCGATGGCTTTTCAAATATAACTGAGTTTGGAGCTTACGCCAATACTTCTTTTACGAGGTCTGCAGCTTCTTGGAGTTGAACTGCTGAGTGTACGTTGAGGCCTGATTCGTCGATCAAACGCTTCGCTTCTTCGGCGTTGGTGCCTTGGAGGCGAACGATAAGGGGAACAGGTAGTTGACCGATGTTTTTGTAGGCGTCTACGATGCCTTGGGCAACGCGGTCGCAGCGAACGATACCAC
>Ga0315908_10001592_pt1 | contig 16977 bp, 11 predicted proteins | sample LakEriMetagenome_12_FD_203520 | JGI IMG/M metagenome (GOLD analysis project Ga0315908, IMG submission 203520) | Freshwater fungal communities from buoy surface, Lake Erie, Ohio, United States - Buoy 4 MA124 | ecosystem: Environmental > Aquatic > Freshwater > Lake > Lake biofilm | place: USA... | reverse complement strand
CTATCCTACGCTTTCCGAAAAAAATATTTGTATCGACCCTTGTCAGCGCAGTATTTTCGCCGCGGAGAGATGGCAGAGTGGTCGATTGCGGCAGTCTTGAAAACTGTTGATGTGAAAGCATCCGGGGGTTCGAATCCCTCTCTCTCCGCTTAATCCTGCTTCATGCAGGATTTTTTTATTTAATGCTGGTTGGTCGATTACGGTCTCGGCTGAGCCGAGAAAAACTGTTGATGTGAAAGCATCCGGGGGTTCGAATCCCTCTCTCTCCGCTGAGAGAGAATACTCAAAAGCGCAAAGCCGTGAAAGTAGTTGACTTTCACGGCTTTTTTGTTTTAGTCGGTGCGACATAAAACGACAAAAAGCGCATAGATTCTTTCCAAAAGCGTGACCCCTTTTTAAAAAAGGCAAAAAGGGTCACGCGAAGGCGGATAAGTCGCACTAAGTCAATTTAATACGCTTTCGCAAGTCTGAACGGTCCAATACATTTGTAAAATCATTGGGGGGCGCACATAAACACATAACATTATGTCGTCAAGAAATTCATTTAATCTGTTCTTTTACATCAACAGATCAAAACAAAAAAGAAATGGTGAGTGTCCGGTTATGCTCCGAATTACGCTCAACGGTAGATCAGTGGCCGTAAGTTTAAAGCGAAGCATAAATGCTCAAATCTGGGAGCCGGCTGCTGGTCTGGCCAAGGGAAAATCTAATGAGGCCATCAGCATGAATAAGTACATCGATGCAGTGCGAGTGCGCGCTTACGAGAAGCATAATGAACTGCTCACCACCAGCGATGAACTCAGTCCTGAATTGCTTCGTGATGCTATTTTGAATATCAATTCTGCAAAAGGGAAAATGCTGATTGAAATTTGGGAAGAACATAACCAGCAATTAAAAGAGCTCATAGGCCGCGAAACATCATACGCGAACTATCAAAAGTATTCTACTTGTCTTCGCTATATGAAGGAGTTTCTCTGGACATTTGTAAAGGCAGAGGATATTCTAATAAAACTTGTTGATCGAAACCTTGTAACCAAGTTTGAGCACTTTCTAAAAGTAGAAAAAGGGTGCAACTACAACACCACTGTCAAGTACCTGCAGAACTTCAAGAAGATCACCAAAAGAGCACAGCATAATGGTTGGTTGATTCAGGACCCATTCGCAACATTGAAGCTGTCACTAAGAGAAGTGGATCGACCTTACCTAACAGAGGGTGAACTCCTTTCATTGATGGAAAAAGAGTTTAAAATTGACCGGTTAATGCACGTAAGAGACATGTTCGTTTTCTCATGCTATACTGGCCTTGCTTATGCAGACATGCACAAATTGAAACGAAGTGAATTGGAACGAAGCCCTAACGGTAAACTCTGGATTCGCACACGCAGAAAAAAGACGGGTGTTCGTGCTCATATTCCATTGCTTGATGTTGCAGAACAAATCTTGGACAAGTACGCACAACGAGACATTCCTATTGATGCACCAGTGTTGCCCATTATTAGCAATCAGAAGATGAATGCGTACCTCAAGGAAATTGCTGATCTCTGCGGTATTGACAAATGCCTTTCATTTCACATTGCCAGGCACACCTTCGCAACAACAGTAACGCTGATGAACGGAGTTCCGATTGAATCGGTGAGTAAAATGCTTGGACACAGAAACATCAAAAGCACACAGCACTACGCGCGAGTTGTAGACCAGAAGGTCGGTGAGGATATGGAGCGATTAGCGCTCAGATTAGAATCAAAGTTGGCAAAAGTGAGTTAGTCACTCCTTGTGCTTCCATTGATGGCTAAAATGGCGTCTAATGACGCGCTAAGGGAAAAGGGAGAACGCATGTTCTCCCTTTATCATTTCTGAACTTTGCAGTATGGAAGAGACCTTTAAAATCAGAGCATACGGATACAGCGAATTGGCGCAATTATACTTTCCGCATATCACCAAGAAAAGTGCGAGTGTTCAACTGCGGAGGTGGATCTTATTGAACAAGAAACTGGAGGCAGAATTGCTTCAAACTGGATTTAAGCCAGGACAGCGGTTGTTGACACCGAGGCAGGTGGGAATTATCATCTTGACCCTTGGGAATCCTTGAAACTTAAAGAATTGGTAAAATGAGCTTTTTGAAATTCGAATAGTTTATTACTTTTGTCTTATGAAGTGGTTCGCAATACTTCTTTCTCTGTACACCTTATTACTATCTGTAAGGCCATGCGACCATGAACACAACTTTTCAGACCATGTTAGTTCACAAGACGCTCATGGTCAACATGACGAGGAAAGCCAGTGTTCACCATTCTGTGTTTGTGCCTGTGCATCTTCAATCGCTTTAGTTACGGTAATTAACTTCCAAATCGAGTTGAAAGAATTCATATTGAAGAAGTCTGTATCACATTTCGCACAACAAATGCTAGGAGACTTTATGCCAAGTTTCTGGCAACCTCCTAAGATATAGTCAAGATAGCTGTTCAGCTGAAGTCTTCAAATATTCTTTTGAAGCAAATTCCTTTTGTTCATTCATGTCAATCAATGAAAATTGATTGATGCGTTCAAATTTTTCAATTATGTTCAATAAGATCATATTATTCTCCATTCATAATAAAGTCATCGTTGGAGTGATGACTTTGGGAATTGTCGTTTATGGATTATTTTCATTCACACAACTTCCTATTGATGCAGTACCTGACATTACAAATAATCAGGTTCAAATTTTCACTTTATCCCCTACACTCGCGACTCAAGAGGTAGAACAACTAGTCAGCGCACCAATTGAAAGGTCATTGGCATCCGTTCCCGACGTCGAGGAGATCCGAAGTATTTCAAGATTTGGATTGAGTGTTGTCACTATTGTCTTTAAAGAGAAGGTAGACATCTATTTTGCGAGGCAACTTGTCAGGGAGCGACTAGAAGAAGCAAAACAGAATATTCCTAACGGCCTGGGTACACCTGAGCTATCTCCCGTTAGCACAGGTCTAGGAGAAGTATATCAATACCTCATCGAGGCAGACAGTGCACATCGCGACCAATTCGATGCTATGAAATTGCGTGAGATTCAGGATTGGATCGTTGCTCGACAAATACAAGGCACTTCAGGAGTTGCCGAAGTCAATAGTTTTGGGGGACTTTCCAAGCAATACGAAGTGGCAATAGATCCACAAAAACTGTTGAGCAAAGGAGTAACAACTTCAGAAGTTTTTGAAGCGCTCGAAAAAAACAATGAAAATACAGGAGGTGGTTACATTGATAAAAAGCCAAATGCCTACTTTATTAGAGGCTTAGGCTTGATTAAATCTTTAGACGAAGTTGGTCAAATCAAAGTGAAGAATGTATCAGGAGTTCCAATTTACATCAAAGACATCGCTTCTGTTCAATTAGGCAGTGGGATTCGTTATGGAGCAATGACTGCGGATGGAAATGGAGAAGTCGTAGGAGGCATTGTAATGATGCTAAAAGGATACAATAGTGCTCAAGTCGTTTCAGACATTAAGGCAAAACTACCGATAATTCAAAAATCTCTTCCTGAAGGAGTGAAAGTAACTGCGTTTTTGGACAGAACAAATCTGGTGAATAGAGCGATGAACACCGTCAAAAAAAATCTTCTCGAGGGTGCGTTGATTGTAATATTTGTTTTGATAATATTTCTCGGCAATCTCAGAGCAGGACTAATTGTCGCTAGCGTAATTCCTCTCTCGCTTCTCTTCGCCATTATACTAATGAATATTTTCAAGGTCAGTGGAAACTTGATGTCATTAGGTGCAATTGATTTTGGACTCATTGTCGACGGGGCTGTAATTATTGTTGAGGCAACAATGCATTATCTAGGGCTTAAATATGTAGGCCAGAAGTTGAATCAGAAACAAATGAATACTGCCGTCTTCGAAAGTGCATCAAAAATTCGGAGTGCCGCGGCCTTCGGTGAAATCATTATCTTAATTGTGTACTTGCCAATTTTGACTCTAGTTGGAATTGAAGGGAAAATGTTTGGCCCAATGGCCCAAACTGTGGGCTTTGCCATTATTGGTGCATTGATACTTTCGCTCACCTACGTGCCTATGATGAGTGCACTTTTTCTATCCAAAAAGATAGTCGATCATGCCACATTTAGCGACAAAATGATGTTTAAAATTCAATCTTACTATTTGCCAATAATAAAATGGGCACTTGAAAGAAAAAAGACAATTGTAGGTGCGTCATTAGTTTTGTTTGTCGGCTCTGTTATACTATTCTCGAATATGGGTGGCGAATTTATTCCAACTTTAGAGGAGGGGGATTTTGCTTTCCATAGCATACTTCCACAGGGATCATCTATTAGCGAAAGCATAGAAAACAATTCTAGAGTTGAGAAAATACTAATGAGTTTTCCTGAAGTGAAACGAGTGGTCGCGAAAAGTGGCGCTCCTGATATTCCTACCGATCCAATGCCGCCCGAAGCTACTGATATGATGATCATCTTAAAGGATAAAGATGAATGGATAACAGCACATAGCAAAGAGGAGCTTATGGATACAATGATGCAAGCCTTAAAAGTAATCCCTGGTGTGTTTTATGAAGCTACTCAGCCAATTCAAATGAGATTTAATGAGTTGATGACAGGCGTTCGTCAAGACGTGGCCGTAAAAATATTTGGAGAAAACTTGGACAGTCTTTTGAAATATGGAGAAAAGGTTGAGGCTATTGTAAGTTCTATTAACGGGGCTTCTGAACCTCAATTAGAACGTGTAAATGGATTGCCTCAGCTAGTAATCAATTACAAACGTGAAAACATTGCCAATTATGATCTTACTATCAGAGATGTTAATCGAATTGTTAGAACTGCATTTGCGGGAGAAGTTGCCGGTCAAGTTTTCGAAAATGAAAGAAGGTTCGATCTGGTCGTCCGAATGGATAAAAAATTGAGAACAGATATTTCGGACTTGAAAAAACTTTTGATCAATTTGCCAAATGGCGCACAGGTGCCTCTAGAGCAATTAGCCAGTGTAGACATGGAATTAGGACCAGCGCAAATTTCAAGAGAAGAAGCAAAGAGACGCATTGTAGTTGGGTTCAATGTTACTGGACGAGATGTACAAAGTGTTGTACAAGATTTACAAAAGCGTATTGAGTCAGAAATAAAATTGCCACCAGGTTATTACACCACCTATGGAGGGCAATTCCAGAATTTAGTTCAAGCAAGTAATCGTCTTATGATAACTGTCCCTATTGCTTTGTTCTTGATCTTCTTTCTTTTGTTTCTAACCTTTAGATCCTCGAAGGAAGCGTTACTAATCTATTCAGCAATTCCTTTAAGTGCCATAGGAGGTGTTCTTGCTCTGTGGATAAGGGATATGCCTTTTAGTATTAGCGCTGGTGTAGGATTTATTGCTCTTTTTGGTGTAGCGGTGTTAAATGGAATAGTTCTCATAAGCACATTCAATGATCTAGAAAAGGAAGGATTTGCCCTTTACGAGAGAGTCATTGAGGGAACAAAAATCAGGCTACGTCCTGTATTAATGACCGCGATGGTGGCATCATTGGGATTCTTGCCAATGGCATTGAGTAATAGCGCAGGTGCGGAAGTTCAAAAGCCCCTAGCTACTGTAGTAATCGGAGGTCTCATCACCGCTACGCTGCTAACATTGTTGGTGCTACCAGCCTTATATATCATGTTCTCGGTTGGATTAAAGAAGGCCAAAATGACTGGAAAATCCGCTATTGTGTCAAGTATGTTGCTATGCCTAGTTAGCAATGCCTACTCCCAAAATGCATCTTCAATTTCGGTTGATGATGCTGTGACAATTGCGCTGAAACAAAACAATTTTGCGATTTCAGCAAATTTGAATGTCGATTTCAATAAAAAAATGGAGTTGACATCAGGTGAAATCGGAAAAACAGGCTTGAATCTTACAACTGGACAATACAACAGTTTCTACAACGATCAAAGCATTACCCTGAGTCAAAGTCTACCGTTTCCGACTGTGTTCAAAAAACAACGTTTGTTGCTTGAGCAACAAACAAATATTGCTTCTGCAAGTAAACTTGAAGTTGAGAATTCACTACGATACGAAGTTCGTCAGTGCTATTCTAATATTCAGTATTTAAAACTATTGAGAGATTTACTGGAGGTTCAAGATTCAGTTCTAAGCAATCTTCTGAAAAGTGCCGAACTAAGATACAAAACTGGTGAAAGCACATTTCTGGAAGGTTCTACTATAAGTGCCAAACTTAACCATCTCAGGAACGAAAAAATGAGAAATGAAATTGAGTTGAATTCTCTACATCTAGCTTTTAGAACATTACTAAATTCTGATGATGAATTTACAACTCAAGCCGAACCAAAGGAAGAATTTGTGCTGGTATTTGATTCTCTTTCTGTAAAGGATAATCCCCAATTGAAAAAACTCCAAGAGCAAATTCAATATATCCAATGTATGACGGCCGTTGAGAAGTCTAAATTGCTTCCCGACATCACAATAGGCTATTTTAACCAATCGTTGTACGGTACTCAGAATTACGCAAACACTTCCGATTTTGCAACTGAAAAGACAAGATTTCAGGGCGTTACATTTGGATTAGCCATTCCAATTTGGTCAAAGCCACAAATGTCCAGAATAAAGGCTACTGAGATCTTAACAAAATCGGCTAATGCAGAAACATTAGCAATTTCAAGTTCTTTAAATAGTGAATTTACTATTGCTCTGAATGAATACAAGATGAACTTGGAGTCACTGAGCTACTATAAATCTTTTGGTCTAGAAACAGCTAGAGTCATTTTCGAATCGGCTGAGAAGTCTTATACTGCTGGAGAAATTGGATATTTTGAGTATGCCGCTGCGGTTGAACAATCCTTAAATATCCGTAGAGATTATTTACTTCTCATTAAAAAAATGACACAAACAATTAACAACATTCAATACCTAGCAGGTATTTAAAAATAAGAATATGAAAAGAATAGTGATATCAATTGTAATGATTGCAATCATTGCATGTAACGGAGGAAATTCGTCAAATTCAGAGCATGGACATGAACATGGACATGGTGGAGTACCTGAAGGAACCAGTGTTGTTCTTAGTCCTTCGCAAATGAGTGCCCTTAATTTGACATTGGATAGTTTACATCATCTTCCACTCGGTGATGTCTTGCGTCTAACCGGTGTGATAAAAGTCCCACCCCAAAGTCAAGCTGAAGTTACTGTCCCTATAGAAGGAACAATTCAAAGCATAAATGTAAGTGAGGGTGATTTTGTCACTAAGGGTCAGACTTTAGTTCAAATAAGTAATCCATCAATAGTTCAACTTCAGCAAGATTATTTGGAATCTAAGAGTAAATTGATTTATGACGAAGCTGAGTTCAAGCGCCAAGAAGAGTTATCGATTGAGAATGTAAACTCTAAAAAAATTCTTCAACAAGCAGAATCAAATTTGAACTCAGGTAAGGCTCGATTATCATCATTAGAAAAGCAGTTGCAACTTTTGGGTATCAACGCTTCTGGGTTAAATGAAAATTCAATGTCTACCACGATAGCGATCAAGGCTCCAATAAGTGGTACTGTTTCGCATATATCGGCATCAATTGGAAGTAGAAGTAATTTCGGATTACCATTGATGAAAATCCTCGATAATAGCTATGCTGTTTTGGAGTTGTTTGTATTTGAACAATATTTATCTGATGTTAAAGAAGGACAGGCAGTCAATTTCACCTTGACTAGCAATGAAAGCGTTCAGTATTCAGCCGTGGTCACAAAAGTGGGAAATTCATTTGAAGATGGATCCAAGGCTGTGAAAGTGCGAGCCGAAATACAGGGAAGCAAATCTGGGCTGATTGATCTAATGAATGTGAATGCATTTGTTTCTAAAACGGCAACCAAAGTGACCTGTGTGCAGAATAGCGCGATAGTAAATTACCAAGGAAATGATTTCATCTTTATTTTTTCTGAATCAGCGCAGCATGATTTATTGCACTCTGGTCATGAGCATGAAGATGAGCATGAGCATGAGAGTGAAGTAGGACACGCACATGATGAAGAACATAACGAAGAGCCGACAGAGGAACCTGTTGCTGGTAGTTTAGCATTTACAAAAATCCCTATTAAGAAAGGAGTGTCTTCAGGTGGGTACACCCAGATTACACCACTTACTGATCTGCCAGGTGACGCAAGAATCGTTGTGAATGGAGCATTCTACGTCTTAGCCGCACTTACAAATCGAGGAGAGGCACACTCTCACTAATGTTAATAAAATAAATTATCAAAAATGAAAATGATTAAAATTTCATCAATTGCAGCTATTGCAATTTTATTTCATTCGTGTGGAAACAATGGCGAAAGCTCAAATGAAATCAAGCAACCAAAGGTTGAAAATCATGAAGGACACAATCACGGAACATCTGGACATGATGGCCATGAGCACGAAACTTATTTTACTTGTGAGCATCATCCTGAAGTACATGAACACAGTCCTGGAAAATGCCCTAAGTGTCAAATGGACTTGATAAGTTCAGGAGGAGAAGCCCATGAGCATGAAGGTCACTCTCATGAGATCTATTATTCCTGCCCTAACCACCCCGGTGTACATGAACATGCCCCTGGAAATTGTAGTATTTGCAATTCCGAATTAACAAAAAAGGAAGGCGAAGGCCATTAACCGAAATCAAACATTAAGATCGATGAAGGAATTGATAGCAGATAAGAAATTCGTAACCTTGTGTGTTGCGGTTTGCTTGAGTATTACACTTGAAATTTTATCCCTTACCGGATTCAAAATTCCTTTTCCTTTGTCCTCTATTCTATACGCGCTCTTGATCCTCGGAATAGGCAATAAGGTGCTGCTAAATGGTATTAGGTCATTGATCAAATTACAGTTTAGCAGCATTAATTTGCTAATGTTGATAGCGGTTGTTGCTGCATTCTATTTGGGAGAATATTCAGAAGCAGCTGTAGTTATTATTCTGTATTCTCTAGGCGAAAAACTTGAGGACATAGGCATATCTCAAAGCAAAAAGGCGCTAAATGAGCTTGTTGAGAAGAGTCCGAAAGTCGCTAAAATAAAAGGTCAAAGTAAGTTCGTTAAAGTTCAAGATGTATTTGTCGGAAGCATAATTCAAGTCATGCCTCATGAAATGATCCCACTTGATGGAAAGGTTTGTGGAGGCGAGAGCTCCGTTGATGAATCTTCAATAACAGGAGAGTCAATGGCAAAAGACAAGACTGTCAGTGATTTAGTTTTTGCAGGAACGCTTAATCAATGGGGGGTGCTTGAGATTATGGTTACAAAGAGAAGTGTTGATTCGACATTCGCTAAAATTGCTCAACTAACTTTTCAAGCAACCGCTAATAAATCGAATGCACAGAAATTTATTCAAAAATTCGCTCGCATCTATACACCTGTAATTTTAGCCTTATCTTTTCTAATCTTCATCATACCTGTCGTTTTTCTAGGAAAGGATTTGCAAGTTTGGTTGAATCAATCTATCACTTTATTAGTGATAGCATGCCCATGTGCGTTGGTAATTTCTACACCTGTAGCTATTTACGCAGCAATTGGTAACGCGTCTCGTAGAGGAGCATTAATTAAAGGCGGAAAATTCATAGAACTCATTGGAGAAGTAAAAGCGGTAGCAATGGATAAAACTAGAACACTAACAACAGGAAACCTGAAAGTTAGTGAAGTGATTCCATTTAAGAATGTTGCGTTGAATGATCTCATTTCCTGTACAGCAGGTATAGAGAAATTCTCAGAACATCCTATAGCTCAGGCAGTAGTGTCATATTGCGAACAAGCTAAATTAGAAACACATATCGTAAGTAATTTCAAAAGTATAGTCGGAAAAGGAGCGATTGCAATGTGTAATACTTGTAATCGATCAATTCGAGTAGGAAAAATTGAATTTATTTCGGAAAACACCCAAGTTGACAATCAGGTATTGAATACTGTTCTAAAACTAACAGGACAAGGGAAGTCGGTTATTGTTGTTCGTTTTGGAGATGAAGTAGCTGGAATTTTTGGTGTTCAGGATGAAATCAAATTAGAAAGTAAGAGTGCAGTTATTCATTTGACGTCATTGAATGTTCAGTCCATCATGCTTACTGGTGATAATGAGTTGGCTGCAATGTTCATTGGTAATCAAGTAGGGGTTAGTGAAGTTCATTCGAATTTATTACCTGCTGATAAGTCAAAGCATATCGAAGACCTACTTTCACGGTATGATAAAGTTGCAATGGTTGGTGATGGAATCAATGATGCGCCTGCCTTGGCATTGAGCACAGTTGGTATATCAATGGGGGCAGCCGGAAGTGATACTGCTATCGAGGTTTCAGATATAGCATTGCTAAATGATGATCTCACCATGATTCCATTCCTTATAAAATTAGGCAGACGAGCCAAGCAAACTATTCGGCTGAATACGATTGGAGCAATTAGTATAAAGCTTGTATTTATTATTCTAGCATTTTTAGGCATGAGCAATTTGGTAATTGCAATTTCTGCCGACGTTGGTGTCACCTTAATAGTCATTCTTATTAGTCTACAGCTCTCGAAATTTAACGGGTAATCAATTCTCGTGTACACTTCCACAGCTATTTAAGTAGCTCTAAGTACTTGAAAAGCTGCTTTAGTAGTCCTATGTAAACTCTTGGATTTATTCATGTTACACATTGCACTCACAAACGCAATGTTTTCATGCACCCTACTCACGATACAAGCGCATTTACAACGGTTTCCGGCATGGTCGGCGGCGTCGTAAAGGCTATTTCAGCGAAGCCAGTACTGATGACTATCAGTTTTGGAACACTTTCCAATGTAATGTTCTACGCTGCTGCTTCGGCCACAGTCGGATATTTCGTAAAACTTGGTCTGGATCGTCTCGCAGCTAAGTTCAAGTCTAAGGATAACAATCAAAACTCCCCCAAGGTAGATGAATAAGCTTGTGGGCATAGGATTGATTGGTGCTGGGGCTTTTGGTCTCATTCAGCTTCTTCGCATGAAGAATGTGAGTGATTCCATTTCTACTCGCCTTGTAAATCCTCGTATTCACAAGATTAGTCTTACTGGAATGTCCTTCCGCACCGAAGTTTCTATCAATAACCCGACCCGTGATAGTATTACTATCACTAAACCTGTAGTAACACTCACTACCAACGGAAAGCTCTTAACGCAGTCCGCATCAGAAAACAAAACAATCACCATAGAGCCCCTCAACGTCTCGCAAATAGACACCATTGAGCTGACTCTTGGTTGGACGGTCATCGGCACGTTCGTAGCAGGTATTTTGAAAAAGATACCAGAGATTATTGCAGCGCACAAATCGGGTCAAAAAACAGGTCTGCTTCAAGCTCTAGGTATTCCAATGGAAATGACATTCTCCACTTATGCCAACGGAATTTTCTATCAATAAGGCTCGCCAACTCCACCACTGATAGGATAAAGACCGGTGGGTTCAATAGTATCGCAAATGACATCTATGATTAAATAGTACTCTCCAGTCTCCAAATCTTCACCCCTTGAATAAATGGTATCACAGAGCTTTCTTGATTTCACAGGCTCATGCTTCAAGGCGTTTCCCTGTTGGCCAAAGGCCAATACCACGAGCGTAATTAATATAACAATGAAATGCATTCGCATAAGTTTCGAATTGATGTGATTGTGATTGGAATACGCAAATTCAATAGATTTATTGGCCCTCTCCTATTATTCGACACGAACCTTTGGGTAAACATCAAAGCCTCATTTAAAGGACTCCCTTTCTATTAGATGAAAAATCACACAGCTTTTGGAGACATTTATTACCTTCACCCCCAGAAAGTCAAACGCTTTCGCACAGCATGCGCGTGTGATGCGGGGCTTCGGAAAGGCTTGTGTGGCGTGGGGTTCAGATGGGGAACTTATTTCCTCTCTCTCCGCTTAATCCTGCTTTATGCAGGATTTTTTTTATCCGGATGATCGGTTAATGGAAGTGCAGGATAGAAGGTGTGTTGAGGATTTCTTGGTGAATAGTGAATAGTGAATAGTGAATAAGTAAGTATTGCAAAAAGGGGCGCACACTCTATTTCCGCTTAGAAACAGCCGTGCGAAATAAGGGCCGGTTTACCAGGCGATAATCAATAGAATACACGAGCTCCACGGAAGCTAATATAACTTACCTCCATGTGCACACTAAACGCAACATGATTAATCCCCTGCGTGCTATTTAATAATTGGAAACGTTACATCAATGCTTTCGCCATGCAGATAAAGTAAGTAGCAACCTGACATCAAGTCTGATGGCAACTTGAACTCCATAATCGTGTTTTGCTGATAAAGAACATCGAAGGCGACTGAGCGTCCTCTTAAATCCATCAGCTTACATTCAATCGCCCCGTTAAATGGAACATCCGACTTTACCCAAATTGAACTCCCCACTACAGGAACCGGATAAACCGTTACTTCATGAGAAGCGACGCTTGTCTCAATGCCCGACGACTGCTCATTCGTGAGTCTGATAAAAACCATATTATTGTCCGTAAAGGCTGCAAAACCCGCCATGATGATCCTTCCATCTGCCTGTTGGGTCACAGTGCCGGCTTCTTCAAACATGTTGGTTACCGGTATGACGGTATAACCTCCGCTTCCAAATGAAGCGTCGAGCTCGCCTGACGGCAAGTAGCGCGTTGCTAACATATCGCGATTACCAAAGCCACCCATGCCCGTCGTGCCAACCCCAATGATCCTACCATCGGCTTGTGCATGCAGTCCTAGAATGCAATCCAACGGATTGTAATTGGCAACTACGGTTCCTTCAACTCCAAACGCTGTGTTGAGACCGCCATTCGTGTCGAAGCACGAAATACCTGCGTCAAATCCTCCCGTATTGCTGATTCGGCCACCCACATATACAGCATTGCCTGATACCACCATGTCGAAGGCTTCACTGATGGATTGCCCCACATGTATTCCGTTGTCTGCAAATGAAAGATCAAGCGTGCCGTCTGCATTGAATCCGACGAGGAAGAGCTTTTCAAAATCAACATACGAATAACCGGCTGCTATGAATTTACCGGAAGGCAATAGTTCCAGACAACGGAAATTTTCGGAAGAAGCATTGTCGAGCTGAACGGATGTGTATCCGCTCGACCCGAAAGTTTCATCCAAACTGCCATCGGGCAAGAGTTGCATCACAATACCTCGACTATACGTAAAGCCGGGCACTGCAGACGTACCCGCCAGCAGCATCTTGCCATCGGCAAGTAATTCAAGCTCGTAAGCATAATCCTCTCCGGTATCTACTTGCAGAATCGAAATACCGTCACCACCACCAAACGATTCGTCCGGTGTACCGTCGGCATTGAGTCGGACAACGATAAATTCAGTATCACTTACCGTTACGGAATATCCGCCGCAAACGACAATCTTGCCATCCGGCTGAATTTTCAAATCATAGCCAAAAACGGATCCGCCTGCAGAAGCCAAGTTGTAAATTCCATTGGTTGCGAATGACGAGTCAAGATTACCGTCATTATTAAGGCGACCTATGACCAGGTCAGAGGTAAATCCGCTGGAAGATGTTATTCTGGCAACCCCGGTAAAGACCATTTTTTGATCGGTCTGAACATCCACGTCATATACCACATCGTGAAGGCTTCCCGGTGATAGGGTGGCTATTCCATCTGTGCCGAAAGTAGTATCTAGCAGGCCCGACTGTGACCATATACTCGATTGGAATAACACACTGAACAGGAGGAGAGTCAAGAATTTTTGCATAGCATATTGGATTTAGAATCCAAATATATTCAGATTTCAAATGGATTCTCACCTGCTATTTATGGCATCACTACACAACTTACCAGGCGCCCTATAATCCAGTAAATCCGTTCCGTTTATCCAACTGCCAGCCGGTAGGCATTCAGAGTGTTCCCAACGGACCTTAGCAAACGGAACCGGCTGCTCTCGTTAAATTTGCTCTTCCATCTATTTATATTGAAATGATATTTTCTCGCTGCATCACATTCTGCATAGCTCTCATCCTCGCCTGCTCCGCGTATGCCCAAAACTTCGACTGGGTTCGCACCGTAAATGGCAATATCATGGATGAATGCAATGACGTGACAGTGAGCAAAAACACGGGATATATTTATGCGACCGGCTATTTCACAGCATCTGCGGATTTCCCGAATGGACCGGACACGCTCACGGTCACGTCGTTCAACAACTGTGCTTACGTAGCGAAGTATAACGTTTACGGCGATATCATCTGGCTGAAAACACTACCCTCCTCCACTAACGGAAAATCCAAAGGCAATGGCATTGCGGTCGATGCGAATGATAATGTCATTGTTGTTGGCGATTTTAACGGCAGTATCGATTTCGATCCGGCCGATAGCACGGAGAATATCCAAACCGCAACCAATTCGGATGCGTTTATCTGGAAACTGGATTTGGATGGAAATTTTCAATGGGTCAAACGGGTGAATAGCTCTTATGAAGTAGCCGCTTACGGCGTGACCGCCGACACGAGCAACAACATTGTATTCAGCGGTCTGTACAGCAACTCTGCTTCCATGCCGGGTGCATTCTCCTTATCTGACAATGACAATCGCGGCTACATCTGCAAACTGGATAGCGCCGGAAATTACCAATGGGTCAATAGCCTCACCGATGTGCCGGGCGACATCTATCCAAGCAATGTGCGTGCGGATGCCGACAATAATTATTACGTTACAGGAGCGTATGTACAGAACAGCTCCCCCACCATTGGCTTTTTGCAAAAGGTATCGACCAACGGTCAGGATAGCTGGCGAGTGGAACTGGGCAACCCTTCGGGCGTTGGTTTCATCAACGATGTAGTTTGCTCGCCGTATGGGGTTTTTGTGTGCGGTTCGTTTAAAAATCAGGCGAGCATTGGAGGTGCCGTGGGTTCGCATTTTGTTACCAGCAACGGGAATTATTTCGATGCGCTCGCCTTCAAATTAAATCGAGAAAATGGCCAGCCCATATGGTCCACTACATTCGGTTCCTCGAGCGATGATTACGGCTCAGCTATTCACACTGACGCCAATGGCAACGTGTATGTGGCCGGACGATTTCGAGGCACCGCCAACTATGCCAATATTCCGCAAGCGACCTTAACGGCCAACGGAAGCGACGCCTACGTTTGGAAACTGGATTATACAGGCGAAGGCATCGGAGGATACAGCTTAACCAACGGTGTCGACGATGAAATCACCACTTCTGCCATCTGCACTGCTACCGACGGCGCTATCTATGTGGCAGGGCGGAGTTATGGCACCACCGATTTCGATCACGATTTGATTGATATGGAGGAACATACTGCCTATGGTTATTCGGATGGCTACCTGCACCGCACCACCGATTGCGATGCCTTCCTGCAACCGGCCGCGCAGCAGTTGTTTTTCTGTCAGGGCGACTCTATTGAAGTCAATGGTGAGCTCTACGACGAGCCTCAACTCATCACAACCGATTCATTGACATCACACTGGGGGTGTGACAGCATCCTTACTGTTCAGTTGAGCAATCATCCCAATGCTGAATATGCGTTCTATTCGCTTTGTCATGGTGATAGTATAACAATCACTGCAGGTCTCGTTTTCGAGGCGGGCGAATATGTTACAGACTATACCTCATCGCAAGGTTGCGATAGCAGTTTGGTAGAATTCGTTGATTGGATTCCATCGTCGCACTTCTTCGAGAATTATTCGCTATGCCCCGATAGTGTTTTGACGATTTACAATGAAACCATTGCAGATGCCGGGAGCTATCAATTTTTCATAGAAAATTCAGAGACTACATGCACAGATACGGTTACAGTCGAAATCAGCCTGACAACGCTTACCGGGAATGTTACACAACAAGGCAACACGCTTATAGCAGCTGAGACTGCTGATGGGTATGCGTGGCTGGATTGTAATACGAACGAAATTATTGCGGGAGCTAACAGCCAACAATTCTCCCCCGCCCTCAGTGGAAGCTACGCGGTAGTGATCAGCAACGAAGGATGTGGAGTTACCGGTCCTTGTCTGGATATCGAAATCGTGGGTGTAGAAGAAACTAAAGCAGAGGAAATCGAAATCTATCCGAATCCTGCTCATGATGCGTGCTGTATACGATCATGGAGTCGAACTATTCATCACATAGAACTCTTCGATAGCAGAGGTAAAACCGTTAAGCACACAGGTAGCTCACCTATCGCAAATGGTCAATTTGAACTTTCATTTCGGGATGTCCCAGCCGGAGTTTACACGCTTTTGATTACGTTCAGCGACCAAGCAACAGCGGTCAGGAAACTGACGGTGCATTAACCCCCCTTCCCACACTCACCACACTTGCTCTTTTTACGCGTCCACTGACCATAGAACGATCGCCCAAGGAAGACAACGGCTATCGTGATAGTTAATATGGTAAGAACAGATTGCATCATGATAAGAGCTGAAAGGTAATGAACGCAGCCAAGTAAGCCAATACTCCCATATATACGAGCTGAATAACAGGCCACTTCCACGACTTCGTTTCGCGGCGAACCACCGCAAACGTTGCCATACACTGCATGGCGTATACGTAAAACACCATGAGTGACATACCCGAAGCCACGGTGTATACGGGCTTCCCGCTATCGGACCAGCGCTCTTCTCGAAGGCGATCAATCAAGGCAGAGTTTTCCTCGAAGTCTTCTCCCACACTATATATGGTGGCCATGCTGCCTACAAATACCTCACGAGCCGCAAAGGAGGTAATGAGCGAAATGCCCATCTTCCAGTCATAGCCCAATGGCTTTATCACAGGTTCAATGGCATGACCCAAAATTCCAATATAAGAGTTCTCCAGTCGCGCAGCCGCCTTCATTTGCTCCTCTTCGCCAGGCAATGCTTGCTCTAACGCTGAGCGCTCGGCTTGCTCTATTCGATGAGATGGGCCATAACTCGCCAATGCCCATAATAAAATGGAAATGGCGACGATGACGCGGCCTGCATCCCAGGCAAACACGCGCACCTTATCCATAAGATCAATACCGACTTCCTT
>Ga0315908_10001590_pt1 | contig 16987 bp, 17 predicted proteins | sample LakEriMetagenome_12_FD_203520 | JGI IMG/M metagenome (GOLD analysis project Ga0315908, IMG submission 203520) | Freshwater fungal communities from buoy surface, Lake Erie, Ohio, United States - Buoy 4 MA124 | ecosystem: Environmental > Aquatic > Freshwater > Lake > Lake biofilm | place: USA... | reverse complement strand
GGCTACATCCTGAAACACGAAACCGCCCCGCTGACGGCCATCGTCATCGCCACCGGCTCAGAAGTGCAACATGCGGTGGCCGCCGCCCAAGACCAGCCCGGGGTGCGAGTCGTCTCGCTGCCGTGCTTCGAACGCTTCGATCGCCAATCGCAGGAATATCGCGACAGTGTCCTCCCCCCATCGTGCCGCAAACGAGTCGCCATCGAGGCCGGTGTCGCCGGCCTGTGGTGGAAATACGTCGGCACCGAAGGACAGGTCATCGGCATCGACCGCTTCGGCATCTCGGCTCCAGGAAATACCGTCTTTAAAGAACTCGGGATCACTCCGGAAGCCGTGACTCGGGCGCTGGCCTGAGTCTATCTGTGAGTAGCTCGCCCCGCTTCGTGCGGGGCGAGGGGGGCGTTCGCCCCCTGGTGTGCGGTGGTGCGGGCTTATTGATGGGCCGTGGAAATTTTCCGAGTGCCTTTTTTCGGCGATTGTGGGTAGGGTGGGATCGACTTATTTGTCGCGTCGATTCTGTTTCATGGTGGGGCGGATGGGGCGCGAAATGAGGTTTTTTATCATGCCGTTTATTTTTCTAAAGCGATGCTCCGGATTTTCCGTGTCTTTACGGCGGTCTATTTCCGTTGGGGCCGTGGTTGCGATGGTGGTGGGGATGATGTTTCCACAGGTGCGTGGGCAGTCGGCGGATGGTCCATTGATGGCGTATGTCGGCACCTTTAGTTCGCCCTTGCGTGATGTATTGCCTACGCAGGTGGATTTGCCTCCCGGGAATGGTCGGGGCATTCATTTGTTTCAGGTGGACCGTTTGACGGGGGCGTTGTCGGCGTGCGGCGTGTACGAGCAGGGGACGAGTCCGAGTGATTTGGTGGTCAATGCGGCGGGCACGGTGGTGTATTCAGCGAATGAGACGGACCGGGTGGGTGATGAAAACGAAGGGACGGTCAGTGCGTTGGCCATTGATCGTCAGGACGGGAAACTGCGGTTGTTGAACACCGTGCGTTCGGGGGGAGCGGGGCCAACCCATGTCAGTATTCATCCCTCAGGACGGTTTCTGCTGGTGGCCAATTATTTTGGCGGATCGGTCGCGGTCTTGCCGATTTTGCCTGATGGCCGGCTGGCGGAGGCCACGAATGTCAAAATCGATGAGGGGACGGTGGGGCCGACCCGGGCGACGAATGCGCCTCCCGGGAGTTTTGCCTTTAGCGGACACGACCGGACTCATGCGCATATGATCGAAGCCGATGCGTCCGGAAAATTCGTCATTCATTCAGACTTGGGGCTGGACCGGCTTTTTCTCTGGAAATTTGATGCGGAGCGTGGGGTGCTGGCGCCCAACGATCCGGCGGCCGTGGCTCTGCCTCCAGGCGATGGGCCGCGCCATTTCCATTTCCATCCGAATGGCCGGTGGTTGTATTCGCTGCAAGAGGAGGGGTCGACGGTGGTTCTTTTCGACTATGAAGCCACCACTGGCCGTCTCAGTTCCCGGCAAACGGTGTCCAGTTTGCCGCCCGGCTATGCCGGCAGTAATTTTTGTTCAGGCATTCTAGTGTCGGGCGACGGGCGCTTTGTGTATGCGGGTAACCGGCTGCACGACAGTATTTCCATTTTTGCCATTGAGGATGACGGCCGCTTGACCTGGGTGGGTGAGGAATGGACGCGCGGGAATTACCCGCGGAGTTTTAATTTTGATCCCTCGGGTCGGTTTTTGTATTCCTGCAACCAGAGGGCGGATGCGATTACGTCTTTTCAGGTGGATGCGGCCAGCGGGCGACTGACTTTTACCGGCCAGTACACCCCGGTGGGAAATCCTTCAGCGATTGTTTTTCTGGACTTGGCGGCGAAGTGAGCCGGTGGCGGGTTACACGTCGCACAGGCGGACGGCCTGTTGGAGGGAGGCGAGTTTGTCTATAGCCAAGTCCTCGGAGCGATGGATGTGGACAACTACATCGACTCTTTGCTCTGCTACGCCTACGTCGGCAAAAGCCATCTCGCCCAAGCCCTCGGCCTGGAAGCCATCCGCGCCGGCTTGAGCGTCTACTACCGCAACATCTTCGACCTCGCGCGCGACCTGTGCGCCGAAGTCGGTGCCGACGAGGAAAACGCCCACTACTTTAAACCCCAGGTGCTCATCATCGACCGCATGGGCCTCAAAGACCTGCCCGCCAAAAGCAGCGATATCCTCCTGGAGATCATCCACCACCGCCATCCTCGACCGCCTCCTCTCCCGCGCCGACATCATCCCCATGGCCGGTCGCAGCCATCGCCTCGCACAAAAGATCTCAGAGCCCAAACCCGACAAGAAAACCTCCAAGACCCAAGCGCACCCCGCCCCTCCCAAGCGACGCGTGATACCGCCGTGCTCGGGCCGCTCAACAGTCTCTTTAACCTTATCGTAACCGTCAGCGGCATTAGCTTTTTACCGAAGGCGCCGTCCGCATGGCCGCAGGTAATTTTTACCGGCGGCGATGGCACGGATGGCATTTTGACTCGCATCGCATACCCTCCGGGCAGCGGTCGATTGTCCTTCTTCGCTTCGCTTTGGTTCGACGTGGCCGTGGCCGCGGTAGACTTCCAACGCTCCCCATTAAGAAAGGGAGTAGCCGGCTACAATTGATGAAATTTCACTAGACGAGCGGGTGTCCTCTCGGCGCTCTTATTCTCAGAATGCGCGCTTGCGCTCCAGGAATTTTCTGCTAAACACCATCTCTCGTGCACACTGTTGTCAAAAAACTCATGGTTGTCTTGGCCGTCGTGGCGGTCGCGGCCGTGCAGTTGTTTGGTGCACGGGTCGGATACCTCTGCGCCTGCACGGGTGCCTGGTCACAGGATGCGGTCTGCGAAACAGTGGTTTGTCATCCCTCCGATGAACACCATGGCGCATCGGTCACTTCCTCCTGCTCGCAGAGCTCCGACACGCCTATCGGACATGATCATGGGCACGACGAAGTGCGCACTACGCTTCCGATGACGACGGCTGTTCCCATGCCGTCTCTGCCGATGCCGGTGTTCTTCGAACTCCCAGAAGTATTTCAAACGCCGGTCTTGGAACTCGAGGCAATGGTCCGCGAGACTTCGTTTGAAGTACCGCGTCCTGAGGATGATAGGATTACTTCTGCGTGCCTTGTAGTAGTGCGGACGAAAGTGATGTTGGTCTGAGGATGGGGGAATGTCGTGGCTCCGCCCGCTCTGGGCGTAGCGCATTCCATCGATATGTCGAGCGCTTGCGGCCCCGCCGTGTCGACATTTCACCCGAACCATCCTATTTTCATGTCCCGATTTAACGCCCTTGTATTCTTTTTTAGCCTCGCCCTTGCGAGCCGGGCCGAGCGATTCACGCTCGATTCCGCTGTCACTCACGCCATCGACAACAATCCCGAGCTCGCCGCTGCGCGGTTGAGCGTGGATGAGGCCAAAGCGCGGTTGCTCCATGCCGGCCGTCTCTCCAATCCAGATTTGGAGTCCGAATTGCGACCCAACGTCGGTGGTCGTGAATTCTCCATTGGCGTCGGCTTTGTTCAGAAGTTTCCACTCACCGATCGGCTGAGGCTTGAGAAGCAAATTTCTCAGTCGGGGGTCCTGCAGGCGGAAGCCGAAGTCGCAGCAGCGGAACGCACTCTTGCCACCGCCATTCGCGCACTGGGTGTCAGGATGCTCGTCCTACAAGACGAGAAGCTTCTGAAAGAGTCGATGGTCAGCAACAGCCAGGAGTTGGCCAGCTCTGCCGCCAGAATTGCCGCCGTGGGAGAAGGCTCGTCGCTGGAGGCCGCTCAATTCGAGTTGGAGGCACAGCAGTTGTCGATGGATGTACTGAATCTGGAGGCGGAGAAAGTAGCGATTCTTGGGCAACTCAGGCCGCTTCTCGGTGTCTCGCCCGAGGTACCCTTGATCCTCGACGGCGCCCTCCCGTTAGCCGTGCTGCCAAGGGACTCCGTCCCAGACTTTAAGCAGCGACCAGACTACCAGCTGGCCTTGGCCAGAGTTGAAGCCGCTCGCCACGCCGTGGCCTTAGCCAAGGCCTCGAAGTGGGAGGATGTACACGTCGGTTTGGCGGCTGAAATCGACCGTAGCGAAGATGCGCCTGAAGGTTTGCAGACGGACGGATTCCTAGGCCTCAAGGTCTCTGTTCCGTTGCCGCTTTGGAACAAAAACGAAGGTCGTGTATTGGAGGCCGAGGCGAGCGCAGGCCGTCTAGAAAAAGAAGCGGTCGCCCTGGCTGCGCGGGTGCGGGCCGAGGCCGCCGCCGCCCACGGCGAAATGCGAGCTGCTCAGAGCATCGCCACCCAAGCCAAAGACATGCTCATTCCCAAGGCCATCCTGCTCGAAGAACGCCTTACGGACGCCTACCGCACCGCTCAGCCCGGTTCTCAGCTCTCCGATGTGCTGCGGGCCCGCGAAAAACGCCTCGCTCTGGAAAAAGCGAAGCTCGATGCCCTCCGGGCGTTCCACTTGGCGCGTGTCCGCTTCGACGCCGCCATGGGACGCTGAGGCCATTACTCAATCCTGAATCTCGACACTCGCCCTCATTTTTTTCTCTTCTGATGAAACCGATCATTTGCCTTCTTCTTTTACAATCAGTCCCAATCGCCCTCGCTGCCGAGGGCCCCACCAATCGCCTCGCCAACACCGTTGTACTCGACGAACCAGCGGTGAAAAACCTTCGCATCGAAACCGTCGAAGCTGAGGAAACAGATTTTACTGAAACCATTTTTGCTCTGGGCCGAATTGATGTCCTGCCGGGTAAAAAAGGTGTGGTGAGTAGCCGCGTCGCTGGACGCGTGCACTCGGTCGTCGCCTTGCCCGATATGATAAGCGAGGCGGGTGATGAACTGTTGTGGATTGAGAGTCGACAAGCGGGCGACCCTCCTCCAATCGTCCGTCTCGACGCGCCGATCGCGGGGACCATCGCCGAGGTGAAGGTGGCTGTTGGCCAGCCTGTGGAACCTGGAGATTCGCTGATTGAGATCTATGATCTCCAAACCGTGGAGGCCATTGCGAGCGTCCCGGAACACCTCGCCGGACGACTGGCCAAAGGCCAAAAAGCCGAAATTCGTGTACCTGGATTCCCAGACACGGTTTTCGAAACGGAACTCGTCCATTTAGGAGTACACGCAAATGCCGCTAGTGGAACTATCGAGGCCGCTTTTCACGTGGCCAATGCCGATGGGCGCCTTCGTCCCGGGTTGCGCGCGGAATTCTCCATTATCGTTGGTCAGCGCGAAAATGTAATGAGCATACCCAGGGAGGCCCTTCAAGGAGACCCCGCTAATCGCTTCGTCTACGTGAAGGATTACGACCTGCCGCATGCTTTTGTCAAAACGCCTATCGTCTTAGGAGCGCAAAACGACCGTGCCATCGAGGTCACGCAAGGCCTTCTTCCCGGCGACGAGGTCGTGACGAGTGGAGCTTATTCGCTGGCTTTTGCCGGTAAAGGAAGCGTCTCCCTAAGGGAGGCGCTTGATGCCGCCCACGGTCACCCTCACAACGATGACGGAACGGAGATGACCAAAGAACAGATTGCCTCCCTTGGGGCTGAAGGTGGCGGAGGGGGGGCTCACGCGCACGGTCCTACCTCTGGGAACGCCCTATTTTGGCAAATCGCCAGCGGGGTGTTGGCGCTCATGCTGGTCCTCTCCGTTCTCAAGCGCGGTCAGCCGGTGACTTCATAATACCATGCTCAACGCTCTTATACGCTTTTCGCTGCGCCAGCGGCCACTCATCCTCGGCGCTGCACTTCTGTTGTTGGTCTTCGGCTGGCAGACGGTACGGCATTTGCCCGTTGAGGTTCTTCCGGACATGACCAAACCGACCGTGACCATCCTCACGGAATGCCCCGGTCTGGCCCCGGAGGAAGTCGAAACCCTCGTCTCTCAACCCATCGAAAGCGCGGTTCAGGGCGTGGGAGGGCTCGACCGGTTGCGCTCCAACTCCGACGTGGGCCTGTCGCTCGTTTTCGCCGAGTTCGCCTGGGGGACGGATATCTATCGCGCCCGGCAACTGGTGCAGGAGCGTCTGCAGGCTGTGCTCAACACCTTGCCTGCACAAGCCAAGCCAGGGCTAACGCCCGTGTCGTCACTCATGGGCGAGATCCTGCTGGTGGGCGTTCGCAGCAAAAATGGAGCTGTGACCCCGATGGATTTGCGCACTCTTGCCGACTGGACCATTCGCCGCCGGCTGCAGAGCATCGGCGGCATCGCCGAGGTGCTCACCATCGGAGGCGGAGTCAAACAATTGCACGTTCAGCCAGACCCTCAGCGGTTGGCGGCCATGGATGTATCCTTGGAGGAGCTCGAAGCTGCTGTCAATCGCTCCGCAGGCAACGCCACTAGCGGTTACCTGCAGGCAGGCCCCCAGGAAATCATGGTCCGCAATGTTGCCATGAGCACCGACCTGAATGAAATCGCCCGAACGGTGGTGAAAATCGTGGGAGATCGGCCGATTCTGCTTTCCGATATAGCCACGGTCTCCCACGGAGTTCAGACGATGCGGGGGGATGCGAGCATCGCACTCAAACGCAATCTGGATGGAATCCCCAACGATACCGAAGGCACGCTCGGTGTTGTGCTGAGCATCGACAAGGCGCCCGGATTCGACACCCTCCTGCTGACGGAAAAAATCCAGGCAGCTCTCGATGAACTCAAACCCACGCTTCCGCCGGACGTGGAAATTGCCATCATGTTCAAGCAGGGCGATTTCATCGAGCATGCTATCGGGAATCTAAAGGAGGCCATTCGTGACGGTGCCATCATGGTCACGGTGGTCCTGTTTCTCTTCCTCCTGAATTTCCGTACCACGTTCATCACCTTGATGGCCATGCCGCTTAGCTTTGCAATCACGGTTCTAAGCTTCAAGTGGTTTGATGTCAGTGTGAACTCGATGACTCTTGGCGGTCTTGCAGTCGCGATCGGGATGGTGGTCGATGATGCGATCGTAGACGTGGAAAATGTCTACCGCCGATTGCGGGAAAACGCTTCGCTGCCAACCCCGAAACCTCGCCTTGAGGTTATCGCCGCGGCCTCCAGCGAGGTACGAAATTCTATTCTGTACGCCACCGTTCTCATCATTCTTGTATTTCTTCCCCTGATGGGATTGGAGGGGCTCGAAGGCAGACTCTTTACCCCCATCGCCATCGCCACAATCGTCAGCATGGCGGCTTCGTTTGTCGTATCGCTCACCGTTATACCTGTTTTGTGCTCGATTCTATTGCGACCCAAAGAAGGCCGGACGCATCGGGATGGATTCCTGATCCGTGCCATGAAAAAACTTGTTGAGCACACTTTTCTCCGAGTTGCCTTGGGTGCACCTATGTTGGTCATTGCAATGGTCTCATTGCTCTTGGTAGCGGCATTGATGCTCTATCCGCAAATGGGCAAGGAATTTCTACCTACCTTCAATGAAGGCAGCGCGACGATCTCTTTTGCCAGCGCGCCGGGCACTTCTTTGCAGCAGAGTAACGAAGTCGGAGAAGCTGGCACCAGGCTGCTCCTGCAGATTCCCGAAGTAAAGAGTGTCGGCCGCCGCGCCGGCCGCGCGGAAAAAGATGACCATGTGATGCCCGTTTCAGTGAACGAGTTTGATGTGGAATTTCATGAAGGGGGACGCCCCCGGCCGGAGGTCTTCTCCGAAATTCGCGAAAAGCTGGGTTCCGTTCCGGGTACGTTCAGCAATGTGGGCCAACCCATCAGCCATCGTCTCAGTCACATGCTCAGCGGGGTCTCCGCAAAAATTGCCGTCAAAATCTTTGGTCCTGATCTCGAAGTACTTAGACAAAAAGGAACGGAGATACGAGACCTAGCGAAATCCATTCCCGGCATGGCCGATGTAAACCTCGAGGCGCAGGTTCCGATTCCCCAAATTAAAATCGAAGTCAATCGAGAGCGGGCGGCTGCGTATGGACTTCAGCCCGGTGAAATCAACGAACAGGTTTCCAAACTGCTCGGAGGCATGACCATGGCTGAATTGCGCGAGGGCCAGCGAACCGTTGATCTGGTGCTCCGGTTGCCAGCGCAGTGGCGCAGTTCTCCGGACAAACTGAGTGAATTTCTGATCGAAACCGACAGCGGTCGCCGGCTTCCGCTACGTCTCGTGGCCGATGTCCGTGAAGCCAAGGGACCGAACGTCATCAACCGCGAAAACACTCAGCGCCGTATCGTCATCGGCGCGAATACAAGCGTACGAGATCTGGAATCACTGGTGCGGCAGTGGCAAGCGGCCGTTGCCGAGAACGTGAAGCTCCCTGAGGGATACTTCGTCAGCTTCGAGGGCGAGTACGTGGCGCAACAACAGGCTGCAAAACGCATCGCTTTTTTCTTCTCTTTGGTGCTCGGCGTAGTTTTACTGCTCCTTTACGGATACTTTCGTAGCGTGTCGCTGGCCCTGCAGGTGATGCTCAATATTCCCCTGGCCCTGATGGGGGGACTTACGCTGACATGGTTGTTGATCGACAATATAAGCATTGCCACTCTTGTCGGGTTCATCGCCGTCGGCGGGGTGGCGGCCCGCAATGGCATCATGATGATTTCTCATTATCTGCATCTGATGCGACACGAGGGCGAGGAGTTTTCCGAACGTATGATCATCCGCGGCACCCAGGAACGTCTGGTGCCCGTCCTCATGACCGCCTTGGCCGCTGGAACGGCACTGATCCCCTTGCTGCTCGCGGCCCACGAACCTGGCAAGGAAATCCTCCACCCAGTGGCCGTCGTCATCGTCGGAGGGCTTGTCTCCTCCACCTTGCTTGATTTGATCGTCACCCCTGCCGTCTTTTGGCTCATCGGGCGTCGGCCCGCAGAGAAGGCATTGGCCCTGAATGCTCCAGCCGCTCAGTAAATATCCTTTCTGGCCGCGAGTCCCACTTCAGGCAGTGGTTTCTGCTCAAATGGGGGACATGCGGCCTTCACCCAACACCAAACACAAAACAATAGCATCCATGAAATCGAAACTCATCACTCTCATCCTCAGTCTCGGCCTGGCAACGTCCATGGCCTTTGGCCATGGGGACATCGAACTCGGCCCCAATGGAGGACGCATCCTCGAATTCAGCAAGAACGAGACCATGCACGGCGAAGTAACCATCAAGGACGGCAAGTTTCACGTTGCCCTGCTGGACAAAGACATGAAGGCCGTGGACGTAAAGGATCAGGTGCTTACCGCGACCGGCGGCACTCGCGAGAAGCCCGAGAAGCTGACTGTTGAGAAAACAGCCACTGGATTTACCGCTCCCTCCGTCAAACCAGGACAGTGGTTGATCCTTCAGTATAAAGAGACCGAGAAGGCAAAGGCCATTACCGCGCGTCTGGAATACGACACCTCCAACTGCGATGCCTGTGACTCGCCGGAGTGGCTATGCAAGTGCAGCCAAAAGAAAGAGGAGGAGAAGGCGAAGGACTCGAAGAAATCCAAGTAATTCTTTAAGCTGCGGTACATCCGTGGCTTGGGCCACTCCCCGCGCCGGTCTGATGGTCTCAGCGGCGCGGGGACTCTGGCGCAGACTGAAAGGTTTTTTTCAGTAGATTTGATCTTACACTTGGACAGTTATCCAGCGCATGTGGATGAACAATTGAGACTCAATGATCATGTCGACGGCCGCGGAAACTCTGACTATAACGCGACGAACGATCATGCGCGTATCCATATCTGCCATTGTGGCGCGGGCCACATCGATGGGCGGCCGGGCGCCATCGCATAATGGGTTCGCGGCATTCAGTGTATCCAACAATGACGCGGGATCGATGGATTTCTCCGCCACAGGAGCCACAACCGCCCCGAGAGGAGTACGAGGAACGATGATGAGAGCCAGCTTGGACCGAGTTCGCAGTGACCAAAGCAAATCCTATGGCTGCTCCGCAGAGGGTGAGAATATTTTTCATGGTAGTTTTTTGGTTTGGGCTGATGATCGTCTGCACGCATTGCAGCCATTTCAACAGACGACCCCTGCTGGCTCCTATTCAGCTTTTTTGGAGAATATTTTGCATGAGGATGTATGGACTCTATTTTCTGACCGCCCTCGCCGAGATCGGCGGCTGCTATGCCGCTTACGCCGTGCTGAGACTTGGCCGTTCTTCATGGTGGTTTCTGGTTTCGGCCTTTGCGTTGGGCGGTTTTGCATGGCTGCTCACACTTCATCCAACCGCAGGGGCGGGGCGGGTGTACGCGGCCTACGGCGGTGTCTATATCGCCACCTCGCTGGTGTGGCTCTGGCTGGTGGAATCCGTGCCCCCAGACCGCTGGGACGTGGCTGGCGCGATTTTGTGCCTGCTGGGAGCTGGCATTATGGTGCTCGGTCCCCGTTAATACCGCGCCATGCTGCTTCACCGAGCTCAGGTAATATACCAATGTGCTTCATGGCGGGATTTCCTGAGTTTGAGCACGGCGTTGGCCCGGATTTGACTCATTTCTCGCCGTTCTGTTTCACTGAGGGCGCGATCCCATCTTCCAACTTGTACATGGGATGACGGAACACGATCACAAACGAACCGGCAATAGTGTTTGCTGCGCCGCACCTGACACCCACAACAGTTCGGATGGCCACGATCACAGTGCTGGTGTGACCAACGTTCAGAAGTGGCTTGTCGTAACGGCGGGACTGGCTTTGACGACCGGATTTCTCGCTCGCTGGTCGCATTTTGACCTCCCGTGGCAAGAAACTGTCCTCTTCGTCCTGGCGACGCTAACGGCGGGAATGCTAGTTTTCCCGCAGGCTTGGGGTTCACTGCGTGCTCTGCGCTTGGACATGAATGTTCTCATGACGGTCGCCGTCGCTGGGGCCTGGATCATCGGCGAAGGGGCCGAAGGAGCCGCAGTCGTCTTCTTGTTTGCTTTCGCAGAAATGTTGGAATCTTGGAGCGTGGGTCGTGCCCGCCGGGCCATCAAATCATTACTTGCATTGGCCCCGGAAACAGCCCTGCGGAAACGCGAAGCAGGAGAGCCGGATGAAGTGCCCGCCGACCAAATAACGCCAGGTGAAATCATTCTCGTGCGTAGCGGACAGCGCGTGCCGCTGGATGGCGAAGTGGCCACGGGTTTTTCTGCGATCAACCAGGCTTCTATCACCGGTGAATCCGTCCCCGTCGATAAGAAACCGGGTGACTCGGTTTTCGCCGGAACAATCAATGGTGAAGGTTCCTTGGAGGTCCGCGTCACCAAAGCGTCAGGGGATTCGACGCTGGCCCGCATCATCAAGATGGTGGAAGAAGCGGAGGAGCAGAAAGCACCCACTCAGCGCTTCGTTGACCAATTCGCGAGGATCTACACTCCTGTAGTTTTTGTGCTGGCGATATTCGTCGCGGTGCTGCCTCCGTTGTTGGCTTGGGGGAGTTGGAGCGAATGGGGATACCGAGCTCTCGTGCTGCTAGTCATTGCCTGTCCTTGCGCGCTGGTCATCGCCACGCCGGTTTCCATCGTTTCCGGGCTGACCTCCTTGGCGCGGCGAGGCGTGCTCATCAAAGGCGGCGCATTCCTGGAAGCGGTGGGCAAACTGCGTGCCTTGGCAGTGGACAAAACCGGTACCATCACTCAAGGCCGTCCGCAGGTGGCTGAAATCATCCCTTGGGGAGAAACCACAGAATTGGCCGTCCTTCGGTGGGCCGCTGCGATTGACACCCATTCGACGCATCCCCTTGCGGAAGCGGTCACAGCGGCCGCCAAGGCACGTGGTATTTTGTTCACCCCGGCGGACAACTATCAATCCCGCATCGGGCGTGGTGCCGAAGCGGTGATCGATAGTCATCCCCACTTTATCGGGAATCACAAAATGGCCCATGAACTTGGCGTCTGTTCCGCGCAAGTCGAAGCCAGACTCGCCGAAATCGAAAGTCGCGGGCAGTCCCTTGCCGTGCTCGGTCACACTCCGCATGTCGGCTGCGAGGGTAAAGTGCTGGGTATCCTCGCCATTGGCGACACCATGCGCCCAGAAGTACCCGAAGCCCTGAAACTGCTTCACGCTGCCGGGTTAGAAAAGATAGTGATGCTCAGCGGTGACAACCAACGCACCGCCAGTGCCATTGCCAAACAGGCAGGCATTGACGAGGCCCGCGGCGACCTCAGGCCGGATCAAAAAGTGGAGCACATCCGGGATTTGGTGAAATCCTATCAATACGTAGGCATGATCGGCGATGGCGTGAACGATGCGCCAGCTCTCGCAGTAGCCAGTGTGGGTATCGCCATGGCGGCCGTCGGAAGCGACACCGCCATCGAGACTGCCGATATGGCGCTGATGAATGACGATCTTCGCAAGCTCGCCGACGCCATTCGGGTCGGTCGCCGCACCGTGCGTGTCATTCAGTTTAATGTGGGTTTCGCTCTGGCTGTGAAGGCGCTTTTTCTGTTTCTGGCCTTCACCGGGCACACCAGCCTGTGGTTGGCCATACTGGCCGATACCGGCGCCACCCTCCTTGTTATTGCCAATGCGCTCCGCCTGCTGCGCGACTGAAATTCACTATGAAACGCCGCCGCAGTCAAAGGAGTGCTCGCTCCACCAAAGGTTTTGAATCGCCGCGAGGTGCTTTAGGATCCGGTTGGCGGGATCGCGCCATCACTGCCGCTTGGGTGCTAGTGCCGCTTCTCAGCGTGCCGGCAGTCCTGCTCGGGATGCTCTGGATTCAATGGCGCTCAAGTATTGACCAACGCCTCGCGGAATGGAAAACAGCCTATAGATTTTCCGACGACATCGTTCGGCAAATCCGGCGCATCGAACTCGACTTCCATGGTTCAGGGAACATCTTCACGACGCCCATTGCTCGCACTCCGCCTGAGAGCCTCGTCCATCACCAACAAATGGCCCAATTGCTGGACAAACCGATGAGAGAAAAATTCATCAACGATCTCAATTCGGGCCGTTGGAACCATTAGGCACCGCCTATTGAGGTTTCCATCACGCCGCATCGCCAAAAGTGCAATTTCTTCAATGGTTGGAGGCCAGCATGGTATTTTTTTAAGCGACGGAGGGTAGTGTTTTTCAACGGCGCCTCTCTCGGCCTCCCGGATCTCCGGCTGCGCTGGGACGAGCCCTGATTCGCTCAGCTGTCTTAGGTTTTCTTTTGTTTTGGCGTGATGGAGATTCCGTGAAGAGGTGTCTGTGATGGGTGAGAAGTTGGTAAGGTTTGGGGCGTCTTTTGACGGCCCTGGGTTGGTGTCTGCCGGGACGGTGCGGGAGTTTGTCGAGGGCACTGACCAGCGCATCACCCTCGCCTACCGGGTCACCCTGGCACCGCCCGCCAGCTGCTAGGGAACGGGAGTTGATGCGCCCGTTTCTGAACGGACAACACACCCTCTATCGTCACCAATAGGAAGTCGCCAAAGCGCTCGCTACCGTCGGCTGGGCCCCGCGTCCGGATGCCCTCGGCCCGGCGGAATAAGTCGTCTGGACGGCCTTTGCCAACGTCATGCTGAACCTTGATGAAACCATAACGAGGAACTGTGCTGATCGATCGCTGCCGCCGCTTTGACATCATTGTAAGAATGATGTATGAAACGCATCATGACACGCACTCAAATCCAGTTCCCCGATCCGCTCTACCGGAGGCTCAAAGAAATAGCCGAGCAACAGGATTGGTCGCTTTCGGAGGTCATGCGGAAAGCGGCTGAGCATTTCGTCACCCGCTTCCCCGAGAATTCGAAACCCAGAGCAGTGTGGCGGTTCCCAACGCTCGACTGTGGTGGCGACTTCCTTACGGATCCCGCCAGCCTGCGGCCTGAAGCCGATGCCATTATCCATCGTTCCGTCACATGATCCTTTCCGCCGACACGAATCTTTTCCTTTATGCGGCGAATCCTGATTCCCCGCATCAAACGTCGCACAGGCGGACGGCCTGCTGGAGGGAGGCGAGTTTGTCGGGTTTGGCAGGGATGAATTCTTGGGCCACGTGGCCTTTGAATCCGGTGTCGACGATCGCTTTCATGATGGCTGGATAGTTGAGCTCTTGGGAGTCGTCGATTTCATGGCGTCCTGGCACGCCGCCGGTGTGGTAGTGAGCGAAGTAAGGGTGATCGCGTTTGATGGTGGCGATGATATCGCCTTCCATGATTTGCATGTGGTAGATATCGTAGAGGAGCTTGAAATTTTCCGAGCTGACGGCCTTGCAGAGTTCCACGCCCCAGGCACTGGTATCACATTGGTAATCAGGGTGGTTTACGCGGCTATTGAGCAATTCCATGACCAAGGTGACCCCGTGTTTTTCCGCGAAGGGCAGGGCTTTTTTGATGCCTTCGGCGCATATTTTGAGGCCATCATCATCGCTTAGGCCGTCGCGATTGCCGGAGAAGACGATGACATGTTGGGCGCCGAAGTTGGCAGTTTCTTTGATGTGGCGTTCCAATCCGGAGGCCAGAGCCTCGTGATACTCGCGGCGGTTAAAGCCTTTTTCGATGCCGCCGAGTTTGGTGTCTCCGGGGCCTTTGATGCTGATGCCGCCGACCATCGCGCAAGTCAGATCGAATTTTTTCAGGGTGGGAAAGTCATTGATGCCGACGAGGTCGATCGACGACAGCCCCATTTCTTTGCTGGCGCGGCAGAGGTCTTCGAGCGCGATGCCTTCGTAGCACCACTGGCAGACTGAATGGTTGATACGGCCTTTCAGTCCAGAGGCGGCGTCGGCGGCTTGGACGCGATGGGAGAGGCTGGCGGCGGCGAGGGCGGCGGCTGATCCTTGGAAAAACGATCGGCGGGTGCGAGCGGCGGATGAATTCATTCGGTCATGATAGGCGCCAAGACGGTGAAAGCGCAATTTTTTGATGTTCCTAATTTCTGCTCGCTTTCGAAGGAATCTCCGGCAAATCAATACACCATGCGTCTGCTAGATCGATGTTCCCGCATCGGGCTGGGCTGGGTTGGTGGTGAGTGCGGGATTGCGGGTGCCTCGACTGGGCTACAGTTTTTGGACGGACGAGGCGTATGCGGTGTGGGCGTATGTCTGGCCGGCCACTCGCGAGCGGCTGCCGGAGGTGGCGGCCCGTCTCCGCGGTGACGGGTACGAGACCGTGGCGGATTTACCGGGCTGGGAGCCGATGTTCGGGTACCGGGTACTTGAGAAGCGCCCCATGGGGCTTAGGAAGCTCCCATGAGGCTCAGGCGGCCATCCAGCGGGCAAAACTGCCGCTGGGGACCGGGAGGACGGGGTCGCCCGGGCCGCGCAGCAGCATTTCTCCGTGCTCCAGACGGCCGCCTCTCACTCCTTCCATCTCCTGACCAAGGACATGGGCTAGCGCAATCGGGGTCAGCTCCGGAGTATGACACGAAAGCATGATGCCCAGTGGCGTGTCTGACATCAGCTGGCGGATGGCCCGCAATAAAAGCGGCAGGTCTGTTTCGATTTTAAAAATCTCGCCACTGGCACCCCGCCCGTAGCTGGGAGGATCAAGGATAAAACCATCATACTGCCGGCCCCGCCGCCGCTCGCGATCGAGGAATTTGCTGACGTCATCGACGATCCAACGAATGGGGGCCGATTGCAGGCGGTTGAGGGCGGCATTTTCACGGGCCCACTCGACCATGCCTTTGGAGGCGTCGACATGGCAGACTTCGGCGCCTCCGTGGGCGGCGGCGAGGGTGCTGCCGCCTGAGTAGGCGAACAAATTAATGACCCGGGCGGGGCGCGCATGGCGGGTGGCGAAGTCTGAGCACCGGGAGCGGATCAAGTTCCACTGGTCGCGTTGTTCGGGAAAAATCCCCAGGTGGCCGAAGTCCGTGGAGCTGAGGCGAAAGACGATGCCATCCACGGTGATGTTCCAAGTGGCGGGAAGTTTTTCCCGTCCGGTCCATCGTGTTTTTTGCCCTTCGCGGAAGAAGCTAGCGGTGGCTTTGCGCCAGACTGTTTCCGGAAGTCGTGGTTTCCAGACGGCTTGCGCGCACGGGCGGGCCAGCGTGACGTCGCCAAAGCGTTCGAGTTTTTGAAATCCTCCGCTGTCGAGCAGCTCATGGCCGCCGGAGGACGGCTTGGACGAGGAGGGAGCGCTCATGAGGGAACGCTGACGATTTCGGCGATGCGTTCGATGCGCAGGGCGCGGCCGGTGGACGGGTCGATTTCAATCATGCAGCCGCTGACGCGCACATCGCCTCGGGCCACGTGGTTGCGAGTGGGTAGATTGGTGCGAAACCGTTGGACGACCGGGGCGATTTCACTGCCGATCACCGAGTGCAGAGGACCGCACATGCCCGCATCCGTGAGGTAGGCAGTGCCACCCGGAAACACCATGTTGTCAGCCGTTTGCACGTGGGTGTGCGTGCCAACGACGGCACTGACCTGCCCATCCAGACTGCGGCCGAAACCGATTTTTTCACTGGTCGCCTCGGCATGGAAATCGACAAAAATCACCTTGGTTTCCTTGCGCATTTCCTCCACCGCAGCTTGAGCGGCGAGAAATGGGTTGTCGAGCGCCTGTCCCATAAAGACGCGGCCTTGAACATTGAGTACCCCGACCGGACCTTTGGGGGTGTCGAGCACAATCCATCCCTGGCCCGGTGCACCCGATGGGTAGTTGACCGGCCGGAGCAAGCGCGGCTCGGTGGGCATGAACTCCGTAATGTCCGCCTGGTCCCAGGCATGGTCACCAAGCGTGATCACTGTCACCCCGGCTCGCAAGAGACTAATGGCGATTTTGGGTGTGATGCCGCGGCCGCCCGCGGAGTTTTCCCCGTTGACGATTGTGAAATCGATCTGAAACCTCTCCCGCAAGACCGGAAGCAGTTCGATAACCGCTTTGCGCCCGGGTTCGCCGAAGATGTCGCCTAAAAATAAAATGCGCAGCGGTTCTACCGCAGCTGATTCCTCCATCATGAGGGTACCAACCTTGCGGAAAATCACGCACTGTAAAGTCCTACGCGCATGAAGGGTCGACGACTTGAACAATGGCCGTTGGTGGCGGCGGTGGGTATGCTGCTGCTTTCGGGCGGGGCCTTGTTGTATTATGTCTTGTTTCAGCGTCCGGAGGCGGCGCCGGAGGTTCAACCGGGAGCTGCGGGTGCGGGACGGGGGCCGGTGATGACATTATC
>Ga0315908_10001587_pt1 | contig 16993 bp, 18 predicted proteins | sample LakEriMetagenome_12_FD_203520 | JGI IMG/M metagenome (GOLD analysis project Ga0315908, IMG submission 203520) | Freshwater fungal communities from buoy surface, Lake Erie, Ohio, United States - Buoy 4 MA124 | ecosystem: Environmental > Aquatic > Freshwater > Lake > Lake biofilm | place: USA... | reverse complement strand
TTGACTTGTTTTAGTTTTTCTATTAAGCTCAACATATATTTGAAAGGTTGGCGGTCACTCCTCATTTTACCTGATAGTGATCGCTTTTACTTTTGATATTCTGATGGGAGAATGAAACAGCCCTACCTTGATAAGGGGGGTGCCGATCCCCCCTTAATCCCCCCTTGATAAGGGGGGCATCTGACAACTTTTAACGCCTACCTACTTAAATGCAATGATAAATCCTACATAGGTCCAGACCTTCAGAGGCAAAAAACTAAAAGATGTAATACCATCGATGGCAAAATTCCATAATTTCCAGTAATTCCATTTAGTTTGTCCTTGATACCGGGGTTCTCGATCGAATAAAATTGATGTCTGTTTATATCCCACCCAAGCAAATATTCCTTTCATAAATCTTTGACGTTCGGGCATCTTTTTAATTGATTCTACCACTCGGCGATCAATCAAGCGCAAATCTCCTGTATTAGGGGGAATAGGAACCCGACTTAATTTATTAATAACTTGATAGAAACCTTCTGCGGTGAAACGTTTCAACCAACTTTCGCCAATTCTAACCCGACGGGACGCATAAACCACATCATAACCCTGCTGCCATTTTTCGATCATTTCGGCAATTAATTCGGGGGGAGCTTGTAAATCAGCATCAATAGGAATGACTGCCATTCCTTGACTGTAATCAATTCCTGCTGACATGGCAATATCTTTACCAAAATTACGGGATAAATTAACCACTTTAATTTGTGGGTAACGTTGATGATATTCCACGAGATTTTTGAGAGTATTGTCACGACTACCATCATTGACGCAAACGACCTCATAACTGGTATTTAGTGCCTCTAAAACCGCTAAAAGTCGCCCAAAGAGAGCATCGATATTTTCTTCTTCGTTATACAGAGGAACAACAACAGATATTTTCACCGGTATTTGATTTGATAGCATATTAATTTACAAAAAAATTAGAGAAATTTTCTAACAAATATCAGCAGTTAAAACTTGTTCGTACTTAGCGGCTGCTTGCTGCCAAGTATAATTATCTTCAATTAACTTGCGAGCATTTCTAGATAATTTTTCTCGTAACTCTGCCGATTCAAAAAGACTACTAATCGCCGTACAATATTCCTCAATACTATTAGCCCTTAAGGCTGCTAGAGGAACATTATTTCCTTCCACTGTTAATCCTTCTAAACCTCGATCGCTGGCTACCACTGGCACCCCCGCAGCCATAGATTCTAGGGTTTTAAACTTCATTCCAAAACCTGTTCTTAGGGGAATAACTGCCACAGTTGCCTGATGAAGATAGGTGGTCATTGATGGTACTCGTCCCGTCACAATTACTCCTTTTAACTTAGTTAATTCTTGCACTTCTAGGGATGGATTAGCACCGACTAGAGTTAAAGTAGTATCGGGATAAGTAATTTGAATACGAGGTAAAATTTCCCTAGCTAAAAAACAGGCCGCATCGATATTAACCCAATAATCTAACCCACCGAGAAAAACTAAATTATGTCCAGAAGGCTCCTCGGTACGATAGGGAAATAAATCTAAATCGACTGCATTAGGAATTAAATAAATCTCTCCATTGGGGGCAAATTCTTCCATTTGTTTTTGATCATCATCGGTGGTGACGACAATTTTTGAGAATTTCTGCACAGTTTTTTGTTCGTAGCGACGCAGGAGAGGAAGGTAGAGACGATCCCGTAATTCTTGACTAGAAACCCCAATTTCTAATTGACTTTTGCCAGTTTGATAGAGGGAACTATGCACATCAATTACTGTCCTAATTTGCTGTTTCCATTGGGGACGAATATAAATTTCATTAACGCTATGTTCACTGGTAATTACTGGGAATTTTTGACTCTTAACTGCCCTATCTATCCAGTTCTGCATCTCTTGAGAATAGCCAAAAAGTACATTGGGAGGTGTTCCCGTTTGCAGGAATTGAGCTAATCTTTGCAGTTTAGAAATTATTCCAGTTTTGGCATCTCGAGGACGGGGAAAAACTACCAATTCACTAACAAATTTACCTAACTTTCCTACCTCCTCATCGCTGACATCAGCAGTACGCTGAACGATGAGAGTAATATCATGATTTTTGCTGAGATATTTGAGTAAATTAAAAGTTCTGCCCTGAGTTCCTCCTTTGCTAGGTGGATAGGGAAAGGTGGAACTAATCATTAAGATATTCATAGCTATTCCTCTAAACGATTTTCTACCATCATGCGGACAATATCGGTCATTTTGTATTGTGCTTGCCAACCTAATTTTTCCTTAGCTTTGCGGGGATTACCTCGACTAATGGCTAAATCTGTTGGTCTTAATAAACTTCGATCAGAAATTACATGATCTTGCCAATTTAAGCCAACAGTAGCAAAAGCTGTGGCGACAAAATCCTCTAGTTTTGAACTTTCTCCCGTGGCAATGACGTAATCATCGGGTTGCTCCTGTTGCAGCATTAAATACATCGCTTTAACGTACTCTGGCGCCCAACCCCAATCCCTTTGAATATCCATATTTCCTAAGTGTAAAGTCTCAGGAATTCCCTGGGCAATTCTAGCCACGGCAGCGATAATTTTTTGGGTAACAAAGCGCTCGGGACGTAGGGGAGATTCATGATTAAAAAGTATGCCTGAACAGGCAAAAATTCCGTAGGCTTCTCGATAATTAGCCACTTCCCAAAAAGCCGCCGATTTAGCCACAGCGTAGGGACTGCGAGGACGAAAAGGGGTATTTTCATCGGCAGAATTATCGCCGATATCCCCGAAACATTCACTCGACCCGGCATTATATAATTTAATTTTTGCTCTGGTAAATCGAATTGCTTCTAAGAGATTTAAGGTTCCCGTGGCAATACTTTCTAAGGTTTCCACTGGCTGCTCAAAAGATAAACCGACAGAACTTTGTCCAGCCAAATTATAGACCTCATCGGGCTGAATTTTAATTAAGACCTGTAGGACACTGCGAAAGTCATTCAGTGCCATTGATTCTAGTTTTACCTGTTCCTTGATTCCCAAACGTTTCAGGTTACTAAAAGAGGACATTTGGGCATCCCGGGAGGTGCCACAAACTGTATAGCCGGCTTTTAACAGTAATTCGGCTAGGTAGGCTCCATCCTGCCCCGATATACCACAAATTAACGCTTTTTTACCCATTTGTTTACAATAATTTACTTTTGAAGGTTTAACATCGCCTTGGCGGCCTCGCTTAAATAACCGATTTGTCCGTAGGCATAGAGAAGATTATCAAAGCTTTTAGCGGGATCATTGATAAATTTGACATATTTAACCAATCCTCTCAGCAAACGCTCACCTCCTCGCCTAAATTGGGCCAATCCCGTCTTTCCTGCCACTTCTTCCCGGTAGTGTTCGCTGATGCCTTGCCACCAACTGCGACGCATAAACCATTGACGATTGATTCTTTCTGGGGCAACATTGTGTTCCACCAATGCTGCGGGAAAATAGCCCACTTGCCATCCCTGGGCGATTGCTAGTTCTGTAGTGTATAATTCCTCGTTAGAGAGAAGTTTTTTACCAATTCTTCCCAAATTAGGGTCAAAACCGCCAATATTCTCCAAGAAATCTCGCCGAATCGAGTAATTAACCCCTCGCGGAGTTAAATTCGCCTGGCTAATGTATACCACATTGTCGCCCAAATCGAAAGCCCCTAAACCCCCTGCTAACTCATCGGATAACCAATTGGGTTGACTGTAGCCTTGCGGCCAAATTAAGGTGACTTTTCCCCCTGCTACTGCCAGTTTTTGGTTATTTTCGTAGGCATTTAACAGAATTTGCAACCATTGAGGACTAGCGATCGCATCGTCATCCAAATAGGCTAAAATCGGCGCTCTAGTTTCCCTCGCCCCGCGATTTCTGGCGGTAGATAGCCCTAAAATAGGTTCGTAAACGTATTTTAGCCGCCCATCTCCCAGACGCGACTCGGCCACTTGACGGGTTTTATCGGTAGATGCGTTATCAACCACTAAAATCTCACAATCTGGGCAAGTTTGCGCCAAAAGACTATCGATCGCTGCTGCTAGGTAGTGATCGCGGTTGTGGGTACAGATAATCCCTGCTATTTTAGGAGCCATGGCTATCAAGGTTACTCATTCCAATACCCTAAAACTTAACATCCCTTTAGAAAAATGTAAAAATGCTTTTTTAACCCGGAGACAGGAGACTCCGAGACAGGAGACAGGAGATTGCTTTTTACTGATAGCGTTTCTCGTAAAGATGAAGTATAACCTAATTTGGTATTGACGACCGACTGCCCAAAAGGAAAACTTCCTATCTCACCATTAAGATAACTGCTATAACACTCTCCACTGATAACTGATTACTGATTACTGAAAATATTATGCCGAAAGTAACTGTTTGTATTCCCACCTATAACCGCGCCGATTATCTCAGCTATTCGATTAATAGTGTCTTGGGGCAGACTTATGAAGATTTTGAGTTAATTGTTTGTGATGATGGTTCTTCTGATCGTACCCCAGAAGTGGTGGCAGCATTTCAGGATTCGAGAATAATTTATCTGCGTCATCCCCAAAATCTTGGCAGAAGTTTAAATATGCGATCGGGTTTTACGGCTGCTCGGGGAGAATATTTTATTAAATTCGATGATGATGATGGACTAACTCCCGAATTTTTAGCGAAAACTGTACCTATTTTAGATCAAGAAAAAAAGGTTGATTTTGTCTGTACCGATCACTGGATTATTGATAAATTTGGACAAAAAGTGGCAGCGGCAACCCAAGAAAATTCAGCCAAATGGGGCAAGGACAGATTACAAAAAGGGATTATTCCCGATTTAGAAAGACAAACTTTTTCCTATCAAAGTTTACAGGTGGGTTCGACTCTTTTTCGTTATCAATCTTTAGCCGATGTGGATTATATGCGCTCTCAAGCTGATGGTTGTGAAGATTTTGATTTATTGGTGCGTTTAGCTTTAGCGGGAAAACAAGCTTATTTTCTGCCAGAATTATTAATGGAATATCGTTTTCATGGCGGTCAAACTAGCTTAAAACAAGCGGTTCACTTTTTGCAAGCAAAATTGTTTTGTACAGAAAGTTATCACTTTAAAGATGTAAAATTAGAGGAAGAAAGAGTGAAAAAGGCGGCTTTTTTACAGGAATGTTTGGGGATAAAATTAATTGAAAAGGGAGAAAGCGAAGCCGGGCGAGTTTTAATAGAAAAAGCCTCGCAATTGTCAGGAAAATCCCGACGAGCTAGACTGGGTTTACTGCTTTCCTATTTACCTCTCAACTTGAGACAATTAGCTTTTCAAGGTTTCCGTCAACTACGCCCCAAAGATTACGCTGAACAGGTGAGAGCCGTATAAACTATAACTTATAAGTAGGTAGGTGTTAAAAATTGTCAGACACCCCCCTTATCAAGGGGGGATATAGGGGGGATATATCTTCTATTTAATTAGAACCACTTACTTGGCAGTTATCTTAATGGTCGGGTAGGAAGTTTTCCTTTTGGCGAGTCGGCCGTCGATACCAAATTAGGTTACACTTCATCTTTGTGACCAACGCTACCAGTTTTTTAATTTAACTATCTATGGATACTATTCACGTTACAGGAATTCGTGCCTACGGTTACACAGGATATCTGGCCGAAGAACAGGTTTTAGGTCAATGGTTTGAGGTGGATTTATCCCTAGAAGTTGATATCAGCATTGCTGGCAAAAGTGACGCGATTGAAGATACTCTAGATTATCGACAGGCGATCAAAATTGTCAAACACCAGATTGAAACCAGCAAATTTGCCCTCGTGGAAAAATTGGCCACGGTTATCGCTGAGGATATCCTACAACTCGAGGGCGTGCGACAGGTAAGAGTACAATTATCGAAACCCGCCGCCCCAATTCCCAACTTTACCGGTAAAATCACCATCGATATCACTAGATCTCGTTGAGTTTACGCGTATTATCGACTAAACTTCGCGCAAAAGCGTCAAAACGTTGGGAAAGCTTCTCGTCAAGGATTTTTCCTTCTTCGTTGAAGACTTTCCACGCTTGTCCTAAGCTAATTTGTTCCGGAATTACCCAAGCATGAACCCAACGGAGAATAATTCTTAAATCATTGAGGGCGTTACTATTGGATTGGCCGCCTAAAACACTGATTAACCCAGCAACCTTTCCCGATAACTCCTCAAAACTCATTAAATCTAGGGCATTCTTCATCACACCACTGACACTACCATGATATTCCGGTGTCGCCAAAATTAATCCCGCTGCCGATTTAACCGTTTGCTGCATTTTGGCTACATCGGGATAGTCAGAATAGTCATCTCCCCCGTTACAGAAGGGTAAAGAGAGTTTTCTTAGGTCAATTATCTCCGTTTCTACTCCTAACGCCCCTAATCGACTGATAGCAACTTCTAACGCCATCGCACTATAGGATCCGCTGCGTAAACTGCCATTAATACCAACGATTTTGATCATAGAACTTATACAAACTCATAACGACTACATATAAGCTAACAAAAAAAGAGACAATTGGGGAAGCTTAGTTAAAAAAATATGTCGATGGGGCGGAGGGAGCGATCGATCTAAGTTTTAATGAGAGTAGAAAGAAAGATTTATTCCATTTCCCCTGATTGCCATGCCAGAATTTCTCGATTTTCTCAAACATAAATATGCCTATGTGGCTATTGGTGAATTCAAACCGGGGTGTTTTTCCGAGGCCCAAAAACTCTACGAAAAGGCCGTTTCCACCTATTCCACGGGATTCCAAGGAGCTTTTCTGTTGCAAAAACCCGGAACCGACGAAGGAATTGCCGTGATCATCTGGGATAAAATTGATGATATGGAGGCAAATAAAAGCGAAGACCATGAATTATTGCTGAAATCCATGGCTCCTCTATTTGCAAAACCGCCTGTCACCGATTTTTACGAAGTATGTAGCGAGATAGAAGGTTCCCCCGTTTAGGGATAATGTTTCTTTTCGGTGGCGATTAATTTGGCGGCTAAAACCCCGCCTAGAAAACCGAATAAATGTCCTTGCCAAGAAATCCCCGGACGGGAAGGCAAAACGCCCCAAATTGTGCCACCGTAGAGTAAAAAGACTAAAATTGACAAGAGTATAGAAGGAATATTTCTCTGGAAATAGCCCCGCAGTAATAAAAAACCTAAATAGCCAAAAATCAAAATACTTGCCCCGATATGGATGGATCCGGGAGCAGCAAATAACCAGACTCCTAACCCCCCCACCAGCATAGTTAACCCAGTCACAATAAAAAAGTCGCTGGTTTCCTGTAACATCACCAACCAACCGAGAATCAGGAAAGGAACCGTATTAGCAATAAGATGGGGAAAGTCACGGTGTAGGAAAGGTGCGAACAGAATACCCCGCAATCCGATGACTTGATGGGGCATAATCCCGAAATTGTCTAAACTGCCCCGAAAAACAAATTGATCTAAAATCTCTAACAGCCAAAAAATCGCCACAAAGGTAGCGAGGATTATTGCTTGGGTTTTTATTTCTTGCCGTGATCCTTGACTCATAAGATTGATGGATGAGCTATTTTTTCCCATTATAACCCCCCAGATCAGTTATCAGTTATCAGTTATCAGTGATTCAGTTACCAGTTATCAGGTGTGAGTTTTCAGTTTACTGTTTACTGTTTGCTGCGGGACAAAGAGAGGCTAATTGACAGGAAAAACAAGCGGGATTTCTTGCTTTACAAACGGCCCGGCCGTGGTAAATAATACTAATAGAAAAAGTTTCCCAATCTGGTTGAGGTAGTAAAGCCATTAAATCCCGTTCAATTTTCACCGGATCGTTATTAGTAGTTAAACCCAAACGATTACTTAAGCGCTTAACGTGGGTATCTACTGTCACCCCCTCAATAATCGCGTAAGCGTGAGCAAGTACCACATTAGCCGTTTTTCTAGCTACTCCGGGTAAAGTTAATAATTCCTCCATTGTCTTGGGTACTTCCCCCTGAAAATCCTTAAGAATTTTTTGACAAGCACCCTGAATATTTTTGGCTTTATTGCGATAGAATCCCGTGGAACGAATCAGAGTTTCTAACTCCTCTCGCTCGGCAAAAGCTAAGGATTTAGCATCGGGAAAACGAGCGAATAAAGCAGGAGTCACCTTATTTACCCGCTCATCAGTGCATTGTGCCGATAGAATCACTGCCACCAATAACTGCACGGGAGTTTGATAATTTAAGCTACAGGTTGCCTCTGGATATAATCGCTTTAAGTTGCTTAAAATCTCTAGGGCGCGCATTTGAAGCTGAGTTTTTTTTCGCGGGGCCATCACTGGAATAAATCCTGAAAAACTGCTAGGTTAGCCGTGTCGCGCACGATTAAGAAAACTCCTAATCCTAAGAGTAAAACTAGACCTGTTTGCATGATGTTATCTTGCAGTTTAGTTGGGAGAGGTTTACCTACTAAAGCCTCGATTAATAAAAATACCAACTGACCACCATCAAGAGCAGGTAAAGGCAGAATATTAATCACCGCTAAGTTAATACTAATTAGGGCGGCAAATTGAAAAAGATTACCCGCATCATTACGAGCGATTGCTGCTCCGTATTCAACAATTTTAACCGGTCCTGCTACCTGTTGAACACTGTCTTTGAAGTTACTAACTAACTGCCCAAAACCTTGCACGGTTAATACAATTAATCGTTGAAATTCACCCGCACCTAAGCTAAAAGCTTGACCAAAATTATCGGCTTTCAGGCGAGTTTCTTCACCGTTAGGAGCCAATCTCACCCCAATTTTACCCTGACCATCACTTCCCAATTCAGGAGTAACGATTAAATCGAGAGTTTCTGTGGGGCGTTTGATGGTTAATTTTAGGGGTTGATCGGGGGAAGATTGAATAATGTCACGGAAGTCAATAATGGCATTCTGAGAAGCACCAAGGGGCTGATCATTGATAGCGAGAACAATATCACCCGCTTGTATTCCCGCTTGTTTAGCGACGGAATTTTCAGCAGTGAAAACCTCTGGAATAATTACCCCTTCTTGATAGTTAATTTGGGGAAAACCCACCGTAGCGACTTGGGTAACAAGCAAAAAATAGGCAAAAATTAAATTAGCAATTACTCCCGCACTAATGACGATAGCTCGATCGAAAACAGGACGATTGCGTAATAAATCAGGATCGTTATTAGGAATTTGACTATCGGGATCGTCATCGGGAAAACCAACGTAACCCCCTAAAGGAATGGCGCGGAGGGCGTATTCTGTTTCTTTACCTTGATATTTAGCTAAAGCTGGACCAAAACCGATGGAAAAGCGATTAACATGGATAGATTGCCAACGAGCAGCGGCAAAATGACCTAATTCGTGAACGACAATTAATAGGGCAAGGACACCGATCGCTATTAAAACTGACATGATGATCAAAATATAATGAATTAGCTTTTGTTAATTGTAAGCGATCCTCCCGGGCAGATTGCAAAAAATCTCTAGTTATCGCTAATTTTTCGATCATTTAATTAGGTAGGCGTTAAAAATTATCAGATGCCCCCCTTATCAAGGGGGGACTAAGGGGGGATCGGCACCCCCCTTATCAAGGGGGGACTCAGGGGGGATCGAACCTAAAATCCATTTTTAATTTAATTATAACCAGCTACTTATGCTAAAAGTGATCTTAACCGCCTAATTTGACCCGACGGAGAGCGATCGATGCCTTTGAGTGAGCGCGCCCAGCAATTAATCCCAAAAGCGAGAATCATCAGTTTCGCCAATTGGCCCTATCAGCAAGCAGCGATCGCTGTTTGGCAACAAGCGGATGATCAAACTCGCTATCTCGATGATAGTGATTTAGATACTATCGTCAATTTAGAGCCTGATTTACTGGTTTCTAGTCAGCAAGCTCGAAAACTGCGGGATAATGCTAATAGTATCGTCGATAACGCTCGTCAGGCTTTATTAAGCCAATTTCCCACCATTTTTCAACCCGGAGGCGATCTTCATCCACCCCACCGTGCCGAAGCTTGTTGGCGTGATTTCTGGAACTTTTTACGTTGTATTACCTACGGTGTCGCCGGACAGCAGATTCCCTACACCAGCGCCGAGGGATTGGAAAATATGCGTCTTCTTTACCAAGAATTGCAAGTACCATTAGGGGCGATGATTTCGGGGTTAGAAGCCTTAAAACAATACAGTTTAGATTATTTTAGCGACTCAGAAAAAACCGCAATTACTCCCTATTTTGATCACTTAATTGCGGTTATGAAAAAGTTTTAAAACCGAGGCATTTAATCCGTGTTAAAATAGTGAGGCCAACAGTTAAAAATGCCGCTCACCGAGGTTAAAACTCCGTTGAACCCATGAAATCATCGGCGCGGATGGGCCTCTTAGGGCCACCAAAAACCTCGATCGAGTGCCTGGCGGGTCGAGGTACTTTATAAAATGAGGGAGATTCTATGGATGCCAAAGCGAAATTACTAGAATTGATCGCTGGTAGAAATCGCGGACTCCTGGCCACGGAAAGCGACCGCGTGCGGATTTTAGCGGCGATCGAACAATTGGAGGACCACAATCCCCATCCTCATCCCCTCGAAGTTAAACAACTATTAGGGGGCAATTGGCGTTTACTATTCACCAGCAGCCGCGACATTCTGGGACTAGATCGCCTACCTTTTTTTCAATTGGGGCAAATTTATCAATATCTTGACCTGAACAAGGCCAAACTCTACAATATTGCTGAAATTACGGGCGTACCTTGGTTAGAAGGAGCAGTGATCGTCGCCGCTACCTTTGAACCCACATCCGAGCGTCGGGTCATGGTCAAATTTGAGCGCTCGATCCTCGGTCTGCAACGTTTTCTCAATTATCATTCTCCCCAAGAATTTATCGACGCGATCGAAAGTGGCAAAAAATTTCCTCCCCTCGATTTTTCCTTCAATAATCGTGAACAAAAAGGTTGGCTCGATATCACCTATCTCGATGAAGATCTCCGCATCGGCCGCGGCAGCGAGGGCAGCGTCTTTATTCTCGCTAAGGAAAAAACCTAACTTAAGTAGGTAGGCGTTAAAAGTTGTCAGATCCCCCCTTATCAGGGGGGGATTAAGGGGGGATCGGCACCCCCCTTATCAAGGGGGGATTAAGGGGGGATCGGCACCCCCCTTATCAAGGGGGGATTAAGGGGGGATCGGCACCCCCCTTATCAAGGGGGGCAGGGGGGATCGGCACCCCCCTTATCAAGGGGGGATTAAGGGGGGATCGGCACCCCCCTTATCAAGGGGGGATTAAGGGGGGATCGAACCTAAAATCCATTTTTAATTTAATTATAACCAGCTACTTATTACCATAAGACTAAATACTAGGCAATAGGTAATCAGTTTCTAATAACCAGATTTAGGATTAAAATCAAATTATTGTACTATCATTACTCCCAGGAATTTTACCAAAATGTCTAACGAAACCGTTACTTATAGTCTTGAATCTGTACTCAAGGAAATCAAAGACAGCATCAAGGAGGTTAACCAAAAAATCGATACCCTACAAAGAGATGTCACCCAAAAAATCGACACCTTGCAACAGGATGTTAACCAGAAATTTGACAGCCTACAGAAGGAAGTTAACCAAAAAATCGACACCTTGCAACAAGATGTTAACCAGAAATTTGACAGCCTACAGAAGGATTTTAACCAGAAATTTGATAAGATCGACGAACGGCTAACTAAGCTAGAGGTAGGACAAGCAAAACTAACTGAGAAAGTCGATGGGATGGATAGAAGACTAGAAAAGGTGGAAGGAACCCAAAAAAATCAAGTTTGGACGTTAATTATTCTTTTAGGAGGAGCGATCGGAACGGCAGCGTGGCGCTCTTTCTTTTCTGGTAATCCTTAGAAATATTACTATAATTTCTCACTTTAGGGTAGTTATGAGGGGAAATTAGCAGATGTCAAACTCAGGTTAAAAATAAGGGATGTCTAACCAATTTACAACTAAAGGAAACTTAACCACCCCCAGAAAGAAAGCAACGATTAAGGGATATTTTCAGGTTTCTAATCTCCGAATTGCCTGATCGCACTTTTGAACCTTTGCTGCTAACTCCAATGCTTGAAATAATTCCCGCGACTGAAGAAATGCTTCTTTCGCTTCCGATATACGTTTGAGTTTATAGTAGGTAAACCCCAGATTAAACCAAGATTTCGCTTCACCCCCCCGATCACCGATTTCTCGACTTATTGCTAAGGACTGTTGATAAAACTCGATCGCTTTTTGGTATTCTCCTAGGGAATAGTAAACATTGCCTAAATTACCGTAGGATTTCGCTTCACCCCCCCGATCATCGATTTCCCGTGTGATTGCTAAGGACTGTTGATGAAACTTGATCGCTTTTTGGTATTCTCCTAGGGAATAGTAAACAGCGCCTAAATTATTGTAGGAATTCGCTTCACCCCCCCGATCACCGATTTCCCGTTTGATTGCTAAGGACTGTTGATAAAACTCGATCGCTTTTTGGTATTCTCCTAGGGAATCGTAAACAGTGCCTAAATTATTGTAGGAATTCGCTTCTCTCGACGGATCTTCGATTTCTCGACTTATTGCTAAGGACTGTTGATAAAACTCGATCGCTTTTTGGTATTCTCTTAGGGAACTGTAAAGATTGCCTAAACCTATGTAGGATTTCGCTTCACCCACCCGATCACCCATTTCTCCTTTGATTGCTAAGGACTGTTGACAACTTTTGATCGCTTTTTGGTATTCTCCTCTGGAATAATAAATATCTGCCAATGAGTCGAGACTCGCAACTAAATCAAGTTCTAGATTTAACTCTTTTTGTAAATTGATCGCTTTTTGATAATACTCGATCGCAAGCTGTTGTTCCTGACGATAATCTGACAATGGCAGATTTAATAAACGAAGGGTATAAATCTTAGCTAAACTGGCATATAAACTCGCTAGTCTTGGCTCTTTTTTGCCTTTATTTACCTCGATTTGCTCGATTAGTTCTAACAAGTCTTCCCTAGAGATTAAAGGAATATCTTTATCTATAGTAATTTCGTCAAAAGATTGTAAAATTGGTAAAATTTCCTGACAAGGTAAAAAGTTACTTGGAGGAGAAATAAAGCGAAAAACTCCTTTTCTCCAACTCCAAAAATCGGGGGACTTTTTGCGTAAATTTACCTCCACTGTGCTTGTTACCCAAAGAACAATGGAATAGGGAAATTCTCGCAGTCCTTCCCTTGTCCATTGCAGATAACCAAAAAATTTATCTAGTTCCGATTTTTCCTGTTGCCATTCGATCGAGTGTAATTTTTCCACTCCTGTGGTTGTGATCACGGCGTTTTTGCTTTGTAGTAACTCTGGTTTTCTGGAGACTAAACTAGCAATGGCTGCTCTTAAACTCGGTTCTTTTTGATCTAAATCAATCCGATAACAAGGGATTACTGGTTCTAATTCTTTGCTATAGCGATCGATGATTTCTTCTCGCAATTTTTCCTGATCACACACACAAATCAATATATTTAATCTCTCTTGATTTGCCTCTAGAGACACGATTAAACCTTCGTATTCTCTTTCATTTTGGTCAATAATTGAAGATGTTTCATTATTCATAATAAGTGGATAGCTGTTAAAAACTGTCAGATACCCCCATTAGGTAGGGTTGATTCATGAATCAACCCTACGGATCAAGGGGGGATCCGCACCCCCCTTATCAAGGGGGGATCAAAGGGGGATCCGCACCCCCCTTATCAAGGGGGGATCAAAGGGGGATCCGCACCCCCCTTATCAAGGGGGGATCAAGGGGGGATCCGCACCCCCCTTATCAAGGGGGGATCAAGGGGGGATCCGCACCCCCCTTATCAAGGGGGGATCAAGGAGTGATCCGCACCCCCCTTATCAAGGGGGGATCCATCTTCAATTTAATTATAACTACTTACTTATCCCATTCAAATTGTTCCTCTTTTTTTCATTAACTCAACCACAATCGGATGCACGTTATACCAGAGATCGCCATTGCGGTATTCCAAAATATATAAACCATGCAACAGATCTAGAAAATTTTGATCCTTGAGATCCTTCGGTTTTAACTTTTCATAAACAGTTTTAATAATTTCCTCATCTGCTGTACCGATACTTTCAGCAAAATCGAGACTAAGTTCTGTGATTGATTGTTCTAGAACAGCTTGATCAATTTTTAGGGTATTATCATCGGGATAACGACGAACCGATCGCAAACAAACCCGACAGCAATCATTAGTAATGCGAATTAATTCTCGTAACACTCCCCCACTATAAAGACAAATTTTTTCGAGGGTGTCAGGATCGATTAAAGCGGAATCGATGCGCTTAGTGATAATCTCGGTTAAAGTAGCAATAATTTGCGGATCGGGTATAGCATTAGGTGCATTAATTTCTCCCTGTTTAAAGAGTTTATATACAGGCATTTTCACGATCTGATTATTGATTTCTGTTTCGAGAGTTGCCTTTAAAGCTACTTCTCTTAAAGCGGCGATCGGAATAGTCATAATAATCCGAAAACCGGGCAATTTAATCGCTTTAATATGGGATTGAAAAATATCCCTTACCTGTGCTAAGTCAATTTTATCAATGTCATCAACAATTACTAAGATTTTTTTCTGACTTTGGGACTCGATCTCACTAGCTATAATGTTAATTTGGGCAACTAGATCGGTAATTCTCCGCTCATATTTTTGTTTGATTTCCTCGCGAATAGTCGAATTAATCTTGAGAATTCCTTTAATGTGAGCTAGTAAAGTAGAAAAGTTAAAACCTGTTTCGAGAGTGGCATTTGCTTGATTGGTTTCGGTGCGAATTTGTTCAGTAAACCATTGAGAAAAGCTTTTTTTCATAGAATCTTTAATAGTTAAATTTTGGGCTTCCGCTTCTGACATCATCTGAACGGCGATCGAGAATAAAATAGTAACATGATTTACGTCTGACATTTCGATCGTGTCTGAGATCGAGAAGAAAACAACAAAATAGCGATCATCTAACTTTCTTTTAAATTCATAGAGTAGGGTTGACTTACCACAACCCCGATGTCCTGCTAGAATAATTTTTCCGTCTTCCGAAGGACTATCTTCGACCAATTGTTCTAATTCGTCGATAATTTCTGTGCCGTATTTGACAGCAAAACGCTGTAATTCTTTATCCGATCGCAGGGGTAAAAGTTCCAAATTGCGATAGGCTTCTCGAAAGGGTTCTAGTAAAGGACTAACCATAAGTAATTAGGGGTTGCTGAAAAAGTTTTTCGTGGGGGTAGGGTGTGGGGTGTGGGAATTATGAATTATGAATTATGAATTATGAATTGGGTAGTTGGCTCTTCTAGGTTCTGTGTGATAAGTTTAACTTACAGAGGATCGATCAATCTTTGTGTCCTTTGTGTCTTTGTGGTTCCTTCCACTCGCTCGCTAGGAAGAATGTATCTTAGAATACATTTTGCCCACCAAACCTAAGAGAGCCAAAAAACTAACTGATAACTGATAACTGATAACTGTTATTTTTCTGCTGCCCAACTGTCGGGAGTGTAGGTTTTTAATGCCAAAGCATGGATGGCTTCGGTAGCCAGTGCCGATTGTAAAGCGCCATAAACCATTTGATGCTGTTTAACGCGGGTTTTGCCAGCAAATTCGCCAGAAATAACCACCGCTTCCAAATGATCGCCACCTCCCGTTAAATCCCGAACCATCACCTGTGCATCGGGGATTTGTTCTTGAATCATCGCTTCTACTTGGCGAAAGTCAACCATCTTAACTCCTCAAAACAATTAAAGATACTCTGATCCCATTGTTACCGAAAGCTCGTCAATGGGGACAAAATTTACTGCCGTGGGGGGGAGTTGTTAGGAGTTGCCGATGTGGGAGTCGGTGCGGAGATGGGTGTGCTGACAAATCCCATCTCGTAGAGTTGTTGATAGCTTTTTTGTCCTAATTCACTGGTGGGGTTTTGGGATTGAATCACCTGAATTAACAAAGGAACCGCCAATTCTGGCTGATTTTGCGCCCTATGGACCAAAGCAAGCTGATAGGTGGCTTCATCCCGCAGTTGTCCGGTGTTTAAAGCACTTTGACGCTGAGAATCGAATACTTTTGGGTCAATTCCTGAGAAACTATTAGCTAATTGCAGATGATAGTTAGATAGTTGGTTAAAAATCCGACGCGCTTGATTGAGTTTGTCCACAGCGACATCGTATTTAGCGGCATTAATAGCGGCGTTCGCTTCTTCCACTAAACGTTGTCCCCCCTGAAGACTCAGGACACTATCGGCTTGATTTAAGGGTTTCAATTCGTTAGGATCGCTGGCAGGAGTGTTTGAGTCGGGGGTTTGTGCTTGTCCGTCAGGTGCGATCGCAATAACTAAACCGATCACCAGAGTGAGCAGATAAATTAAACTATAAGGCTGTTTTCGCTTAACCATAAAATTTCTCGACTTAATGTTCCAGATGGGAACGGCTATTTTTTTTAACATCGACAACTGACCTATAGTAGCTTTTTTGGGGCAGTTTCGATCCGACCCCAGCTTTCTAGACGTTAGTTCTAGCGGTTTTGTCGCCATGGCAAGTGCTGTTTTTTCCCGAAAAATCAGTACAAGTCCCCAAAAAGTTAGTTTATTCCTCCCGATTAATGGTTTAAATACCGATAATTCACCCGTTGGAAGGCTGTCCAGATAGAATAAAGAGAAAGTAGGAGTTTAGTTAAAATGTCTTTATCACTGATTACGCGTAAGTTTACGGTGGAAGAATACGAAAAAATGGCAACCGAAGGAATAATCAAACCCGATGAAAAAGTGGAATTAATTCGAGGAGAAATTATCAAAATGTCACCGATGGGAACCCGTCATGCTTCTAGTGTAGATAGATTAATACAATTATTCTATCAAAAGTTAGGACAGAAAATTATTCTCAGGGTGCAAAATCCGATTAGATTAAATAATAATTCTCAACCAGAACCAGATTTAAGTTTACTAATACCTCGATCGGATTTTTATGTTGCTGCCTATCCTTGTCCTCAAGATATCTATTTAATTATTGAAGTTTCCGATT
>Ga0315908_10001584_pt1 | contig 17009 bp, 9 predicted proteins | sample LakEriMetagenome_12_FD_203520 | JGI IMG/M metagenome (GOLD analysis project Ga0315908, IMG submission 203520) | Freshwater fungal communities from buoy surface, Lake Erie, Ohio, United States - Buoy 4 MA124 | ecosystem: Environmental > Aquatic > Freshwater > Lake > Lake biofilm | place: USA... | reverse complement strand
ACTAAAATTAGAATAATAGCAACAATAATAAGAAGAAGTAGTTAATGCTCTTTTTGATTATAGATCTGATTTATCAATAGAAGAAAATTATAATCTTAATAGTGGAGAAGAAGAAGAAGAAGAAGAAAAAATGAATTAAAAAGTAGTAGAAATAAATATTTAAGAAATATTGTAAAATTTAAAAAATAACTCATTATTATTAACAAATATGTCAAATATGTAAATATATATATAAAATATTCACTCTTTGATAAGTCAGTTAATAGTTTATAATTCATTAATAATTTAAGAAGGTAAAGAATTAGAATTAATCAAAAATTTTTGTTTTGGGTGGATTTTATCATAGAAATAAATTATTGATAAATTAAATAGTGCTTTAGAAGATTCAAAAGAAAAATAATAAACTTTATTAAGAGTCAAAACATATCTATTAAGTTAAGTTAAAGATTTAGAAAATAATAAGATGGAATAAAATAAATTATCTATATAATAGTCCTAAAATTTGTAAAGCAAAGATTATTAAATTACTTAATAAGAATAGCAAATTTCTTTGATGAGAGAATAATGTGAAAATTTCGGTATACTTACATAAGAATTAAAATAATTATAAGTTGAAAAAGAAATTTATAAATAAACTAATTTAGAGATACTTAATTATTTAAATTAAATAGATTATTAATTTAAAACTATTAAAAATTGATATAATTATTTTTTAATTTATGAAAATTAAAAAATAATAAAAAATATTATAAAAAAAAATTTTATTATATTAGATAATATAAAAAGGATTATTTGATATTTTTCAATAAAATTTATTATATGATTTTTATTATTAATTTGATTAATAATTTATTAAATGAATTATTCTCGTATTTATATAAAGCATGAAAAATAAAATTAATTAATTATCATTAATATCAATTGGAATTTTCTGAATTATCTAAATCAACTGATTTATAATTTAATTAGCAAAGACCTTAACCACCTTATAATTCATATTTTGCAGCACATATTTACTATATAATTATTATTTCTTCATTAAATGGTTCTAATACCAAATTTAGCTTTTTTATAATAGATAAAAAATACCTAAAAATTATCGTGAGCTCTTAACATCTACATATATTTTACTGAAAATTAGAAATTTTATTTCCATTATATTTTTTAATTATCATTTATTAGATATTATATATAAGTTCCTTCTTTTTTTAAGAAAAATTAAATAATAAATATATTATCCAATTCATTATTCAATAATTCAGGCTAAATTTAGTTTTAATTTTCTTTGAGAATATTTTATATTATAAAATTTTCAAATTCTAAATTATAAAGTTGATTTAATTATTTTAAATATATTAAGTGTGATTTATAAACTTTTTAAAGAAAGTTTTGAATTTCTTAAATTCTTTGTAAATTAGTTAAAAATGGAGTAATTAGTTTAACATAGAAAATTACTTCAGCTGATGTTTGATTTGATAAATCTAATTAAATCATTAAAATATAATTTCCTTGTGCTAATTGTTTAGATATGTAGTAATTGTTATCTGTAATTTAACCTCTACCTATTATATATTAATAGTCTTTAACAATATATTAATTCTTTTCTTCTTAAGTTTTTCTTTTTAAATCAGTCTATTTTGCGATTATTATTCTGTAAGGGAAAAATTTATTGTTATTTATGTAAAATTATTAAATTTATAAGTTTATTTAACAATCAGTAATTAATTTAAAAGAAAAAAATTTAAAAATATTGCTTTAAAATAATATATTTACATTTTAAATATTTAATTTGAATGTTGCAATATTAATTACATTATCATAAGGATTCATTAAAATCAAAACTTTTTCAAATTATTGAATAAAACTATATCTGTTTATTGCAAAATATTATCCATTTTAAACTAATTCTTAATGTTCTTTCAATAAATTTTATTAATCTATAAATCCATCATTATTTTAAATCTTACAATTTACGTGCAGTTTTTTTAAAAGAATATATTAATGAACTATTTATTTTTCTGTTCAATTTTAATTTTCATCCTTGTTTTCTTTAAATTGAGTTTTAGAATAGTAACCAATAATTTAAAAAGGTATATATTAAAATTATTATTATTTCTATTAAAATTATTATTAATTTTTATATTATTAACTTAATTAAGATTATTAAATTTAAGTATTTAATTCTTCTTATCAAAGATAAGCAAATTTTAATTTATTATCTTGATTTTTAAGAATTTTATTAAAAATCTTATCATTTTATTTGATATTTTAAGATTGAATTTCTTCTAATAAATCTTCAATTTTTTTTTATTAATCTTTTTAATCATCTTTGACTTCTATTTTTTTAATAAATGATACACTGTATTCTTTAATATTTCTTCCTGTAAAAGAAAAATATAAATTTTGAAAAATATCTTTTTCATTTATATTTTTTAAAACAATTTATTTCCATATCATTTTGTGTAATAGTATCCATCCAACATCTGTATCTTATTCACAAAAATACGGTTCTTTTTTGAAATCATCAATATTCTTTTCAATTTTATCATTAATTTTATTTTCATTATTATTATTTTTGGTAACAAATATTCTATCATCAATTATAATTTCATTTGGATTACCATTTTTATCATATTATTTGAACAAAAAAAATCCATCCTAAAAAGAATATTTTAAAGAACAAATATTTAAAATTAGTTAAGGATAATTAGATAACATTTAAAGAAAAATACTTATTTGTTAAATATGAACTTTTTCATTAAATTTTACATTTTCTGGACATATTTCTTTTTTGAAAAGTAATTTTTTATAATCTTTTCTTTAAATAAAACTATTTATACGAGCTATTTCAAAATCCTCTTTGTTTTCTTAATTATATTTTTTGAAATTAAAAATCATCATATTATGTGTAAAATCTTCATCTTAAAATCCTTATATATTTTACTCTAAATATTATTCATTTTTTTGAAGCAAATACTATAAAATTTTTTAATTGTAACCATCTTATTTTTTATTAGGTTCTTAATTTTTAATACTTAATTCAATAATTGAAGGATAAGATTAATTTGGCAAATATTCATAATATAATTCTTTAGTTACATACTCAATTGGATTATAACTTATTATTCGACCTATGGGTTTATTATAATAAAAAAATCCGTAGATATAAGAACCATTCTCTCTAGAAAATCTTCCTAAACCATGTTTTAAGCCACTCCAAAACTCACCTTCATAAATACAATTTATTTACTTGCCTGGATTATCTAACTTAAATAATAATTAATTATCATAATGATAATCATAAATATGTTAATTACAATTATAATAATTTTAATGATTAAGATAATAATGTTAATGATAATCATTCAATATTTTATAATACTTAATTTTCTAATGAATAATAAATTCCATAACCTTAAGGAGTATTATCCCACATTTATCCAATGTATACATCTCCATTTTAAAATGTTATTTCTCCGTATCCTTATCTTTTATCATTAATAAAATCACCCTTATAAATGTTCCCTTTCGTCTTATGAATTCCATATCCACTTTTTTTATATTCTTTAAAACTTCCTTCGTATTCTGTTTGAAGTCTTTTATTTGTTAATTTTCCTTTGTAATTAGGAACATTGTTTTTATATTAACCTTCATAAACATCATCATTATTAAAGTATTCGATTCCTTTTATTTTATAACCATGTTTAAACTCCCCTTTGAAAATGCTTAAATCATCATAAAATATCATACCATCTTTATGATAATTACCATTATTATCTAATTTACCTTCATATATTTCTCCTTTTTCTTCATTAACTACTTTTTGATAATGTGTAAAATCATCTTTTTCATCTTTTAAATCCGATTTTTTTTTTAATTAAAAATTTCTTTTAATATTTTATTTTTTTAAATTTAAATTTTTTAAATTTCAATTTAATTATAAATTATCAGAGTTTTCTTTTAAAATTTATTCTTAATTTTCATTTATATCAGTATTTTATATATTTAAATTTTCAAATGAACTATTTTCTAATTAATTTGGACATTATTCTTATTGTTATTTATCTTCTTAAAATTAATCTTATGATTTATTTAATTATTTTTAATTCAATTATTATTAAGTTTTTTCTTAATCGAATTATTATTAAAGGTTTTTTTTCTCTTTTTAATCATTTTAATCTAACTTATCTTTTTGTTAATTTTATTATTAATCAATATTTTTTAAAATTTAATCTTTTTAAATAGGTTATTTAATTGTTATTTTTTATTAAATATTTTCGTTTTTTTTGTATATTTCTTATTGTTTATTATTCAATTAAATTTATTATTAAGGAATTTTTTAATTCATTTACATATCTTGATTTATAAGTTTTTTCATTTCATGGATTTCAAAATTACTTAAATTAGAATTTATATCATTTATTATTTTACTTTATCCTTAACTAATGTTTGAATTATTCAGAGATTATTTTACTATTTCTGAAACATCTGAGTTATCAAACTAAACAAATCTAGAATATTTTTTAATTTCACTAATATTGGAATCAAAAGATTTATCTTTGATTTTTTAACTTGTTAATAATTATTTATTATTAATTTTTTATTTATTTTCAACTTATTCCTTCTTCGTTTAATCTTTAATTAAATTTTTTTAATCAGTATTTTATTCCTGTATACTCATATTTTTGAAACTTATAATTTATAAATTATTTTTAATTTTAAAGATAATATAATGATAAAAACAAAAATATTGTTTTTTATTTTAGAAAGTTAAAATGACATTTTATTAGAAAACTATCAAAATTTAAAAGAATTAAAGGGATTTTCATAAAATTTATAATAAGGACAAACATCAATTTTAATAAAACCAAAAAAATATAATTTTATCTAATATATGCTTGGATTAGAATAAATTTAAATTGATAATCAGATATAAAATTTGAATTCTATTAATAATTATGATTAATAAGTAAAGAATTTTATAAATTTATTAATTAATAAAAGATAATTTTTAAGTATCATTTAAATATTTTTTAAGTTAAAATTAATAAAATCAAATTATTAATAAATATAATTAATTTAAGGAAAATATTGATAAATAGTTTAAACATATAACTGGTTTAAAAATCATTTAAAATCCTTCTAAATATAAAGATGTTAGTATGGGAGCTAAATTATTAATAATTACTAATAAAATAAGTTAATAAAATATTTTTCATAATTTAGAAATTGATAATTAATTTATTTAAGATAATTTAGAGCTAAATTCTGAACTATTATAATAAAAATTTTTAGAATATGAAATATTAATAATTAATTTAATATACGATACTTTTGATAATTAAGAAAAAAGTTTTGAAAATTTAGATAATATAATAAGTAAATTAATATGTGAAGAATAGATAATGATTTGTATATCTTTCAGAAACTCATTCTCTAATTTTAAAAAGGATTAGATAGTAAAAATAAATGAAGTAAATTACTAAAATAAAAATGATTTGTTAAACTTAATACCAATACAATCATTTGAATTGAAAAATGGAAATTTTAATGATATATCATAATTAGATTATTCTGAAATTGAACTAATTTTTTATTAAGAGTATTAATAAAATTAAATAAGAAAAGATAAAATATCTGATTATTAACAATTAATTTCTTTAAATTATTTGAATATGATTTCAAATAAAGTTTAAAATTTATAATCAATTTTTAAATAATTTAAATTTAAATTAAATAAGGATTCAAAGTTTGGATCTTGATTTTTATTTAATAATTATCTCATATTTTATTTATCTGAATAAATATTTATACTATTAAAATCATTTTAAAAATTATATATTTATAATATTTAATAATTTATAATATAGATTAAAAATTTTCACAATTATGATCGTAATAGCTAATAAAAAAATTAATATTTTTCTATGCAAATATTTAAAAATAAAACTATTTGATTTATTTCTTGAAATAATTATTATTGTAATTTTAAATATCATTATTTAATATTTTCAGTAAGTTTATTATCTAAATTTTAGATTTCAAAATTTTTTAAATTTTTATTATCAATCTAATTATTTTAAAAATTATAATATATTTAATTACTAATTATTTATACTTCGCAATTTCATTCATTTATATGTGATATAATTTATTTCTATTAGTTGAATTTTAACAATAATAAGTTTTTTCTCTTAATTTAGTAGTCTAGTGTAATAAGAAATTAAAATCTTTTTAGTTTTAATTTAAATATTTATTCCTATCAAAATTAATATCATCTATTCCTAAAGGATTACGATTAATATTTTATAAATTTAAAGTCTAATTTATTCTAATATTTTTATTACCTATCTTTTTACAAGTTTCTTAAATTTTTTTAAGAAATTTAAATTAATATTGTCTTTAAGTTCTTTTTTAACTTTATGCTGATTATTTTTCTTCTTTTTATAAACTTTAAATTTAATCTATAAATTATTCCTTTTTTAGTTATTCAGGTATAACATATTAAAAATCTCCTTCTTCCTCTGAAGAAGGTATAAAAATATCAGTACTTTTATTATTATTATCTTATTCAATATCTTTATCTTTTTTATTTAAAAGCATCAAATTAATCTTTTTTATACCTAAATATCTCATTGGACTATCTTAATTTTCAACTTGACTTCTAAAATATTAAATATATAAATTAACTATTAATATTTTTGATGAAAAAAAGTCGCTAATTATATTTTGTTTTAATAATAATAAATAATTCCAAATTTATCAATTGCTTTTAATTCATTTTATTAATCATCTGATAACCATGAAATTTAAAGTAATCTTTAATAATAATGTAATGATTTTTAATAATCTTATAAGAACAAAAAGCATTTACCTAATTCTTTTTTATATATTTTTAATTATTTACTTTTATAAATGTTTAATGTTAATAATATATTGTATGTTTACATACTATAACATTTGCAGTTTTTTAAATATTTTATTTATTATAATGTCTAGCCGTTTATTTTATATAATTATGAATAGAAATATAAAAACATCGATTAAATTAAAGATGTTTTTTAGTTTTATAATAATTTTTCAATATTTTCTATTAATTCGTGAATTTAAAAATTTTCATTTAAATTTTATTAATCGAATATATTTTTGATATTTTAGCTTATTTATTTAAATTATTTTTTTAGAATATTAAATTTTCCTATTATAAAACTTTAATAATTATTGATATTTACAATATTATATATTATTTTGTTTAATCATCTTCCTTTACAAATTTTAACTTTTAAGTTTATTCTAAAATTCATTAATGAATTTACTAAAAAAACATCAGTTTTTTAAATTAATCTTATTTTTATTTTGGATACCAAATTATATAATTTTCAATTTAATTTTATAAGGTTTCCTAAGATATTTATGCTTATTATTTTGAAATATTATATTTTATCTATTTTTTTTATTTAATATTTTATTATTAATATTATAAATTTTCAATAATTTATTAAGTCAATTATTATTTCTTTTTTTTTAATTTTTCTTATTCTTATTCAGCTTGTTATTATTTTTCTAATTTCTTATATTATATATATATTTCAGATTTATCAAATCCGAATTCTGAAAATAATTCTTCTATTTTTTAATTATTTTTTTATTACATCAATAATTTTCTTTGTTTAATCATTTTTTAGATAAAAGTTTCATCTTATTCATTTTAAGAAAATTATTGTTATTCTTATAGTTTTTGAATATCTTTAATAATTTTTATATCTTAAACTAGATTTTATTTTTAATTTATAAAGTAAGATTTTCATCATTAATTTTGAGTTTTTAAATTTTTTTAACTTTTAATTTTAGATTACGATTATTTTAAATCTAAATTAAATTGTGTAATGGTATTATTATAATCTATGGATTATGATAGCTATTAAGAATCTTAAATTAATATTTCCTTTTTAATTTTATAATTATTCTTGAAATTATTACTAGTTATATTTAATGATTTTTTATTGAGCCTAATTATCTTTGAATCTTTAGAAACTTTGTTTGATAAAGTTAAGAGTTAAAATTTTTACTTTTTCTAAGGTGTATTAGACTCAGATAAAAATTTAAATTTTTTTTAACTTTATTCTTTTAATGATTATTATTATTATTCAAGTTTTAAAGAATAATTTAATTAAGATTCATAATTTGTTTATTTTTTTTAAAATAATTTGTTATTTACTTTTTATTCAATATTTTTTATTACAGAGTTTTTATTCTTTTTTTATTTAAAGTTGCTTAAAAATGCTATATTAATAAATGAAAAACGAGAAGAAAATTTTTAAAAATTAGGACTTATCTACTATGACTCATTAAAATTTAACATTATATAATTTTTATTAAGTTATTAGTATATATATAAAATATTTATTTATCAATTCCGACAAAATAATTAAAGCTTATTTTTATTTATTTTATTTTCTTTATCTTCTTCCTCTTCTTATTAATCATCTAAATATTATTTAATTTTTTAATTATTATTTTATTTGTTAAATATTTTAAATTATTTATTTTCTTATTTCAATTGCTCAAGTTACATTTTTAATTTTTAAATCTAATAACTAGTTTTAATTAAAATATACTTTTATTTTGTAAACTTGATAAGCAGATTGTTATGACGTATTTTAGCTTGATAATTATTTTTAATATTGAGAAATTTAATTTGAAATAATATCTTTTTACATCAAAAGTTATTTGTTTTATTTTTCTATAAAAATATTCTTTTCCATCAAATTTTTACGTTAAATTTCATTTTCTATTAATTTTTCCTTATATAATTTCATTTCTTCATTATATTTTTGTATTTTAGACATAAAGTTTTCATTTGCTTGTTTTTATAAATTTTCATTATTTTAAAATTTTTCATTTTTTGAAAATAAGATTTATTCATTAACTTATTTAATTTTACTAATTTCATGTTATAAGTCTTAATTTTCTTAAACTAATTATTAATTTTACATTATTATTTCTTTTCTTTCATTTTCTAATTCTTCAACAATAATTGAATTACTGTCTAAAGGATTTTTGAGCTACTTTATTTAATCAATTTTTTTATCTATATCATTTTTTTTGAATTATATATGATCAAATTTTATTTTTTCAATATTAAAAAGATCAATTAATTTATTATATTCTAGATTTTATTGATCGAATTATTATTATAAAATTTCTAACTCACTATTTTTTTAATTAATAGTATTATTTAGCAAAATAATATTATTTTGCATTTCATTATTTATTATGTGCTGTTATTTTAATTTAGATTTATCTTAATCTCCTTCAAAAGACAAATTGCTTATTTATTTTTCTAAAAAATCTATCATCCCATTTTCCATAACTTAATCAATTTATTAAGTGATATTATTTATTTCATCCAAATCAATTTAATCCAATTATATTTGATTATTAATATTAGATTAAAAATCTGATTAAGTTACTTCCATTTTGCTATCTGTTATGCTCTTTATAATTATTGCATTATTCTCTTATTTTTTTATTTGAGGAAGAATATTCTTATTATTATATACACTTTTTGATGTATCTAATGATTTATAATCTTCTCTGCTTTTAAGTTTCCTCATTTTTGTTTATAAAATAATTATAATTTTTAATTAACTATTTATTTATAATATTAAAGTATCATAATAAATATGAATATGAATTCTTAATCTAATATTAACAGTCCAGTCAAATTTTAGTAGAATAGTTTATTAAACAATAATCTTGTTTATTAATAATAATATATAGTTTCTCCAATAAAATCATAATTTAATTAATCTAATTCTAATACTACTAATAATAATATATTTATTTAAAATAATCTTTAAAATTATGTAAAAAATTGTTAATTATAAAATAAATTTTAGTAATATAGGTAGAAAATAAGTCAATAAAATAATGGGGATTCATAAAATGTTCTTAAAAACTCAATAAACAGTTTAAATATTACAGTTAATTCTGTTCAAAGTTAAACTTTAAATAATTATAATATTAATTAGACCTAATAAATATAGTAATTATTAAAAGAAAACTAAAATCTTTTAAATATAATTGAAAATCAAAATAAAAAATTATAAATTTTTAATCATTAAAATTAAGAAGAATAAAATATAGAAATTAATTCATTAAAAGAAGAAAATAAATAATTAAAACTTGAATTAAAAAAGGAGAAAGAATCATTTGATAATTTTAAAACAAAAGTAATGATTATTATAAATGAAAATGAAAAAATTTAAAAATCTTACGATAATTTAATTATTAATCATCATTAATTAGAACTTTAAATGGCAGATTCTAATTAATAAAAAACAGAATTAGCTTAAGAAAATCAATAAAATATAGACAAAATAACATAATTAAAGGAATAAATAAATTAATTGATATTTAAATAAAATAATGATGAAGTATATAAAATATAAATTAATTAATAAGCATATTATTAAATTAATTTAATTAAAAGATGAAATTAAAGCTCAAAAAGAATTAATTAATGATTATGAAAAAAAAATGATGTTTTTAAAAGAAGAGAATGATAATATGAATTAATTTAATAAAAATAACTAATATAATTAAGATAATAATATTAATAATTTCAATAAAAATTTAAATGATTTAAATTTAGAATAATTCAAAAAAGATTTAAAATAAATAATAGATAGAAATTATTGATTATTTATTAATTGGGAATTAATTTTAGAAAATAAAAATAAATAAATAAATTTAAAAAAAATATTTTTTATAAATGTATAAATAAAATAAAATATTTAAAAATTAGAATGAAAATAATAATAATAGATTAGTCATACTTTTTTGACAATTTATACAACATCTTCATCTAATAGTTGATGTTCCTTTCCGACAATTTAGGGATTATGTTTAACGCTATGTCCCCAGACTATAGCATGTTTAAATTATTTCAACAATAATCTATGGATTCTATTACAAAAATCTGCAACAGTGCTTTTTAATCTAGGACACACAACTGGCATATCATAATCTGGTTTAGAACCCTTTGGTTTTGTGTAAATCCTAATCAAGTCTAAATATTCCCAAATCTTCTCCACCAATTCATCTAAATTCCATTCTTTGTAAGCACAAATAGGTACATAATGAGGAATTTTATCTAATATTTCAAGTTCCTCCATTGTTATTTCATCTATTTTATTTAATGCATAAACACAAGGAATGTATTTTCTATCACCTTCTATTACATCTATTAAATCATCTACTTCTGCATTACATCTAAATACCACATCTGCATTGGATATTCAATATTCATGCAATATTGACTTTACCTAATAAATACATATATATATAATTTAATTATTATTATTAATTATTAAATTATTATAATATTATTAATATTATAGATATAACATAATAATAAATATAAATACCAAATCTTCTTCGATATCACAATCTACAACTTTCTGTACTGAAATACCTCCTTTAAGTTTCCTTTTGACTTCAATATTAGGAGGTTACTTATTGAGTCTGATTCCCATTCCTTCCAACTCTTTTTCTATGATTTTTTTATGCACAAGTGGTTTGGTAGCATCTAATACAATCATAATGATACTACAAGTTTTAGCCACTGCTATTACTTGTCTACCTCTACCTTTCCCATCTTTCGCACCCTCAATTATTCCTGGCAAATCTAGCAATTGAAGTTTAGCTCCTTTATGTTTTAAAACTCCTGGAATACATGTCAATGTGGTAAATTCATAACTTGCTGCCTTTGAAAATGTTCCTATAATATTTATTATTTAATTATCGTTTATAATTTTATTATTATTAATTATTTGATTATTAAACTTATTATTTATAATTAAATTTATTTTTTAATTATTAAATTTTTCATTTGACTATTAAATTTTTTATTTAATTATGATTAATTATTTTTATTTATTAAATTATTATTATATTTACCTGTTAATTTAGTGAGTAAAGTTGACTTTCCAACAGATGGAAATCCAACCATTCCGATTCTGGCATCTCCAGATTTTGAAACATCAAATCCTTCTCCTACAGGTCCTTATTTTCCCTTACTATTACCTTCAATAACTTCTCTTTTTAATTTTGCTAATTTAGCCTTTAAAAGACCTAAATGATAAGAAGTTGCCTTATTTTTTTAAGTTCTTGCCATTTCATTTTCTATTTCAATTATTCTTTACTATGGAGTTGTCATTGATATTTTAATTTTTCAATATATATATTATTTTATTATTAAAATTATTCTTTCTTATTTAAAATTATATTTATTAATTATAATATTGGCTAGTATAATGGGAAATCAATAATAGTAATAGATAAAATAGAATGTTTCTGTTAAAAACTTAAATGAAAATTAAAATTCTTTATATAATTAAGAAACCTAAATTTGTTCAATATGTTTTTAAGACTTTTCGTAAATAAATAAAAAAATAAGAAAAATTGGTGTTTGTAATTAAAAAGAACAAGATGACTGTTATATTTGTGAAGAATGTTTTTTGAACTATATAAAATCAGTAGTTAATAATTTAGATTTTGACATAGATAAAATAGATGAGAATGAATTTATTTGCCATAATTATAATTGCGCTAGTAAATAGAAAATATAAGTATTAAATGTTGAAATACATTAATAATTTGGTCAATAATTGTATGATTAAATTTAAGAAGTACTGAATTATAAATTCGCTTAAAAATCAATTTATTATAGATAGTGTCCAAAAGCTTCTTGTTAATATTTCGGGTGGCTGGAACTTAAAGCTTGCAATGATAATATTCATTGTGAATTGTGTGGAGAAGAATGGATTGAAAAAGATTTGATGACTAATTCCAAGAAAATAAAGGAATTCTTTAGAAATTTATTAATTTAATCCAATACTATTTTATTTGATCAACTCATCAATATCATTTATCTTGAAATTATATGTGATTAGTGTCCTCGTTGTGGAATACTTATCAATAAAAATGGAGGATGTTCACATATGAGCTGCAAAAAATGCAATTATGAATTCTGTTGGGTTTGCAAAAAAAAATATAATGGCCACAATTTTAGGTATATTTAATTAAATATAAATATAATTAATATTTATTAATAAATTTAATTGTTTTAATTTTTATTTTCACTAGAAAATGCTTTTAAAGTATTCTTATTAAAGTTTTCATCTACTTTAATATAATATTTCATTTTCTGTAATTATTTAGACTAAACGAATTAATTTTCAATTTATTTTATTTAGGATTTTATTTTTTAATAAAATACATAATATTTTACAATTTAATTATTATTGGAATATCTATAACTGGTGGTTATCTTTTTTAATTAAAATGGAGATAATAAAGATTTGCTCTTCGTCCAAGAAAATAAAATGTATTTTTTAATTATTTTGCTTGGATGATGCTTTTTCTACAAATATTCTTGGTTTATTATTTTGATCACTTTTAGACTTTACTAAAATATCATTTTTTCTAACTATGCTTTTTTTTGTTTTGTTTTTTATTAGCAAAAATCCAAAAATACATTAATTAAGGCTGGATAAATCGTGTTAGGTGATTTAATATTTAAATAATTAATATAATAATTGTTTATTTATCTGATACTTTATATATATGATTTTTTGAAATACTTTTTGTTTCAAATTATTATAAATTAAAATAGTAATTTTATAAAAATTCTATACAAAAAATAATAATTAAAATTTATAAAAATTTTTATTCAAGAATTTATACTTATAAATATTTCTTGTTTTATCCTTTATCAACGAAATAATATTTTGATTAAATTAATTAAATATTGAATTTATATGCTATATATTTTTATAAAATAAACTTATTATAATGGATAAACTTAAATTAAAAATTTTAATAAAAAATTAATTCAAAGAATAAGCTTTTGATTTAAATAATTTTTAATAATAATTAAATGATTAAGATAAATGTTTGTATTTTTATCTGATATTTAAAGAATTTAATAAAATTAATTAATAAAGAAAAAATAATTTTAATTACTAAATATCTCATCAAGAAATGATTTTCTTAGAAAAAAGTGAGTCTTATTTATAAGATATGCATTAAGAAAATTTAAAAAAGAAATATTAATATAAAATAATAAATTTATTATTAAACTATTATAAGCTTTTTAAGTATGATTAAATGGAATATTAATTAAAAAAAAAATATAAATTATAGCTAAATTTTTCAAATATCGATAAAAAAAAAAAATTAACTGATAAAGATAAGTAAAATATTTAGATACTAATAAATAAAAATGAATAACTAATAAAATAACTAGGAATGCCTGTTTATATTATAGATTATTAATGGTTCTAAAAATTTATATAAAACTTAGAAAATTATGATAATTGTAATAATTATAGATTAATAAGTTATTTTAATAGATTTTAAATGTATTTATAAGATTCTTGTACAATTAAAAATATCTAAAATTATTAAATATTAGAAAATATGAAAGAAAATAAAGATTATTAAATAATTTCTAATGATTTAAATGAATATCTTAGAGAGTTTTTTTTTATAAATATGGAAATTAAAAGATATGTCAATTTAAATAAGTAAATAGAAATCAGTTATTAAATATTTAAAATATTTATTTTCCCACCATTATTTATTAAGAATGAAGAAAATAATTTATATTAATATATTTTGATAAGTTAATATGAAAATATAAATCAATTAGTAAAGAAAATAAATTGATGTTTGCATAATTAAGCTAATTTTATAGAAGATTCATTATTGAACTATGTAAAAGAATAAAATGTTAAAGTTTATTAAATGGATATAGAAATAAATTAAATTATAGATTAAATGGAAAATAATTAAATTTTTATTAATATGAATTAATTTAATAATATGAATTTAGAAATCTCATAAATATAATAAAATAATAATAAATTGTTAATTGAGTTTACAATTAAAGGATAATAACAATTAATAAATTAAAAGGATGATTATTTTAATAAAGGAAATAAATAATAATAAGTTAAAAGTCAAGATTAATGTGCAAATTGTATGAAAAATTTTAATTTAAAATATTGTTAATGTAAATTGATAAAATATTGTAATCAATAATGCCAGGCAGAAAATAGATAAAAACACAAAACTATTTGTAATTTAGAATTAAAAAATAAATAAGAATTTTAAAAATTAATTAATAAAATGATAAGACTAAATAAAAATAATAAAATAGGAAATGGAGTAATAGGAATAAGAAATATAGGAAATACTTGTTATATGAATAGTATTTTGTAAATAATAACAAAAATAGAAGAAATAAAAAATTATTTTTTGTATGATTAGTTTTTACAAGACATTAACTTTTAAAACAAATTGGGAAGTAAAGGACGATTAGCTGTGGAATTTAGTAATTTTATAAAGTAAATGTACCTTTCAAATAACCAAAATAAGATGGTATAATTTTAAGAAAACTTTATTAATATTTAGGATTTTAAATAAATTATGGAGAGTATTGCTGTCCAGTTTGAAGGTTATTAATAATAAGACAGTCAAGAATTTTTTAATTATTTATTAGATATTCTACATGAAGATTGTAAAAAGTAAAATTCAAGCATTATTCATTCTATTTTTGGAGGAGAATTTAATAATATCATTGAGTGTTAATAATGTAAATATTAATAAAGTGTTCATGAAATTTTCAGAATGATTTCTTTACCTTTATGTATGAAAGATTATGAGATTAAAATTTATCTCATTTTAGAAGATCAATTATAAATTTAAGAAGTTAAAATAGTAGTAGATGGTAGTGAATACATGGAAAAAGTCTTTAAAACAATATCTAAATAATTTAAATTGGAGAATAATAATTGTTGAATACATTTTCTTAATGATTTTGTTATTCAATAATACAATATTGATTTGAAAAATTATACTGTTTAGTAGATTGCAAGATAACCTAATCTTATTTTAGTTTACCAATTAAAAAACGTTTAATAAACCTCATATTTTAATATTATAGACTCATCTTAGCAATTTATTACTATTCCATGAGTTTTATATTTCAATGATTTAACATCTAAAAATGACTTAATAAAATAAATTTTTGAAATATTAAAATTTAATTTTGAAAATTATTAGTTAATGATTAATTGTAATTCTAATTCTAATTTAATATTTGATGATTTCTTTTTAAATAATTTAGTTTTATTATACAATAATGAAAAACACTTGATTGAATTAGAAGAAGAAAATATTTAAGAAATTCTAAAGAATAATTAATTAGTTATAAAATTTAATTTAAAAAAATTAAAATATTTTGGTTTCAACAAAATAAAATAAATCGAATTAAAATATGAGGATAAAAGATATGATTTATATTGGTTAATTAATTAATTTTAAAAATAAGAGATAATCAAAGATTCCAAAATAAAATGTGAAAAATGTTAAGATTTTGTCATAATAAAAAAATAGATAAAAATAGATAAAATTAATAAATATTTAGTCTTTCATTTAAAAAGATTTAAAAATAAGCATAAAAATTAAAAGATTAATTCTTTTATTAATTATCCACTTTAAAATTTATAAATTAATAATAAATAATATAATTTAATAGCTGTTTGCCAACATTTCGGTCAAATAAATTATGGACACTATACTTCATATGTTTAACCTTTTAATAATAAAAATTGGTTTTTATTTGATGATAATAATGTCTAATCAGTTGATAATCTAAATGAAATAATTAATTCTAATGCTTATATTTTGGTTTATAAATAAAAAGACATTTGATAATAATATAATATTTATCAATATTATTATTTATTTATTTGTTTTATTTAAAACTATTAATTGATCTTTAAAATTAATAAATAATTATTTTATTATTAAAATGAAATTATTAATATTAATATACATAATTTATTATGTTTATTCTTTAATTTAATAAAATGAATTGAAAAAAATATTTGATTAATTTGATATAAATAATGATAGTTTCATCACTTAAGAAGAAT
>Ga0315908_10001583_pt1 | contig 17009 bp, 11 predicted proteins | sample LakEriMetagenome_12_FD_203520 | JGI IMG/M metagenome (GOLD analysis project Ga0315908, IMG submission 203520) | Freshwater fungal communities from buoy surface, Lake Erie, Ohio, United States - Buoy 4 MA124 | ecosystem: Environmental > Aquatic > Freshwater > Lake > Lake biofilm | place: USA... | reverse complement strand
CAAATTTAATTCCTAACCCATATTAACTGTCTGATATTTTTTTAAACATATAGTTAAATTCTGTTTGAACTTAAATTATATTAAATTCTGAAATCATTTATGAAATATCTACAGAAGCATTAGTTTTAGGTGGTTTTTCTTTAATTGTCCAATTTCCATTTTCATATGAAGGAAGTTTCATTATATTGGAAAAATAAATATAATTTTCAAGTTAATAATATTAATAATTATATTTAAAGGGTTATTTTAAATTATTCAATTAAATAGTTTAATCCCTTATATAAACAATTAAATATTAAACATCTTACCAAAATTTTTAATTATATTAACTTTTTTAATCATCAATAAATTAAATATCAAGAGCAAATTTACTTTATCAAGTAATATAAATTTGTGCATTTTTTGGCATACAATAAAAATCTGATATACTTTAATTACTTTAATTTAATAATTATTTTTATTAATTGTCTAAATGAGAATAAGTACATTATTCTAATTAGATTTTTTATTTTACTTAATTAATTTTATTTTAGATATTATTTTAATTTAAATAATCTAAATAAAGATAAAAATTATATTTTTAATTGGAATTTTTTTTTACTAAATTAAAATTTTCAGGTAAATTTTAATATGTTGAAATTATAAATGGAGAGGAATAATTGCAGTCTATTGAAATATTAAAATTTTAATCTTAAATTTTACTATTGTCCAATTATAACTAGTAATTATTATCTAAATTTACAAAATAATAGTAAGTCTATAAAAAAGTTATTATTATTAAACTTTTTATACTAATAACGCTCATTAATCTAGTAAAATTAGATTTATATTATGTATCCCCATTATAAAATAATTAATGACCTATTCCATTAAAATCTATTCTTTTAATGAAATTTAAAATCCTTTGCTTCATTTATTTTTAAGCTTGTACTTTTTTTAGTAATAATAATTATATATATCTAATAATTTTATTACCTTGTATTGTTTTACTATTTTTTATATTGATATATTTTAATATAAATTTTTTATAAAATAATAAAATATACATTATTAAAAATATAAAAAAAAGATGATAATCTTAACGATAATTTACAGATATATAATTAAATATTTAAATAGAGAAAAATTCTAAAATATATAAAATAGTATGTAGATATAAACAATAAATAAATAAATAATAAATAAAAAAAATGTCTTTTGCAAGATCAAGCAATAAAATAAACTAACAACAGAACAGATTTTAATTAGACCCAGCCTAGATAGAAGCTGATTCTAAAGATGTATTAATAAGTCAATTAAAAGCAGATTTATATGAATTAAAGCAAAATGAAAAAGACTTTAGGAATCTTAGCGGAGAATTAAACAATTTAGAACATAGATATACTCTACTAAAGGAGGAAAAAACTAGAATTGAAAGAGAGTTTAAAGGGAGAAACGAATTGAATTAGAAATAAATAAGCAATTTGAGACATGAAATAGATGCAATGAAGGCTGAATTATCGAATATCAACATAGAAAACTAAGAAATTAGAGCTGATAATAGTGCTTTAAGTGATTTGGCAGAATAAAGAGGTTATGATATAAACAAAACCAGAGCAGAAATTTCAGAATTATAAGAAAAACTCTCTATTATCAAAGAAGAAGTCAATAATATTAACTCAAACGTTGAAAAATCAGATAAAGATAAACAATAATTCTAATAAGATTATGATGGTTATTGTGTTTAAGCTGACCATCTCTTGAAAAAATAAAGGTAATTAGAAATTTAATTGTAAGATATTCAACTTTCTAATCAATAAAATAGTTAGGAAGTCAAAATTGTTTCAGAAAATAAAGCTCAATTAGAATATTAATAATAGGTAAAAACTGAACAAGTTAAATAAAATGAATAATTATTAATGGATTTAAATAGGCAATAAACAGTTATTGAATTAGAAATTGATAAGGTCAATAATCAAATAGAACAAATCAGATAAAACATTTTTGAAAATAAAAAGTTATCTAAAGAAATTCAGTTTAAAAATCAAGAATTAGATAATTAAATTTAAGAAACAAATAGTAATATATTAGATAAAGATAATGAGATATTAAATGTTAAGAAAATATTAGAAAACTACTAAAATCAAAATTTGGACTATAAGGAAGATAATAAAATACTTAATAATGATGTTTAATTACATTTGTAAGTAATAAGAGATTTAGAAAATATCAATTCAGAAGTATTATTAATTATTTAATATGTAGCTTAAAGACGAGTTGGCTAATTATCTAAACGAAGATGATAAAGTCAAAAGAATGTTGGAAAGATAAAACAAAGTTTAACAGGCTGTTGATCTCAGTATGTCTAAACTAAATGATTTAAGAAAAAACATCAATGTTCTTAATTGAATACTTCATTTAAATTAATCAATCATTTTTATTATTCAATCATTTATTATTAATTATTTATATTTATATATTTGTATTTATATATAATATTTTAATTTTATATATTTATGTATTATATTTCTATTTAGTTATTTTTACATTATTAAAATTATTTAAATATATGAATATAAATAATAATAGTAAATAGTTTTAATTATATATATTTATTTAAATTATGAGTCACCATAGTCACTCAAGTAAATATACTTTTATATCTAAGTGAGTCCTAACAGGTCAAGAATTTAAGCGTTATCTGATAAATTATCTACCTTCAATAAAAACAACAATTATGAAAATGAAAAAATAGTAAATTAAAAACATAAATTTTAGTTAGGAAAAAAAGAGAATTTTGAGCATAAAATTTAGCTATTAGAAGACAAATTAGAAAAAATGAATGAAAATGAAGATGCTAAAATTAATTTATTATAAGAATAGTTATTAAAAACTCAAGATGCTTGTAACTAATATAAATAGGGAAACGAACTTTTAGAGGAAAGGAAGTAAAAGGAATGGAAATTAATAGAAAATAACATATATTTAGAATTAACAAAAACTAAATAATTAAAAAAAGATATCGATTTAAAAACCAATAATTTAATAGATGAAAAAACTAATATATTGCTTTCAAATTTATAAAAACATAAGAAAAACTAAATAGAGTCAATAGAAAAAGATTAGTAGACTATTCAAAGTTAAATATAAATATTAAGTTAAGATTTAGAATCTGAAAAAAATTAAAGGTAATAATAATAAAAATAATAATAATTGTATTAATGATAATAAGATAATAATAATAATGATATATATAAGAAAATAATGATAATGAAGATAATAATTTATATATCAATAGAGAGTAAGTATGTGAAAATATAATTCAATAACTAGGCGATTAGATCCTTAAAATGTAAGAAAAACTAAACATAGAGAAGAAAATCAGAGAAGACAACTAAGAAGACCTTTACTTGATGCTTTAGGATATGGATAGTCAATTTGAATAGATGATTTTAAATGAAAAAAAGCAAAGAGAAAAAACTGAAGTGACTCTCATCAAATTGTTAGAAGATACATGTAACAAAATAGAGTCTAATTTGAGAATTTGAAATATATCAATAATAATCTTTCATAATAATTAAATTATCTTACATATTATTTAACAAATATAATATAATTGAATTGAATTTTCTTAATAAATATAATGTTATATCATTAATATTTCTTAATAAAATGTTAATCCAAGATTTTAACAGTCTCTTAATAGCCATTTACAGTAAACCTTCCCTTTAACCTCTAATCATTATAAATTTCAAAATCATTTCCGCCAGGATAAGTCTTATCTCCAAAAAAGTAAATTTCTTCAAACTCTTTTTCAACAAATTGCAAACAATAAGTCTTATTCCAACCATGAGGTACACAATCAAAACTGATTTATCCTCCTATAGAAAAAGATAATTTATCTCCAAACTTCTCTCTACAAATATCTACCATTTTCTATCTTATCTAATGTTCTTAATCATATTTCTCATAATCGTCTCTTTCTTCTTATGAGCAGTTTCTTCCAATAGGACTCACGTTTATCATTCCCGTTCGGAATTCAATAAAAGTACCTCTTTTTATAGGGATATCTAGATTTGCTATATAAATTAGACAGAAATTCACGAAATTTTTAATGAAATCATTGCCAAGTTCTTCTACAATTGATTTATTGTGGAATTTTTTTCCAAATTTATAACCTGATAAACCATTTTCACAAAATGCATATTCTAGAGAATTAAATACTATTAGTAATTTATTTATATTTTACTTGGAGATGTTAATTATTCATTTATGTGTTTGAAATCTGAGCCACCTACACAACCTATTGTTACATATTGTTTCAATTCATTTAATTTATCTATCATTTATTGCTCTATTACCTTATTTCATAAATCAATAATTTTTATATTTTATTTATCTCTATATATTATTTTTATACTTTTCTTGCAACTGTCAATGTTCCATCTATATCAAATAATATTAATTATTTTTTTTTCATTTCAATCTTATTTTTATATTTTTATTTATTTCCTTTTATTTTAATGTTATTTAAAATATATAATTTATTTTAGAATATAAATTTTATTAATTTTTATATCATTCTGAAAAAATAATGAAATATGTTGAGAATAATATTAAAATCAATCTTGAATATTTAGAATATAAATTCTTGTTTATTTAATAGAATCTCTAAAAGCTTTTTTTAAAATTCTATGATGAATTCTTTGAATTAACTTTTAAGCTTTGATTATTATTTTTTTAATTTATGTTTCTCTTTCTTTTATATTTATGTTTTCATCATTATCAATTTACCTTATTCTATTATGAGTTTTTCTAATAGTAAATTTAAAAATGAATTTAATTTTTTCAAAAGCATTATCAAATATTTTATAAACCTTTTAAGACATATATATTTTTGAGAGCTTTGATGCATGATTTTATCGTAAAATTAATAAAACTTATTTTATAGCTTTAGAATAATATTTTTGAAGATTATAATTGACTCTTTTAATTTGCTTAAAAATACTATTCTTATGTAAATCATTTTCAATTTATTAGTTATAAGTAAATCCAAATCTTATTAAAGACTAATAAATAATTTTTTTACTTTTTTTATTTTATTATATTAATTAATCATTAGTATTTATATTATCCTTGAATACTTTTTATATATATTTCATATTTTTTTATCTAAATTGTCTCATATATTTTTATCTGATTCTATTTTAATTTTAAAAGTAAAACTTTTAGAAAATTTTTCGTTTTATTAATTTTTTCTCAATTATTTTTTTGCCAATTGATAAATCAAATCTAAAATTAGGTAATAATATTTAGAAATCATCCAATTTAACTATTCTTTTCTTTCTTCTTCTTATAATATATTTGAATGTTTTATATCTTAATTTTTTAAGATATTTAATAAATTTATTTTTAACAAAAAGTTTTATATATTTTTTATGAATTATTTTTAATGAAAATACTTAGCTTTTGATGTCAGCCCAAGTTTAATGAAGGATTTAATATGTTACTCTATTAATTTAAAGTTATGTTATTTTAGCTAATCTTTTTATTACAATATATTTGTAAATGATATGATCACTTTCTTTTATATATATAGCTCTTTTAGCAGCCCTTTTTATTATAGATTTTATGATTCGTTTCAATTTTAATTTTGATTATTTTAAAATTTATTTTAATCTTATTAACATTAATCTTTTTAATTTTTTACTTATTTTATTTCTTTTGAATAAATTCCATATTATTTTATATATGTTATAACTAGTTGTTCTAACAGAAAGTATCATTTTTAAAACAGATATTTTTATTGCTTTTTTTAAAATTTTACTTTGAATTTTAGTTTCAATAATATAATTATATCTGTATTTTTTTATATTTTCTAAGTATCTTTTTACCCATCTCTTACATTTAATCCAAGCTTTTTTTAAAATTTTTTTTCTTGTAATTTTAATTTAATATTTCATCCATCTTGTAATTTTAAAAATTTAAGCTTTTTTATTTTAAATACTATCATCTTATTTAATTAATTTTATTTTATATTAAGCTATTCTTATAATACTTTTTATTTATCTTTTAATTTTATATTTGGCATATTTAAATATTCTAGAAATTTTTCTGTGAATTTTTCTTTTATTTCTTAGAGTTAAAATTTAACGTTTCATGTATTTAATAATTTTTATACTATAACTTCTTATTTAAATTCTTACATTTTAAACTAATTTTTTTAAAGATTTCTTGAGGGCTTACTTTAAAATAGAATTTTTAACTCTATGAACATAATTATTTCTCAAAAAAAATCTTCTCCAAATCCATTTAAATCCAACCATTCTAATAATGCCATATTTAACATTTCTTGTATATTTATTTACTAACTTACTGCAATTTACAAAAACTCTAAATAAATAATTATTTGTAACTTTTTTAATCAATTATTTAGTTTTTTTTAAAATTTTTCTTATTAATTATTATTTATTTTTAATATCTTTATTCTATTATAATATATTTATTTAAAAGTATGCTCTTCTAATTATTTTACTAACTTTTCGTTTCAAAATATATTAATATTTTTTTATAAGTTTTTTTACTTTTTTTAAAATAAATCTTTTTTTAGATTTGGATATAACAAGTGAATTTAAAATTCTCTTTACATAATATCTAATTTTATAAACAGTTTTTCGAACTTTAATAATCATTTTTTTTATTGATTTTTTAATAATTTTTCTTGCCTTTTTATTTGAAAATCTATAATTAATTTTGAACTAAAATTTTGTTTTTTAAATATATCCTAAATATTTTTTAATAATCTTTTTAGTTTTATTTATAAGAAGATTAATCATTTTATTACTTTAAGTTTCAAATTCAATTGTTATCCATAAGATAACTTTAATAATTTCATTTTTTTTATTTATAATGGACTCATCTTAATTTATTTATTTTATTTTAGATTACGCTAATCTTACTAATATTCTAAATTATCTTTAAATTTTTATTTAAGATTGTTTCAATATTTTATTTACTTTTTGAAATAAAATCTTTCTACTTCTTTTTGTTAAAATAATTGAGTTTATTTTTTTATGTAATTTATATATAATATTTTATATTAATTTTTTTAATTTTTTTTCTAGTTTTTTTATTTATTTCTTCACAAATTATCTTAAAAATTTATTTTTGATTTTCAAAATAAATTTTTTTTAATAATTGTAAATTTTTATTTTATATTTTTTTTATAATTTTAACCAACATATTTTAAAATTTTTTTTTTTACTTATTTTTACTCTTTTTCTTAAAATATATTAATAATATAAATAATTTTTTATTCTTTAAAAGTGTTTTATTTTTTATAACTAATTATTTTATCTTCTAATTCTTAATAAATATTTATTTCTATATAATTTTCTCTTTCTTAATAAAAATTTATATCTAAATTACCTTTATTATCTTATTTTAAACCTATATTATTTCATCAATTATCTTATTATTCTAATTTTTTAAAGATAATTTTTCAATTCCATTAATTTTTTATTTATAAACAATCTTTTTAATTTCAAGTTTAAAAGATTAATTCTTTTTAAATTCTTTTTAATTTTTTTTTTATCTAATTATATTCTATTTAATCTTCTAATTCTTAATAAATATTTAATTCTATTTTATCTTCTAATTCTTAATAAATATTTAATTCTATTTAATCTTCTAATTCTTAATAAATATTTAATTCTATTTAATCTTCTAATTCTTAATAAATATTTAATTCTATTTAATCTTCTAATACTTAATAAATATTTAATTCTATTTTATTTTGAAACTAATATTTTTCTCAAATAGTTTAATTTTTTTACTTTAATTAATTTTTATTTTAAGCTTTATTTATTTCTCATCTATTAATATTTATCCTCTTCATACATTATCTCATAATCTTCGTCAGTTAAATTACAATTTAATTCATTCTTTATACTAAAATAGAGATTTCTATATTTTAGGTATAATCTATTAAAATTTTTATATTATTATTAATTAATTATTGATACTTTTAAATATTATAACATTGTTTTATTAGTTATATGAAGATATTTTATGTAATTTCATAATCCTATTTTATTTTTAATAGCTTTTTAATTGTAATATTAAGCTAATTTTAATTTCTTCTAAATCAACTTTCTATAATATTAAACTTGTTTCAAAATTTATTTTCTTTTATTTAACGATTGATGTATCAAAAATTTGAAATTCAAAATGTTATCTTTTTATTCATCTGTGAATTAATATTTACTAATAAAATATTTTTTTTTAAAATATTAATATTTTTTTAGATAATATTTAGCTTATTAGAAATAAATTTTAAATTTATTTCTATATTCAATTCTTATTTTTAAATTATAATTAAATTATTTCAGTCTTCTTTAAGCATCCAAATATCTCAAATAATAGGATTATATTTAATTTCTTTAATAACTTATACAATTTTAAAATCTAAAACCACATTTATCGCTTATATCTTTTTGATTATTTTGCTCTTTATATTTTTTTACTTGCTAAGTTTCATATTATAAATTTTTTTTAGCTTCCAAATACTACTAATAATTAGTTTCTGTTATCTATTTATAATGTTGAATACAATTTTAAAAATTATCTCCACATTTATATTAGGTGATTTTTTATTTAAATTCCTATTGAGATTTATTTATTTCTTCAGTTTTTCTTTATTCTTCAATTTCTAATTTCACTATTTTTTCATTAGCTTTCTTATATGCATAATAATATAAACTAGATTTAAAATATCTCTTATATTTTGTTTCTTAATTAATTCCAATTTTTTATAAATTTTTTTTAGCTTCCAAATATTTCTCGTAATAATTTTCAGATATCTCTTTATAATATTAAATACAATTTTTAAAATTATCTCCACATTTAAAATTGGTTAATTTTTATTTAAAATAATTATTAGATACATTTATTTTTTTAATTTTTCTTTAATAGCATTATTATATTTCTTTTATTTTAATTTTAGCTTCTTAATATTTAAAATAATAAGAATCTGTTTCTTATTTTTGATATTGATAACAATTTTAAAATAAATTTCCACATGATCCACTTATTAATTTTTTATGTAATTTTTTTACTACTTTCTTAGATTTTTTTAAGACTTTTTCTAATTTCTCATTATTATCATTTTACAAATGCATTTCCCATTGATATTATCCATTTTCATTTTTATGAATGTAGAAATTCATGTTTCCTCTTTTTAAATATAAAATAGGCTCCTCGCCTATTTATATATCTTTTGGAACATAAAAATATTTGCTATTTTATGCTTCTTTTATTATTAAAAACAATAATGCTACTGCAAAAATTTTATTCATTTTAATTTTTATAAGATATTAAAAAAGTTATTTAATCTATTAAAAAAATATATTATATATTTTAAAAAAATATCATAATCAAATTATACTTAAAGATTTATTATTATATGGTTAATATCATTTTATATAATGAATATAAAATTGTTTAAAAATATTTTTGTAAAATTTATTGAATAATATTCAGCACAATAAATTATTATATTATTTTTAAAAATTAATAAATATTCTTATAAATATTTAATTAATAATTATCTTTACTTTTTATATTGAAACTATTTTTAATATTCAATTCTATTAATTTTTAATGAATGAAATTAATATTTTTAAAATTAATTAAATATTATTTGAATTATAACAAATTTAGAATTTTTAAATAAATTAAAATAATTAAATTTATAATAAATTATTAAAAATAGAAAGTAAAATATATATTTTAATTTAAATTTATATGTAAAAAGAAAAAGAATATATATTTGAAAATGATACTTTTGATGTATTTTATTATCGAGGAAATTATAAAAATATTAACGAAAATAAATAGATTGAAAATGAAATGCAAACAGACTTTATTGAATAAATGGATAAAGAGTAATAAGTAATAAATAGAAAAAGGCATGTTAACATATAAGTGAATGAATAAAATTTAATCCAATAATTTTTGATAACACAACTCTAAAGATAAAATGACGAAGATTTAGAAGAAGATAAAAAATTGCTACAATTTATGAAAGAGCAACTACCAAAAATTCTAGAAGCTTTAGAAGAAAACCAGAACGATTAACAAGTACAATTAGAGGAATACATTTTCGATGATGAAATGGACGAAGTAATAAATGAACCTCGTAAATTAATGGAAATCGACTTAAAAAACAAATTAGAACATATGAATTATCACCATCAAGTCACTTCAATGGTTTTCAATTGCACTGGTTACACTCTTGCAATCTCAGTATCATAATTATAGTCATAACATACAGGCAGTTGCAATGATTAATCTCATTATGGATTTATTTACATCATCAATTTATCTTCTAATTAATTATTATAATAGAATCATATTAATACCTAAAATTGTATTAATGTATTAAAATTTCATCCTTAAAAACCTAATATTCTTTTTGCTGGATCTGTTAATGGATAAATTTTTATAATTGATATAACTATTTTCAAAATTATCTGCTAGTCTTAAATAGATGATTTCTTTCACAAGGAAACTATTGTTGAAATTTTATTTTTTTAATAAAAATATTTGAATTAAATTATTTATAATTTAGGTTCCATTAGTTCTGATGGAAAAATTTTGATTTGGGACATGAAAGATTTTAATAAAGCTACTATATAGCTATAATAATAATAATATTAATAACAATAATAATAATAATTTTATAATTTAAATCTTTTAAATACTCCTGGCAAAGGTTATTTATTATTAAAAAAAAGGGAAAACCAAATAAATATAGTAGGAATATAAAGTGTAAGTTAAAATTCATAAAACGATTAATTATTAATAATAGGAAGTGAAACAGGTTAAGTTTATTGAGCTTTTATAAAGAATATAATATATAATATAGAGAAAACATAAAGAAATTTAGTAATAAATAATACTCCAAAATAATTAGAATGGAGCGAAGAAAGTATTTAATTTATACTAAATTTACTGCCCAAAAATTTATTAGACTTGAAATTATGGGTTGAATAATACTGCTTAAAGTAGCAATATTAAGGTATGATAACGGTCGAAATCATATTTAATAGTCGTCCTGATCAAAGAAAAATATTTCAAAATCCAATGGATTTCATATTTGAACAGCATTTAGGACCAGTCCATAGTTTATAGTTTTCTCCTTTCTTAAAAAATATTTTTATTACTTGTTCTTATGACGGAATTTACAAAGTCTTTGATGTTTATCAGAATAAGAGTTTATTACAACATTAGTTTGAAAATAGAAGTTTCTTGAATATTTAATGGAGTATTTCTAGACCTTCTATTATTATTATACTCACAGGTTAATTATTAATTTATCGTTTTTTTTATATTTTTTATAATAAATATATTATTATCTTATTATATTTAAATTAACTATTTTATTAATAAAGATGAAAAAAGAATTTAATTTTATGATTTGTATAATAACTATTCTGAGCCTGTGCTATAATATATGGATTAAGTAATTGATTTTTAAATAAACTAAAAATAACCTGAGTTAATGGCTATTTGCATTTCTGATTTCAGGGTAATTTTTGTTAGTCTTGACTAATCTCTAATTAATGTGAGGAAAAATGAAATGCAACAATTATCTAAATTATTTAAATAGTGAGCTATATTTATATATCAAATCAATTCAAATTTCTTTTTTTTCAAATCATCTACAGTTGGCTCATCAAAATAACAATCTCCAAACTCATAAAAAAAATATGTTTTCATTTCTAAATATTTATTATTCTTCATTCCAACTGAAGGTTCTAGCTCATTATGTTTTTTTAATATATCTGCATCTTTTCTTTTTAAATTCCAATATTTAAATTTCTCTTTATAACTCATTGAATCTTATTTAAAATAAATAAAAGCTACTTTTTTTTTATTCGACATATTCTTTTGCAAACATTAAATATATTTTTTTGTGGAAGAGACTAAATGCGTAATATTTTCGATGATAAATAATTCCACAATCTACTAAAGCATTATACAAATTATTTTCTGTTAAAGTAGCTTCAGCAACAAAATTTCCCATCCAAAATACTCCTTCATAATATTAACTAGTTATCACTTCAAAAAAATTTAAAATCTTAAATGATTAATATTATATACCTAGTAATCTAAAGAGTTATTATCTAAAGATTAATAATTTAAAATATGTTAATAGACTTATGATAATTTTGAATAAAAAATGTTTTTTTGCTATTAAAAATATTTTGAATTTTTTATAATATCTAATACTTGTTATTCATTTTCTAGTTAAATATTTTGGTCCATTACAATTTTAGTGAATTGATATAGATCTTATTGATTTTTGCCTAAAAGATTGAGAATAACATTTAGAACTCCTTTAGAGTAGATCTGAATGAAATTATTATATAGAATTTCCTTATCAAATCCATAGAGTTCTAAACTCACAAAATGTTTAGAATCTTTTGCACTTAAAAAATCATAAATATCTCTATTAAAGTATTTAGACTTGCTTGTTTCTATTATTATTGGGAAATGAGTTCTATGATCAATATCTTGAAAACTACGCATAATTATATTTTCCAGTAAATCTTAATATTTTTGTTCATTTTCATTCAAATTCCGAGTTTTATTTTAATGAAATATTTTATCGCTATTTTCTATTATTAAAACTAGATGACAAAAAATTTTATTACATTCCTATTTGTTTTCCAGATAAGTAAAATGTTTTATTGAAGAGTATCCACTGATAAAATTCAAAATATCAAATAAAAAATCTATTTACTATTAATTAATTTTAATATAATATTTGTACTTCTATTCCCGATTGATAATTATTTTATTAATAAGGTTTTGGTCTTTATTTGAATTCATTCTAATAACAAATTATCAAAAATATTCTAATCAAGCATTCTATTTTTGTTTAATAATAATTCATAAATACAAGTTCAATCGATTTATCAATATTTTAAATTAAATTTTAATCAATATCATCTTCATAATATAATTCATTGAGATCATTCAAAATTTACTATAATATTTTTTTTTCATCCTCATTTATTAATATTTATTAATCCAAATCATTTATTATTAAATTCAAAGCATCTTTAAAATTGAGCAAAATACTTTTTGAGACTTTTTGTTATTAAGTTTCAAAAAAAATATGAAAGATATCGATTTGATCGACAAATGATTTATAATTAATTTGATTTTTCATTTAACTAATATCTACAATTGATTGAATGAGGAGTTCCTTGAAATGATAAATGAAAATATCAAAATTAATGTAAGATTAATTGAAAATCCTATTACAATCAAAATGAATAATTTTGTGTTAGTAAATAGCTTGCTTGAATAATTAATTTTAATTTTACTTGAGTGAGTTCATTATCATAATTATGAACATTATTTTTGATGAACCAACTTTTTCCAATTCCTTCACTCCCCATCAAAAACATTAAATTAGATTTGTTATAATTATAGCTCAAATCATCTTTATTGGAAAATAAGTACCTTTTAAAAGCTTTATCAAAATTCTGATCCTAGAAAAAAGGATGTTTATAATTTTAATGATTCTTATTATAATTCTATTTTTTAGGCAAATATCAATGCATATAAAACAAAGTTTCAAAGTACTCCTTTTAGATTAAGAAATTCATAATACTTGCAATTTCATGTTTTTAAAGATAGAATATTCAATAAGATTGCTCGTTTTATTAACTATGAACTTCAAGAATCTTTACATATAATATAAAATAAAAATATAATAGAATCATCATTAAGTGACTAAAGTCTAAGATATTATATTTGTGGAACGAAAATGGCTCAGGTTGTTTCTCATTTAACCTTTGAATTAGTCATCCTCTCCTCTATGGAATAGTCGATCAAATGATTATTTGTGTTTTTCCATAAACTTCTCTTTAATTCTGATCTTATGTTACCACTCACAGCTCATTTCCTTCACACCTTCTATTCATTTATTATTGTTTTTATCATTAATATTATCTTATTTATTATCTTTATCATTATTATTATTAATATTAATATAAATTACTTTCATCCTTATTGTTGAATTTTCTATTTATAAACTCAATTTGATGATTAGTCTATGTATATTTCTCTATAATTTCGCATCTCATCTTCTTTAACTGTTCTTAAAACTACTATTTTTACTTCTACTTTAAATATTTATCTTTATAAAACTCTGTAAACTAGTTAAATGGGTTATCCACTTGTAATACTCCGCTTTTAAAATCAGCATTCAAAATTCGCATTTTCTTTTATTTTATTTTCATTTCATTTTTCCATTCTTCATATTCTTTTTATTTTTTTTTTACTTCTTCTAAAATTTATCTTCTTTATTAACTACTTATATTTTTATCATAATTATTATTATTTTGAATATTTAATTCACTAAGATTTTAAATTTTTTTAGATTTATTTTATTATAAGTCGATATCACTATTTAAAGTTTTTTCATTATATTTACTAGAATTAACTTATTTATTTGGTGCTAAAGTAACCAAAACATTTTGATCTGAATAATTATTAGTAAAATCCATTTTTTTTTAAATGAGATGTGAATAATTATTAATAAAGTTATTTAATGTTAAATTGGAGTTATTTTTTGTGCTTTTATTTGTAAGTTTGCTATCATTATTATTAGTTAAAGTCGGAATAGTAATTTAAGTTTATTAGCTTGATAAATTATTTTCAGTCAGAAATCTGTCCATATGTGCTGCATCAAAAGTCTTTTTGCTTAGACTTATATTAGGAGTTTAGGCGAATTTTTTTTCTATTCTTAAATATTATTTTTTATTTACATTTCCCTTTATTCACTCCTACTATGACCTAAGATATCGTTTATTTTATACTCTTTTATCTTAGAACCTTTGTTATTCATTATTTTAGATTCATATCTATATTGTTTACTAAATTCATTAAAACTGTTTTTGAAGTTATTGCTTTGAATGTATCCTAAAGCTTGGTTGTTATCTTTTATATGCATTTAAATATTCAATTTTTACTCCTCATTATATTTTCTCATTATTTTTAAATTTATAATTTTTATTTATATAATTTATATTTATAACTATTAAATTTCAATGAGAATTTAATAAATTTTATATTTTAATATAGATTCACAAATAATATAAACTATTCAATTTTTATTTATTATTTTAAAATAACTGATTTACAATAAGAATAAAATATAAATATATTATCTTAAATTCTATGGAAAAAGATTAAATAAATATTTAAAAAAAATGGTTTATTACAAGCCGAGTTGGAAATATTTAAGATTTTTATGACTTTGATAACAAATAAGTAAATATATAAAAATGATTAAAAAATAAAATATAGTTACTAGGTAGTGGATCATTTGGAGAAGTAGTAAAAGTGAACGTAAAAGGTGGTAAAACGAAAAGAGCAATAAAGATTATAAAAAAGTAAAGTGTAAAAGACTCAAACTAATTTAAAGCTGAAATAAATATAATGAGAGAATTAGACCATCCAAACGTTTTAAAATTGTTCGAATTTTTTGAAGATTCTCGATATGTATATTTAGTAATGGAATTATGCTAAGGAGGAGAATTGTTTGACAAAATATTAGAAAAAGGAAATTTTAATGAAGGAATGGCTCGTTTTTACTTCAAATAAATCATGAGTGCTCTTAATTACATTCACAGTAAAAACATTTGTCACAGAGATTTAAAACCTGAGAATTTCTTGTTATTGGATACAAAGGATGACAGTCCATTGAAAATTATTGATTTTGGATTGAGTGTCCATTTTGATCAATAGATGCTAAAGAAAAACGGAGGGTATTTAATATAAATATTAATAATTATAATATTATGATGATATAATGATATTATGATATTATGATGATATATGAACAATTAGTAAGATGGTGATGACAGCTCGTGCAGGTACTCCTTATTACATTTCACCTGAAATTCTAAAGGGTAACTACGATATTAGCTGTGACATTTGGTCATCTGGAGTGATTTTATATATAATATTATCTGGTTAACCTCCCTTCTTTGGTGATACAGATGACGACATTCTTTAAAGAGTAGCAAGTGAACAATACTCTCTGAACATTCCTGAACTTGCTCATGTCTCTTCCAATGCCAAAAATCTCATCTCTAAGATGATTTGTAAACCCAAAGATAGACTCACTGCTTCTAATGTCCTTAAACATCCTTGGATGACTGTTGAAGATCCTAAGTACAATGTTGATCTCAATATCAATATCAAGAGTTTAAAAAATTTCTAAAATTCTAATAAGTTGAAGAAAACTATTCTTACTTATATGGCTAGTCAGCTTAATACTTATGAAATTTAGTAATTAGGTTAATAATTCACAATGATTGATAAAAATAATGATGGTACTATTGAGTTTGAGGAACTTAAAAATTGTCTCAAAAATATAAATGCTAAGGAAATTTAGTAACTTAAGGAAATATTTGAAAATCTTGATACTGATGGTTCTGGATCCATTAATTATAATGGTAGCTTTAATAATTCTTATATCATTATATTTGTATATTTAGTGTTAAATTATAATAATTGTTGAGTATTGTTTTTTAATATTCAAATAATCTTATATAATTATTTTATTTAGAGTTTATTGCGGCTACTATTTAAGAAAATGTATTTATGAAGGAAGACAAACTATTTCAAACATTTAAGTACTTTGATAAGGATGGCAGTGGTAAAATTTCAGCTAAAGAATTATAGGAAGTCTTAGGAAGTATTATTAATTTTTATTCTTTTAGATGAAAAAGGTCATGAAGAAGAATGGAAATAGATGATTGCAATGGCTGACCAAAATGGTGATGGAGAAATAGATTATAATGAGTTTATTGAGATGATGTCCAAAAATAACAAGTTATAATGATCAAATAAATATTGATTTTTATTTCTATTATTGATTTATATTATAATATCATAATAATTAAAATTATTTTATATAAAATTATATTATAAATAAATTTAAT
>Ga0315908_10001579_pt1 | contig 17039 bp, 7 predicted proteins | sample LakEriMetagenome_12_FD_203520 | JGI IMG/M metagenome (GOLD analysis project Ga0315908, IMG submission 203520) | Freshwater fungal communities from buoy surface, Lake Erie, Ohio, United States - Buoy 4 MA124 | ecosystem: Environmental > Aquatic > Freshwater > Lake > Lake biofilm | place: USA... | reverse complement strand
CTTTATTGGTTTAGCTTTATATATTTATAAATAAAATTAAACATAAATGTTAAGAGGTATGGGCTTAGGGTTCAAGTTGGGCAGGTAAAATAGACTGCCGGACAAAGTTAAGTGGAGGGTTTTGTGCAGTTTCCCTTAATTAATCCAAATGGACTAACTAAAGAATCCACAGCGTTGCACAGCGACCTCTTCAGAGGACCGTAAAAAAAAATATTAATAAATAAATATAATAATCAATCATGATTTTCCTCGATTATAGGTTTAACTGCTGTATCATTATTAATATTATAATAATTTCTTTACATGCTGATTGCCAATTACTAACTATAAAGGAGATTATTACTCCTTCCTCCTTTGATATTGGCTATGATTTTTCTTCTAGTGAAATTGTTATTTGAGTCAACATTGCGACTAACATAATTACTATAATCTTGTAATTTTTCTTGCTCTTATTTCTGCTATTGACTCCACTCTTAATCCTGTTATTGCTGAGAATCTTCTTGATCATTAATTACTTGAGCATAGATTTAAGTTCCTAATTCATTTTAAGTCATCATGTTTTTCATCTACTCATTTTTTATCTTCAATTCATAATACTTACTACTTAAATCTAATACTTTCTCTTCTAATTATCTTATTGTCTCTCCTTTTTTTTCTAGTCTCTATTCTTGTATTTGTTATCCACAAATTAATTCGTTATTCTAACCTAAAATCTAATTATTTTAACCTTCTAATTCCTATAATTTATCTTCTAATTCTAATGTTTTTTTAATATTCTCTATTTACTTATCTATAAATTCTTATTTTATGTTTTGATTGTTTTATAGTGTATCTGTTAATTTTATTTAAACTTCTTTTAAATTTTCATATCTCTTGCTTAATTTATCATTAATTATTTATCTTTAGACCTCTACTTTTTATAGTTAATCAGTTTTTAAATTATTTTTTTGTTATATTATATCAATAATCTATTTATAAATTTAATCATAATTAGTTATTTTTTCCTTTATTAATTCTTTAAAATTATTCTCTAATTATTAATATTTAGCTTCTATTAAAGAATTTTTTTATTTTTCTTTTTCATAAGATCTTTTTTGTAATTAATTAATAATTACCTTTAAAATTCATAATGTAAACATTCATTAAAAAATTTTAGCTATTCACTGTAATCTATAACTGGATTTAAAATTTACATCTGATCTTATAAATCTGCTATTAATTTTTAATTATTATTTTTTTGGTTTTATAATAATTATTAGTTTTGTTCTCTAAGTTACTTTATGGTTTATTCCTTTTATATCAAGCTTTATTGATAGCCATTAATAAATATTTGCTATTATTTATTTAGATTATATATTTACTTTTTCATTTATAATATTATCATCTTATTCTAATTTCAAACTGGTTTATGCTAATTTATTCACCAATATCTCATTTTATTTTTAATAAACTAATAATTAAGCAGCTTATTTTGCATATTTTAATTTTAAATCAGTATATTTTTTCTAAATAATTTTTTGTTATTCATTTTTGGACTCTAAATCTTTCTAATAGCTAATAATTTACTCTTCATATTAATTGATTTTAGATTAATCAATATGATGAGCATTTGAAATATTATTATTTTATTTATTATCTTAATCATGATTATGATTATGATCAAGATTTTGATTTATATTATTATTATTATTATTATTATTATTACTATGATTATATTAAATATTATTTGTTGATAGTAAATTTTAAAGATAAGTAATTTAAGATTATAATTGAGAGTTAAAAGAGATTTAATTATTAAGCATAGACTATAACTACTCAATAGTTAATTCTCGATTGATTTTGGGTTGATTTTTGATTTTTTTGGCCATCAAACCGAACCTAAGAGTTGAGATGGTTTCGGCTTCATTAAAAAGACTAGGAGAACAAGTAATAATGAGAGTAGTTTTGCTATTTCCTCCTAAAGAGTCTTAACAAATTCTAGTGAGTTTGCTATTCCTATAAGGAATGTGAGTAGAGTGTTCAGTAAGAGCAGAAATGACATTACCTAGATTAAGTAAAGACTAATTAATACTTTTGGCTTCTACCAATTATTAACCTTCTGCTCCAGTCTTGGAAATCTTCTCGCTTCCTGCCAAATCCACTAAAAAGAGTCTTCCTACTTTGATAGACAGATCTACATCTTTCTGTTTAATTTCTAAGATGAATAACATATGAGATCTGCTACTACCTTCATTCATATTTGTTGCTCCTACTGCTCTATTATTGCTGCCTTAACATAATAGTAATTCGATGTCTTATTCATCATTTACGTATTGTTCCGTTGCGTCTTAAATGTATATTCCTCGTAATTTATCTTCTCTTACTTTTAGGTCCGTTTTAGAGATATCTAATAAGTCTCGAATTTTTTCATTGTATATTTCGACTATTTATACTTTTATCATGAATTCTACTTCCTCATCACTTTCGTCAATATGATTGAAGATTGTTTCAATCATTCTTGGTATTATTCCTGCTTCATTTTAACTTCCTGTCATTGTGTATGTTTTTCCACTTGATGTTTATCCATATGCAAATATTGTTCCATTAAATCCTTATAATACACTTTATATCACATTCTTACCTGATATTTCATATACTTCTTTTTAATTACAATTGCTTTTAAATATTTTATCAAATTTGAATGTTATCTTCTCTCCATCATTATTTTTTCTTAATACTATTTAATCATCGTCATTATATTGTATATCTATTAATTTATGTTATTTTTCAGAATTGTTTAATGGTCTAAATCTACAAACAACTTTTATATTGGCAGTTAAATCTTCAGTTTTATTATTGTTTGTTTTAGTATTACTCATATTATTAATTTATATTAATCTTGACTTTATTAAAATAAAATAAAATTTAAAATAGAGATGGAATATCCAACAATAAAGAACTCAAGTAGAGAAAGAATATTGGATATATTTTTACTTCTAAAAGATAAGAACAAATAAATAAAAACTTATATTTTGGTGGTAGACAGATTTACAGTTAAGATTATAAGTAAACTTTTTAAGTTTAATGAACTAATGGAAATGGGAGTTGATTGCATCGAAAAATTAGAGTTGAAAAGAAAGAAGTATCAAGAAAAATAAGCGATTTACTTAATCACTCCCTGTGAAGAATCAGTTGAGTTAGTGATAAAAGATTTTAATAGTTAAAAGAACTATCAATACGATGCTGCTAATATTTTTTTTACAAGGAAAGTTAATAAGAAAGTCATGGAAAGAATTGCTATCAATCCGGATTTACTATCTAGACTGGAGTTGTGCTAGCAGCTTAACTTAGATTTTATTGCAGTTTCAGCAAATGTTGTTGACCTTGATATTATCAATGTATTATATTCATATTTTTATTATTGTTATAATAATAATAATTATTATTATTATTATTATTATTTTGATAATTATTAATATTATTATTATTATAATTGATTATGGTTATTATTGTTAATAATAGAGTGTTTAACAATTATACTTGTCAGATGAATTATAGAACTAGAAGGTGAAGGAACTGATTTGTGACAAGGTTATGACTTTATTACCAACAATAGGAAATTTCTACGAGTTCCTAATTATATATAACGAGAATGAACTATCAATAAGCAAAGATATAAGTGAGGGTTTAAGAGATAAGATAGAAATAGAATTGTAAAAAGATTCAGAAATGAAGGATAAAGAAAGTGGATAGATTACAATAATAGTATTAGATAGGTCTATTGATTTGAGTAGTTGTCTTATGCACAATTTCTATCATGAAGCATTGTGTCAGGACTTACTTGAAATAGATAATAATATATATGAAGATGAAAAGAAAAAGAAACATTTATTAAGTGAGGATGATATATTTGAGAAGAATAAGGAGAAGTTCTTCTAAGATTTCAAAGGAGAAGTAGAAAGGGAATACAAAGAGTATCAAAAGATAATGTAGAACAGTAATTTGGAGAAAATTGAGGCAATGAGGGAGAGAATGAAGATGATGCCACAATTAAAAAAGACTGAAAAAAGTATCGAATGTAATTTGCAAATGATAGGGGAGATTAATGAGATTATTTAAAAGAAGGATCTGATTGAAATGGCAGAATTAGAAGAATAGATTGTGACTGGATTAGATATGGCTAGAAAGGAAGCTAATTCTAAACTCAAGTTGTAGAGTCAATTAGGGGCATGGCTTACTAGCACTGTCTTAAGTCCTATTGATAAACTTAGACTCATTCTATTATCATAGATTCATCTATTATTCAATGATTAAGATCTTAATAATCTTGCTCTCAATATTCCAAAAGATTATCATCCTGTCATTTATAATATTAACAATCTTATTGTTACTTCTCCTTTACAGAAATTGAGAGCAATTGATTAATAAATTGCTAAAACTACTAATGGATTCACTAGACATACTCCTTATCTTGTAAATATAATACCTAACATCTATTAAGCCTTTATCAATGCCACTAAAAATACTCTCACAGAAGTTCTTAACTGCCAGTCTATCCCTATCAATCAAGGTACATTATATTGATAAATATATATCGTGATCATATTTAAATTAAATATATTAAGAAAATAAAAAGAAAAAGAAGATAAACAAAATAAACAATAAGAAGAATGAAGATTTAGTAGAGGAATATAAGAAGAAGGATAAACTAATAATTTTGATGAATGGAGGAATGAGCTATAGTGAATTAAATTAATTAAGAGTGAATAATTTGGTTAAAGATGTAGAAGTCATAATTGTAACTACTAATCTCATGACTTAAACTTAATTCGTTAACCAACTCAACAATTAGCAAACTGAATTAATTCACTTGGAAATACAATAATGATTCTCAATATATTATTATATTTTGATAATTAATCTAATTCATTGAGAGGAATCTAATAACTCTTTAGCTTCTGTTATTCTTTCTTTTAGTTAACTTTCATTCTCTAAGAATTCTAATATTTCACTCACTTCAAATACTTCAAAATCAATTAACATTCCTGTTATTTTTGGAGCTGTATCTTTGTTATTATCCACTAGTTTTTCTACCATAGGATATAATAGTTCACCTAAAATTGTCCTTTGCTTTTCCCTATCTAGATTCAAAAATACCTATATAGATAATAAAATAGATATAAAAATTAATGAATATGATAATATGAATATACATTAATATTATCCTTTAATTATTAAGGAGTTTAGTAATTGGAGTTTGGTTGATTATTAATTTAATGTTGTTATTGTTAGCCGATAAGAGGGATATTATTTATAACTTTAGTAGGGACATTAAACTTAGGCATTTTGATATTAGGATTGCGGATATTTTTGATCATTTACTATTACATATTCATCATAGGCATCATCATTTGCATCATAGTCTGGAACATTTAAGGGTTAGCAAACATCTTCATTTACTATTGGAATAGTTAGAAGAAATTCATGGCATTGATATCATTAGTTTTAAGATTCTTTTTCTTACTCTAAATATACTTCTCTTTAGGCAGATGAATAGCCATATAAGGTTATCTATTATGGAATAGATCCAAAATCTAAGAATCCTTCTAATACTCTGCCAATGCTCTAGTGGCTTCCTCTCCAGTGGAATAACAGACAAATCCAAATTGAGTATTAATAGATTGAAATTTTAGATTAGAGTTATCTTTAACGGGTTATTAAAGGACTAATGAAGTTATTGAGCCGTATTAAGAAAGTAGAGAATGAAGAGTTGAATGATCAACTGAATCTAGTAGATTCTTGAAAAATAGATTTTTCTTGATCACTGATTTCTCTTTGATTTCATTTAGTTTTTTCCTTTGCAATTTAGTCATGCCCTAACTAATGTATACACTTACACCCTGTTCGAACAATTAAGTATTATGGTACTTCTCTATTACTCTATTTGCATCTTCACTTTTCTCAAAACAAACAAATGCAAATGGCATGTTGAAGGTCGAGTTTATTTAAACATATACACTTAAGATTTTACCTTCTGATGAGAGTTTGTCTTTTATTAATTGTTATAGTGATTCTCCTTTATCTTTAGGTAGATTTTTCATGTATAGGTTGTTTCCACTATCACTTTTCTGTTTCTTATTGAACTCGCTTATAATAACTTTCTTTCCTTTAATTTCTAGTTAATTAGCATTCTTTGCTTTTTATGCACTCTCTTCACTCTCGAATTATAAATATGCATATCCTAAATGTTATCCATTTGAGCCATATGCTAATTTGCAACTAAGCACTTATCCAAATACACTAAAAGCATCTTCTATTTCAAAAACGCTTAAACTTTTATCAATGTTATTAATGTAGATCTGTTCATTCTTGTTCTGGAAAATGTTTGTTCGATCAACACTTTTCATTACTCGAATGTAGTTCTCCATTATCTGTTATCCATTACATTCTTTTCGAGCTTTGTTCATATCTTCTTAATTATAAAATGTCACAAATCCAAATCCTCTTGAAGTTCCTTTTCCTTTGTTTCTCATTACTCTTACTGAATATATTTTTCCATATCTATTTTTATTTTATTATATATATTTTTATTATTTGTTTTTTATTATTTTATTTTATATTATTTATTATTTAATTATTTGTTTTTAAAATATTCTATTATTTATCTTTTTTATTTCTATAATTAACATATAACATATTTTAATCAAATATTTCTTTCATTATTTATTTTTAATTTTACTTTTGAAAGTAATTCATTAAGGTTTCCTCATTTACCATCGAGTCTAAATTTCCCGCAAATAATGAATATTTATCTGATTATTAACTTCTTAATTTAGTCCAGTTGACTTAAGATTCATGTCCAACATTAGGATTTTTAAATTAATATAGTAAAGGATTCATCATCATAGGGTTCATCATCATAGGGTTCATTTATATTAATATCTTTAAAATATTTTCTATTTTATTATATTTATAATATTTATATTACATCTAATTAATTATATATTTTCAATAATAATTTTTTTTCATATACTATTAAATATTTATAAATTAATCATTGTTGAAATAATTATTAAGAATCTAATAGCTTTGTTTTTTTATTATTTTTTTAATAAGTAATATCTTAAAAATAAATTTCTAATAATTTTTTTTATAAAATATTTAAATAAAATATTAAAAACTTTAAAAATTTATTTATTTAAAAATCTAAATAACTGATTTTCATAATTTAAGATAATTTATTATAATTATGAAAAAACTAGTTAAATTGTAAAAAATACCTAACAAGATAGTTTATTTTAAATGAAATAATAAATATATTTAAAATATAAATAATTTTTATTAGATTTGATAAAATATAATATTAAATTAATAAAAATGAGTGGATAAACATAATAAGTTGTGAAAAAAGCAGTAAAATAAAACATAGATAATGTAAAAGAATTCTTAGGAAATAGTATACTAAAAAATGTTTTAATAAATAATAGTTTAAAGAATAGTTTTAGATTTGAAAGCTAATAAAATACAATATGGACATTTGAAGAATTACATTAACACTCTTAAGCTTTTGCATTAGGTTTGGTAGAGCTAGGATATAAACAAGGAGATAGATTAGGATTTATGATAGAAAGATCATTCCCATCAGAAGTAGTAGCAGCATAAATGGGTTGTTTAAAAACAGGAGTTATAATGGTACCAATAAAGCCATAGAATGTTAAGGATTTATAAAATGAATTAAAGAAGAATGAATTGAAAGGACTTTTATTTTCTCCTAATAGTAAATGTTCAGATTTGACTTATGAATAGTTGATTAAGGAGGTGGTTCCTGAAAGCACTAAAGGAGGAAAAGGAAGTGCATTAAAGAGTAAAGAGTTTAAGTCATTAGAACATTTAATCCATACTGGATTTTATAATATGGAAGGAACTTTTAAGTACAGGCAGATGATGGTTTATGGAATGAGGGAAAGTTCATAATGGAAGTATTTGGATGGATTGGTATAAAAAGATAGTCAAGATGCTATGATTCATAATGGAAAGACTATTAGCATGAAATAGTTATGGGAAAAGAGTAATTCGATTCTGAAGAAGTATAATATTAATGAGGATTCTAATGTGGTTATTAGTGGAGAGAATAGATCGATATTGGGAATGGCTTTGGGATTGATGCACTCTCTAAAAAATTAGAGTTAAGTAATCATGACTGGCAATATGAACTTATAGGAAGTACATCGAATCATCAATTGGCATTCCAATCCAGTTTGGGTTATTGAAGATGCATTGCTTAAAAATGTCAATAATTCTATTAAGAATAATTAGGTCTCATAGGTTATTCTTAATTCATATCATCCTAATCAACAATTTGTAGACACTCACATTAAGTATATTCTTTATATCTTTATTATTATTCATTAGAAATTTTGAAGCATTTAAAATTGATTCTGTTGTTTCATCTCTTATTTGATTTTTATTTTACCATTAATACACAAATATAATTATATATTTATATTTTTACTTATTTTTAATGAACTCATCCTAAAAAGATAAATAGTTTTTATGGCAGCAATTGGAATAAGCTCTTTATACAATTGCCAATCAAAAGACTTATTCATTAAGTTATTAAGATCTATATAAATGTGCTTATGATTTGGTTTAATAAAAATAAGGAGATTTTCTTTATAAAAAAGTACAAGAAACTATTGATTTGCTTATAAGAAATATCATCAATAATAACTTAAAAAATTTAGAAAACAATAATATTCAATAATTAATTAATATTTGGAAATAGATTAAACTCATGATTAAAACTATCAATCATATTTTTTTGTATATGAATAAAAAATATTGTGTCTAGAAAAAGTAGAAGCCTATTTATGTTTTAGGTATTGAAATTTTTGGAAAAATTGTATTTTAGAATTAAATTTTTGATATTTTTATCAATCAATTATTAGATTTGATATAAAAAGAAGATGAAATTATAAGCTAATAAATATAATAACAGTAATAAAAATCAGAGGAAGAATAATAATAATTAAATTTGATTTTCAATAATAATATATTAGATAAGAATATTTTAAAAGAAAGCATTTAATTTATAAAGGAATTAGGAACTAAAGTAAAATTCGAATAGCAAGATATTTATAATTAATTTAATTGTAATTTATAATCTTATGAAATATATGAATCTCTTCATATTTATGAAAAATATTTCGAGCAAAGACTTATTAATTAGAAAAAAAATTATTATCAATTATTACAGCAATAAAGATAAAATTTAAATTTGAAAGTTTACTTAATCATTATTTAATAATAGTTTAAAATAATAAAGGAAAAAGATTGTATCGAACCTGTAACATAAACAAATTTGATATGATGCTTATTTCAAGAAATGATTTTGAATAATAATATAAATAATTCTGAGCATATTATTAATTTTAAAGCGATAATTCAAGAATTAAATATTGAAGAATTTAAGAATATTATTTAAATGGTAATGATTGACGATTAAAGTTTTAATGAATTAATTATAATAATAAGTAAAGCCTGTGGAAAATTAGCTGAAGAAGTATTTGAAAATTAAAGAAGCAATTAAATAACAATGGATCAAAATAATGAAATGCAATAAAGTAATCAATTAAATTATTTGACTATTATTAATCTAATTAATATTTTAATTTAGAAAATTTAAAAGATTTTAGAAATTAGCAGGCATATTTTAATAGAAAATTAATAATTTCAACATCAGAATTTAAAGATGTTCGAAAATCAGATAATATAATCAAAAAATTATTAGAATTTATAAATTTAAATAAAAGAAAGTGTAAAAAAAGAATTGAATAAAGATATAAATAGTTAATAATTCATAAAAAGTTTGATAAAATATATAGATAAAAGCTTTCAAAAATAGTTTTTATATAAATCAGAAGAAGAGATAAATTAAGCTCTTAAACAGATTTTAGAAATATATAAATTAATAAATGATAAAGATATTTTTATGAACAGTTTACAAAAAAGCATTGCTTGAAGATTAATTAACAATTTCAGTAACAGTACATTGAATTATGAAAAACAGTTCATTGACATGTTGAGATAAGAGTTAGGAGGAACTTATACTAGCAAAGTGGATAAAATGTTTGAAGATTTAAAGATTCAAAGATAAATTTAACTCGACTTTATAGAATACGTTTCTAAATCAAAATTAAACCATCCTATTGCTTAAATTGAAGTTAAATTACTAAGTTAAGGAATTTGGCCAATTGAGTCAAAAATAAATTGCAATTATCCTTTGCTTCTTTAAAATTCTATTGACTTGTACTAATAATTCTATACTTTAAAGTTTAAAAATAGGAAAATATAATGGGTATCAGAATTAGGAATTGTTGAACTTAGGTTTAATATTTCTCCTTCCAAAAAAAAAGAACTTTTAGTCTCTTCCTTTTAAATGCTTATACTTTATTCTTTTAATTCTTCTTATTAAGTCGATATTCCTTTTCTTATTTAGAATACAGGTTTAAGTTAGTCTGATTTAATTGAAAATATCTAACCTCTGTTAGAACTCAATATCATTGTTCCTTTCATAAATAACAATAATTATGATCAATTTAATTAAAATAATTAACAAATTTATGTTGTAAATAATGATTTTTAACATAAAAATTATAAAATCAAAGTTCCTTTTTAAAAAAAAAAGACTAACAAAGTTGAACATGATAAATAATAAAATAATAATTTATATGAAAGAAAATAAAATATTGAAGCCTATATTATAAGAATAATGAAAAGATAAAAAATTGTAAATATTTAATTAATATTTCAAAAAATTAATTTATTTAATAATAATATATTAATTTTAAGATTTAACATCAATAATTATGTAATGAATTAATTTAAATAACAAGCGGTCAGTTTGTTCCTGATTAGTATTTAATTAAGAGTACTATTGAATCATTAATTAATAGAGATTACATTGAAAGAAAAGACTAAAATTCTTATGTATATTTACCTTGATTATTATATTTATCAAATGTTTTTATTTTTAATATTTAAATAAATTTTATTTTTATTATATATTATCAATTTATATCAAATTTGCTAATTTTATCGTCTTTTTTTTATTATTCATAGAATTTATTTTTACTTAAATATATTTTTCCTTTAAAAAATTTATTAAAATCCATTTCAAATTTTAGATTATTTCTATTAAATTATAATTTATTTTAATATTTACTCTTGTTATTAAATTATTTTGTTAAATTTTTTATTAATTCTTCTATAAATTTAAATTTCATAAAAATTAAAAAATTATAGTAATTTTAATAATAAATATTAATCAAAATAATGTTCAAAATAATCTTATTCTTAATCATTTTAATTAATTTATCAAAAAATTAGATTTTTAAATTAAATTGTATTATTTCTTTTTGTCTATTTTTTTTTTGTATTTTAAAAATAAAAACTAAATGGACAAATATCTCAAATATCTCCTTGTAAATTTTATTAAACACTATATATTATTTTATTATCCTCATAAAATTAATATTCTTTTTATTTTATGTTTTCTTTACCGGTCATGAAAGTATTAGAAAATTATTTAAAAAAGAATATAATAAATAATCGCCAAAATTAAAATCACACATATATTTTATATTTTTATTATATTAATTAATAATAAAAAAACTCAAATTATTAAATAATAATATAAATAATTCATTTTTTAAGATTAAGATTTTAGTTGATTTTTTATGAAATTAAAGATTAAATATTAAAGTGTCCTTTTTATTTAAAAGAAAAATTATTGAATAAAATAACTAAAAATTTTATATAATTAAGTTAAAGAAATTATAATAACAATTTTTAAATATTTTGAATTAAAATATTATTAAGCTAGAAATTAAAATGAACTTCTGTTAAATATTAAAGTTATGGGACTATAGATGATAAATAATTTATACCAGAATCAGTAATATTATTATCTGGAAATATTAAATAAAAGATTTATAAATTAGTTAATTATACAATAGAAAGAGTTATTAATTCCATAGCTTTATTATTTAAGTTATTTTTAGGTAATATTAATTTTAAGTATTATATTTTTTTAAGACTTATTATACTCTATGCTAAATTTTTAGCCCCTTCTAATTATATATTGTTATAATATTAATACAAAGTTAATTTTTTCAAATTTTTCATTTATTATAAGCATTTTCCCATATTTATTGATTCTTCTTATCCTAAATCTACATTTTATAAGTTTATTTAAATATTGTTTAAATTATTTAAACTTTAAATTGCTTTATAAATCATGCTACTTCCTTATAATCCAATTTTATTTCCATACAAAAAAATTTATAGTTCTTCTAAATTAATTAATTATTCCAAACCTTTGCTTAAAAAATTAGCTGACTATTAGGTTAAGAGGTTATTATGCAATTCTAAACATAAAATTCTTAGTTTATTTAATTTAATTATTTACTACTAAAAATTAACAAATACTTAATCTGAAATAATGTTTTACGGTAATTCCAAGTATAATTCAATTAATTCAGACTAACAAACTCCAATCATTAAGTTTTCGAATCCTAAATTTCCTATTTAATTATCAGTTAAAAAAATTTTAACATAATTTAAATTACTTAATATTTTTATACTTTATCCTAAATCATATCCTCCTTTTTATCCTATTTTATTATTATTTAAGTCTAATTCTAATTTTTTTAAATTATTCATTTAACTTATATTTTAAACTAAACTTAAAATACATGTTATTTAATTGTCTGCTAAATAAAGTAATATGTTTTTTAAATCCTATTTGTTTAAAAACCCTTAGCTTAAACTTTCAATCATTTGATCATTTATTTTGCTATTTTATAAATTCAAAGATAAATGTTAAATTTTATTCATATTCATAATAGCTTTACTTAGCTGAATTAAAGTAAAGTTATCAATCTAACTATTTTAAAAGTTCAAATTTAATTATAAAATATTATTAGATTTAAATAAATTCTAAGTAAATAAATCAAAATAACTAATATTTTGTTAATCAACACAACTTATTAATTAAAATTTAATTATTTTATCATTTTATTTTAATAATTCGCTTAAATTATTTAAATTTTAAAATTAATTGAAAGGAAAATTTAATTATAATTTTTTTAATTATAATAAATTTAATAATGAGTTAGATAATTGATTTATTTATTAATAGTTAATTTTATTCATATTATCTATAGATAATTTTAAAGAAACTAAATTAATGAGAAAACTAATAGAATTAGATAAATCTAAAATAGTTTCATCTTCAATTAAATTATTTTATAAATCCAGTTTTAGTTTTTATAATTAATTATTTTGTTACAAAAGATTTAATATATTTTTAAATCCTGTTTTACTTATTTTATTCATCTATAATCCCAAAATTAATTTTATTAATTTATTTTTCTAATCCTATTCTATATTTAATACATTCTTAATCATAGAAATTCCATCATCTCATAAATCGTTTTCATTTAAATTTAAATTTAATGTTTATAAGCTTACATTCACTTTTTCTTTTATACTCTTACATAATTCTTACATTCCAATACTTGTAATTTTGTTATTTTCTAAATCTAAATACAATTTTTATAAACATTGTTGAGATTAAATTATTATACTTATTTCCTAAATATCTTAATCTTTTAAATTATTTTCTTATAAATCCAATCTTAAATATAATAATTTATTTTATTAAAACAAACAATTTTTTATTTTATTTATTCCTTCAAATCCTAAATAATTACTATTTAAGTTTAATCTTACTTTTTATATATTTTTTAAATCTTATATAATTGATATAATATTTAATAATTTTTATTCTTATTCACTTTATTAAAAATAATTTGATTAAATATTAATTGATTAAATAATATTAGCATTTATTAAGGGAAATATATCATTTTTTATAATTCAATCTCTTTCATTAAAATCTAAATTAAGATATATTTCTTATATTTAATTTTGTTAATTGTATTTATTAAATAATTTTAAAATATTTAAAATTTTATGTGTCTATCTGATATAAATACTATATGAAGTATTTTACTCTTTAATATTTTTTATTAAAAATTCTTAAAGATTTTCTAAATTTAAACAATCTTAAATTTTCATAAACTATTATTATTTTTTTTCTATCTATTATAAATTTTATTTTTATTTAATATTCTCTTTATTTTACATTTATTACTCTTATTTTTGAATATTATTTATATTAAATATTAAGTCAATATTTTGAATGTTTTCATTCTTAGTCATTAATATTTTTTCAATCTTATTTTAATTAAATAAATGCATTTATTATTTTATTAAGATAAACTAATCACTTAATTATTTAAGCTCTTTATTTATTATTTATTATTTTTCTATATACTAATTTAAATTTATTTTTTAAGTTTCATAAATTTATTATAAAAATAATTGAATATTTTTTTCATTATATTATTCTAATAAATTTTGAAATTATTATTTTAAATTATCAAAATTAAGAAATAAATTAGTTTTCTAATTTGTTCAATCTTCATTTCTTTACGATTCTTTACTATATTAAAAAAAATGATTAATTAATTATTTTTCAAAATATTACTATTATTATAATAAAACTTTATTAAATGTATCTCTTAATTTATTATTATGGAGTATATTTTCTTAAATTAAATTATTTATCTATAATTAAATATCTTCTAATGAAGATTATTAAATTAACAATTTTAGTTAATTTAACTAATTAACCCTATCTTCACTTCCTAATATTAATTTAATTTAATTAATGTTTTATTAAAGAAAAGCTTTGTTATTAATATATAAATGGTTAAAGTGTTAATCGTATTGACATAGTTAGCATAATCTTCAATCTTGATTACATTATTAATCGATGCAGAAACCAAAATTATTTTTTTCATTGTGATATTTACAAATAAATTATTACATATATTTAATTAATTTATTATTTTCAAATATAAATAAAAATTAGTAAAATAAAAATAATAATTTTATGAATTATAGTTTGTTAAAAGATATAATAATTATTATAATAATAAAAGGGATAATAAAATAATGGAATAATAACAATAGGAATTAAATATAGGAATTATTCACCCAGATTTAGGAATAGGAGGAGCTGAATAATTAATAGTTAATTTAGCACTCTCTCTATAGAAATAAAAACATAAAGTAACTATTTACACTCCTGTTTTTGATACAAATCATTGCTTTTCAGCTTGTAAAAATGGGCAACTTAATATTCAAAGAATCAGAACATTTATTCCTAAAATAAACTTTTTTATAGCACTACTAGCTTATCTTAGAATGATAATTGTCACTTTTTATATTATATTATTTTGCAAACATTAAGTAAAATTAATATTATTATTTATGATATTTTATTTCTATTATCATTTTTGTCAAATAAAAATCATTATTAATAAAGGATGTTTATATTGTTGACTAAGTAAGTATTAGTGTTCCTATTCTTTATTTATTTAGAAAAAAAGTTATATTTTATTGTCATTTTCCAGATAAACTATTATGTGTTTAAAGAAAATCTATAATTAAAAAAATTTATAGGTTTTTTATTGATTAATTAGAAGAATTTTCTTTGAGATACGCAAATAAAATATTAATGAACAGCAAATTTACTTAAGATGTATTTAATAAGAATTTTAAATCATTAACATAAATAAAATAGGATATTTTATATCCAGCAATAGAATTAGAGAAATTTGATATAACAAACAAAAAAGTATAGAATAAAGAAACTTATAAATATTTTATTTCTTTAAATAGATACGAACGGAAAAAGAATATAAAATTAGCGATAGAGAGTTTCAATGAATTTTTGAAATAAATTGAGGAAAAAGATGATGTGAGATTGATAATAGCAGGAGGATATGATGATGAAATAGCGGAGAATGTATAACACTTTAAAGAATTAGAGAATATGGCTAAAGAATACGGAATAATTGATAAAGTGATATTTTATAAGAATGTATGTGATGAAACTAGAAGTGAATTATTAAAGAATGCTATTTGTGTGTTATACACTCCTCATAATGAACACTTTGGGATTGTGCCTATTGAGACGATGTATTGTAAATCAATAGTGATTTGTGATGAAAGTGGAGGACCAAAAGAATCTATCATTGATTCATAAACTGGATATCTTATTCCAGGAGCTAATCCCATTGCTTGGAGTAACAAAATGTTATTTGTTTATAATTTGTCACCTTAACTCAAAGCCAAAATTGCTAATAATGCAAGGCAAAGAGTTATTAGTTTGTTTTCTCTTTAAAGTTTTAGCACAAAGGCTAATTAACATTGTCTCTAGCTTATTGATACAACTGTTAACAAAAAACTTCATTGATTTTTTATTTTTCATATTTTAATTGTAATTATTATAAATAAAACTCATATTAAACCAATTAAAAATATATTTCATCTGAAACATATAAAATTTTAATGAAAAAATTAAATATAAAAATCTTTATAAAATAAACTAATGATGAGAAAATTTTAAATTTACTTATAAAATTGATAAAGAATGATAGCTCAAAAAAATAAAAAATTATATTAAATCTTTATATTTAATTATATTTAAAATATCAAGTTTATTGATAAAATAATAATAAAAATGAATTTAGAAATTTAGAATTGAATAGATGTAAAAATTTATATATTAGTTAAATTAAAGGAGAGATAGATAAGAATAGTTTTAATTATAATAAAGATACAAATTCAATAAAAATTTAAAAAATCATTTGTTAAAATTTACTAATTATATTGGGCATAAATTTCTCAGAAACAACAATGGTCATAATAAAGAAATAATAAAATTAATTTCATTATTTAGCTAATTAAATAATATTAAGAGAAATTAATTTAGTTTTCAAATATTGTATTTATAGTTTTTTTTCTTAAATTTTATACATTTACTTCAATCGATATTTTTGATGATGTAAAAATAACTTTAAATGAATTATTTACTGCTTTTTTAGTTTAAGATTTTTGAAAAAACAATATTTAAATTTTAAGAT
>Ga0315908_10001578_pt1 | contig 17040 bp, 8 predicted proteins | sample LakEriMetagenome_12_FD_203520 | JGI IMG/M metagenome (GOLD analysis project Ga0315908, IMG submission 203520) | Freshwater fungal communities from buoy surface, Lake Erie, Ohio, United States - Buoy 4 MA124 | ecosystem: Environmental > Aquatic > Freshwater > Lake > Lake biofilm | place: USA... | reverse complement strand
TTATTTATTTATTTTTTTTAGTAATTGAGATACTTCTAAGTTATTTTCTTCCATGTGTTTCAATATGTTTTGGGCTAATATTCGTAGTTATTGTTGCATATTATCCTTTTATTCGAATAGTTTTACTAATAATATTTGATAATTTATTTCTCTTTCGCTTTAGTCAATCTAACGCTGCAAGAATTACTTTATTTCTGACTCTTTAAAATGCTTATTTAATGCTGTTTTAAATACTTCTGCTAATTATTTCTAGTCTATTTTGCTACTATTTTTAATATCTAGCTTTTTTAATTAATCTTATAATTAAACAGATATGTGATTGTTTTATTATAAAATAGAGATAAATGTTTTATCTTGCTCTATTTGTTTATCATAAATAGACTCAAAATAATAATTAAGCTTTTATACTAAATTATCATACTCGATTTGTTATTATCCCTACAATATAATTTTACTAATTTTATTATATTTGTCTTCTGTTAATTATGAGTTCAAGTTTTTGAAAGATTGCTTTAAATTATATAAATCAATTTTTTGCTTATTCAGCTACAATATCTACAAAGTGTTATTCAAATTATATCCATTTTACTCTATTACAATTTTGAAAGGCTCCAATAATAATTGTAATAACATATTTTCATCAGTTATTTGTTTGGCCCATATTCTGCTATCTATTTATTATATATTTTCATAATCAATGTATTAAATTATTTATTCTATTTCTGATTTTGTTAGGTTTTTAATTTCAGATTTAATGCCAAACTCAAATTATTAGTAATTCAGATGAGTTTCTAATACTATTTGATTTATTTTATTCTAGTTATTGATATTGTGTTTTAGTATTTGTTTGTATCCTTCGATTGGGAAATAATTATTTTTTCTAAGCCAATCCTAGATCTTTTACAAGCCACTTTAAAGATTCTTATTCTTCTAATTTTATTATTCAATGCTAATATATCTCTTATTAGCGAAAATATTTTATTGATTGTTAATAATATTTCCTACAATATTCTATTATTGTTACTAATCTTCTTACTACTATTATTGATTATTATTATTAATTTATCCCTGACTCTTATTATATAGAGACAATAATTATCTATTTAAAGGCAATTATCCAATACTCTTCTAATGTGAATTAATGCTTTGATAATCAATACTTTTAGCACTTCTATTAAAACAATCAGGATTGTTTCTAAGAAATTACTTGTTTTTAGCAATTAAAGAAATTAATTATGGAATGAATCTCACACAACTTTTATTATTTTTAATGATTAAGACTCCAACAGCTGGAATATCAAAATAAACACTCTAATTCTCAATATATTATTATTATAAAGTTCTTATCAAATTTTCCAATTAACTCTTGAGATAATCTTTATCTTATAGCTAAATATTATTATCTGTATTATTATTAACTAATTAACACAATTCTACAAAATTAACCTTCTTTACTCTTATATTTCCTTGTTATATTTTATTAGACAATATCCTAATTTATCCTTGATCAGTAAACAACCCTGATTAAATTTCAATTCCTTTAATGAAATCCTTTTGTAAAAAGAAAACAGGTTCATTATTAATATAGTTCTAGATTAATGAGAATATTCCCAAATTTGGAATTTGTATTGCGATATTTTGGATAAGCTATCTATGGATGTAAAGACCTAAAGCACGGATTACTTCTGATGATTCACTTTTTTTTAATGATGGATCATTCGAAAAAGCTCGTTCTTAAATTTTAGCTAATTTTGAATCTTGTTCTTTTCTTGTTGTTTCATATATTTTTTGAGTCATTTAAGAGTATTTTGAGGTATTACTACCTATACTTTACAACATTCTTTTTAATTTATTTTATTTTTTATAGAAGTATAACTTATTTTTTGCTAATTTATTTTTTTATATTCTAAGTTTATTAGTTTATAAGTTTATATAAATTATTTTATTTTTTATTAATTAATAAAATAATTATGAAGTTTATAATTATATTTAGTTTTTTAACTTATATTTTTAATATTCATTTGAGAAAATAAATTTCCACTGACAATGATAATTCAGAATTAAAATTAGGAATTTGCATAGAGAAAAATAAATAAAAAATAAATACAACTAAATTTAAAGGTATTGGTGTTTTTGGTAATGAAACTTTATTTGATAAATCTCAGTGCAATTTAAATTGTATTAAATTGAAGAAAATAAAATGTGAATGTCCTTTAAATATCAATGAAATATTTATGGTATCTATTATTTATAAATTAGAAAATAGATGAAATATAAGATTAAGTTAGAAATAATTATACATAAAATATTCAAGATTAATAATTAAATAATTAAACTGCTTTTAGAGACTCTAAAAACAATAATAGAGAAAAAAAATAATAAGAATAAATAGAACTAAGTAGTTTAAACATAACTAAATCAGATGATAAAATAAAAGAAAAAAATATAAATAATTAAAATGATGAAAATTGCAATAATGATAATAAAAGTAAAATTGATAATAAAATTAATAATAAAAATAACAATGAAAATACTAAAAATGTTTAATAAAGTAAATACAATAATAAGAATAGATGTTGTTGTTGTTACTATGATGAAGATTGAGGGTATAATAAAGGAGAACAAATAGAATTAGTGGACGAATATTATGATTTGAATATTTTAAATACGGAAGGGAAATAAATATTGAAAAATGAAAGCGATTATTTTCTTTATAATAATAATAACAAACCAGAAGCTTTGTCTCGTCCTTACTATAAAAACGACTTTGATAATGATATTAGAATTCATTCACATTACAATTTATCAGATTTGAATTGGAATCAAAGTGAGAATACTCATCATTTTAAAAACATGTATTCTCAAACCAATATCACTTTCAAACCTTAAGAAAATGCTATTTAAATGAGTTAATCCTTAGATTTATATCATATCAAAAAGCAATAAGCTTATTAAGAGACAGATGATAAAGATAATAATAAATAAAAAAAGAAAAATGATTATAAATATTTTGATGCTCTTAAAATCACAACTAATTTGTACTCAGATACTGTTGAAAATACTGTTTTTGAAGTTTGAATATTTTTATCAATTTTTAATAATATCTTTTATCTATTTATTATTTACTATATTTACTTTATTTTTACTTATTATTATTATTTTTATTTATTATCATCAGTTATAATGTGGAACTAAAGTAGATATAGCAATTTCAATAAAGACTTTTAAATAACTGAAGGATATAAATTTCATTTGAAAAGATTATAAAATATTAAAAAAAACAGTAAAATAATTGATAATTAAGAACCTTCTAAACCTAAATTTTTAGATTTTCCATTATAATAAAGATAATACGATATAAGTAATAAAAAATATTTATTTAAAAGTAAAGTAATTAGACTATTGTATAGAGAATCAGAAATTATTTAGAAAAATAGAGAAAATAAATAAATGTTCTTCAGTTCAAAAAGTTGCTAAAAATATGATTGAGTAGGAGAAAAGCCTAAAAAGTATCTCAAATATCGGATAAAGATATAGCCAAATAAAATAAATAAATGAAGATAATGATGTAAATTAAATTAATTAAACTTAGAAAATTCATTAAAGATTATAAAAAACCAAGGCTGTAATTAATCATTAGATATTCGAAAAGCAAAAAAATAATAGTATAATGTATAAAGATTCTATTAGTAAAAACAGAAGGATTTTTAATCCAATGCTTAGTTCAAACAACCTTTGAAGTTCGAGTAATATTATTTTATTATTAATATTATTATATTTTTCTATTATTATTATTTTATTATTATTATATTTTTTATTATTATTATTATTATTTATTTTTAATACTTTATTATAATAATTGCTATTATTTTAGGCTAAAATAGTATACAAGGAGAGTTAAAACAATATAAGCCAATAAAAAATAAATAGTTTTTAGAATAATATAGTAATTTTCTTATAATAAAAAGAGAAGAGGAAATTCCAAATATTAAACAGTCTTATGGGTCTATTAATTCATAAATTAATATAATAAAAAGAATAGATGAGGAGTACGATTAAAAAGAAATTTAAACAATTTAAAATAATGAATAAGAAAATTTAACAATTCAAAATAATCAATAAGAAATTCAAACTAATCAAAAAAATCAATAAGAAATTTAAACAAGTCGAAAAAATCCATAAGAAATTTAAAATATTTAATTTAACTAATAAGAAATTTAAAACATTCAATATGACTAGTCAGAAATTAAAACAATTCAAAATAATCAATAAGATATTTAAACAATTCAAAATAATTAATAATGAATTTCTCATAACTATTTATTTATAACCCAGCAATTTATTATATTAATATATTATTAATAATGGTTTACTTTCTAAAAAAATTCACTAATTTTATATTTGTTAAGTTAACATATTAGACTTTTAAATCAAAGCTTATATTTTATAATCTTGCTTTTGGAAACTATTATTATAACTTACGTTATTGCTGATTTGATAAGAACTTAGATTATTTTTTTTATTTAACGATTTATTAAGATTTTCATCTTTATATTTTTATATTATTTTTTATTATCTCTTTAAATTAATTAAAATATTTTAAATACATTTTCATAATAATTTTCAGATATTTATTATTTTATTCTGTCTTGAATTATTGAGCTTTGATTATAGGTTTTGTTAAGACTTATTGATTTGTTTGTATATTTTTTATCTTATTCACTTTACTTTTTATTTTGTTTATCATTCTATCCCGTATTTAAACTAAACTATTAAAATATATTTACAACTTCCTATAATTCATTATCCAAATTATCATCATTTATTAATTTTATTTTACTTTTTTATTTGTTGATAATTTATTATTTGTTATTAGGTTATTAATCAAATATTTGATTTAATTTCAAATTAATATTCTTCTAAAAACCTAATAAATCTATTGTATTTTGACTATTTTTTTTTTTAGTATTTAAATTTTACTTACTTTACATATTTAAATTCAATTTTATATTTATTTTTTTGTTTTCTGTTTATTATTAATATTGTTTATTATTATTTTATTTGTTTTTAATATTATTTATTATATTTTTATTTTGATTAGATTCTTAAGTTTTACTTACAATTAAATTTTTATTATCCATTTTTTTATTTTTATTGGAAATTTAATTATTAGATTCTAAAAATTATTATTAATTTATATATGATTAATATTTTGGAGAATTTTTATCTGTGTTGAAATTGTTATTCACTTTTTATTTAATTTGACTGAATTTTTTTTACTATGATAAAATAGGTCAAAATGAACAATTTTAAATTAAATCTTCATTTTTTTCTATAATTTTTTAATTTATTTTTTTATTCTTTTATTGTAACCACTTTTTTTATCTTTCTTGAAATTAACTGATTGATTTTCTAGATTTTTTTTTTTATTCTTTAAATAATTATAACTCTTCTTGTAACTATTTATTTTTATTCAAATTTATATTTATATTTTATTCAGTTGGTTATAAAAATTCCTCTTGTATTTTGATATCATATTCATCATCAATCTTCATATTTAATATTTCCTAATCTAGATTTTTTATTTGTTTAATTATTTTTTGTTTTTTTTCTATTAATTTATCTTATTAGTTTTATTATTTAATCATCAAATAAGATTATGATTTATTATTTTTATCATCATTATTTAAATTTTTTTCTTCAATAATTTTTTATTGTTGTTAACTTAAATTATGAATATTTTATTAAATATATTCAATTTCTTAAACTATTATATCTTATTAAGAATTCTTATTAATTTTTTTTTAATTTTATTATTCATCTTATTCATCTTATTCATTTTTTATTTGATTGATATTTGATTCTTATTTATATTTTTTATTTTATTATTATTTTTATTCTAATTCTAGTTATTACTATCATTAATTTTATTATACTTTTTAATACTATTATTCTTACAATAATAACTATTATTAACTTTAAAATAACTATTCATCAGTTAAAATACTAATTTTTTGTTCATTTTAAATTTTTTATTATTCTTAAATTGAATTTTTTTTTTAAAGATTGTATATTTATTATTCTTCTTTTACTAAATCATGTTAATTATCATCTTCTTATTATTATAAGATTATATTTTTTTATAAAATTTTAAACTCTTATTGTGGTTATTTCTGTTGAATTTATGGATTTTAAATTTAAACTTTTTATTATTTTAATAATGATTATAATGATAATAGTTATTGTAATTATTTTTATTGTTATTCATGAATTTATTGTTAAAATTATTATTCTTAATATTATATTTATTATTATTCGTCCTCCTATTATTATATTCTTTAATTTTCATAGTTTTCTTTCTATTCTAAAAAATTTTATTATTTTTCTTTTTATTAATATAAGTTTTATGAAAATTAATATTTTTACACTTAATTATTACTATTTTATTGTTAGATCTGATAATCATTTAAATAATCCGATTCTTTATTTTACAATCTTTAATTTTATTATAGTTAATCCATTTATAATAATAATTAGTTTTATAATTATTAATTATATTATTACTAATTTTATAATTATTAGTTTTGTATTTATAATAATATTTCTTTCTATAATTGTTAATGTTCTTATATATGTTCTTTTTTTAATTAACTATCACTTTCTTATATTTATTATTGTAATAATTTATCTTTAAAATTATTTTCTTCATGTTATTGTTTATAATAAAATTATTCTTTTTCCTCTAAAGATTATAATTTTTATATATTTTATGAGTTTTTTTATAATTATAAAGAAATATTTTGTAATGTTAATTTTTATTATGATAAATCAATAGAGGTTTATTCATTTTAATTTGTAAAAAAATTATTGACTTTTAGGGGTTATTAAGCATTTTAGATATTAAGTTGATTTTAAATATTTTAATCCTAAATTTTAGTTTATTGAATTTTATTTAATTTATCTTTAAGCATTTGATTTGACTGTTTAATTTTTTCTGATATTAAATAAATAAGAATTACCTATTCAATTAGAATTATCAATACTTTAATTGGTGTTTAAACGTTATTCAACTTAAAATTATTATTAAATAAAATCATCTTTATCTTCTTTGGCTATTTCTTCTTCTTATTCATCAGTTTCCTCATCTATTTATTATATTTATTGATATTCAATATTATTTTATATATTTGAGCTGCATTAAGATTTTTAAATCTTTGATTTTATATTTTATATTAGTTTTAAATGTTCTTCTAATTCTTAGCGTAATTAATTTTCAGAGTCCTCCCTAATATATTTTTAATAATAAATACATTAATTATTAGTTAATATTTAATTATTATTTTAATAATATTTTCAATTATTTCTAAATTAAATATAATATTCTATTTTTTATATTATTAATAAACCATTAAATATTATCAAATCTTTAGATGTAAAAAGTGATTAAAACATTAATTGATTTTAGAAAAATAAATAATATAAGCTATAAAATATTAAAGCTAAATGATTGCAGAAAAATATAATTATAACATATTCAAAAACCAAATTTTTCAAAAATATAAAAAAAAAATGAGAATAAAAATAACATAAATTCTTCTAAATCAGGTAAAAATGATTAAGAAAGCTCTTAATAAGAACTGGACTTAAACACTGTGGAGCTTCAAATGAAAAAAACAATAGAAGGATTTAAACAAGAATGTCAGAAACTAAAATTAGGTCGTGTAACATCAGACATGTTTAGTGAATTAAAAGTAAAAGCATATGGAGAAATTCAATAATTATTAGATTTATGTCAAACATAATAAAGAGGATAAGACACAATAATATTTCAGGTATTTGATGAATCAATCATGAAAGAATTCATATCAGCATTAGAAAATAGTAAAATAGATTTAAAGATATAGAAAGAAGGGAAAAATGTAGTTTGTTAGTTATAAGGAGCTAATACTAATGAAGCTAAGGAAATGTTGGTAAAGAGTGTTAAAGGGTTATTGGAAGAGTTTAAAATGAAGGTAAGGAAAAATAGGACTATCGGATTAGATTATGTTAAAAAGTATTAGGATAAGTTTAGTAAGGATCAAATTCATAATGCCAATTAGGAGGTATAGCAAATGCATGATGATGCTGTTAGATAAATTGAATAGATTGCTAAGGATAAAGAAATCGAAATTATGCCAACTAGTTAATAGTCGGCTAAAAAAAAAAAGTGATTTTATCATATATATTATTTTTATCATTTTTTATTTTGATATTTTTACTTATTATTTTATCTTTAATTTTTTGTATTGTTTTTATTATTTATTATATTTTTATAAGTTTATATTTAATTTTATGATCGGATTGACAAAAAAAGTTAATTAGATAATCAAAATTGGTTAAAAAATTAACTTAATTCATATTAATTAAATTAAAAAACATTAAATTTAAATTTTTTAGTATTCAAAAGATAATAAAAATAATAACGATAAAGATAATAAGCTTACAGGTATTTTAATATAAATAATTTTAATTTAATTTATTTCTTTAGGTTTTAATAAATTTAAAAGATAATAAAAATTAGATAAAGATTAAAATGATTTGAAAAATAAATAATAATTTAAATAATAACATGAAGAAAAAGAAATAAATTAAATAAATTAATAAATTAATGATTAATAAAAAAAATAATAAGATAATAAAATAATTTAAGAATTTAAAAAAGAATAAAATAAAGTTTAAAATGATGAAGTTTTATAAAATTAAAAAATCATAGAAAAATAAGAAATAGAAGAAAATAAATAAAAAAGTTTTTAATTAAATTAGAAAGAAAATATAGAAAATTAAAATAAGCCTAAAGATGTTTAAGAAGAAATGAAAAAAAAATAATATGAAAAATTTAAATAGAAATACTAAGAAATTTAAAATAAATTAAAATAAATTAGAAATAAGGAGAAAATGGATAGAGAATAATTATAAAAATAATATAAAGAAAATGAAGAAAAAGAGGATAAAAAATAAAAACATAAAGAATAATAAGATGATTAAAATTAAAAACACAAATAATAAGATAACAAATAAGATGAAATTGATTTTTAATAAAAGAAAATATATATATTCTATCTAATAGCAGCAGCAATAGGTATAAATTTTTATTTAGGTAACTAAAAACAACGAATGGAAATTTAAAATTTATCTTTTGGTGATTTTGTAGAGAATTTTCTAAAAACAGATAGAATTTACGACATTTAAATAATTAGAAGCCTTGACGAAAACAATATACCTTAAAATTTAGCAGTAGTAACAACGAAAGACAATAAAAGAAAAAAGATGAAACTTGATAATGTCGAGAATTTCCTTGAACAACTAGAAAACGAATAAGTTTAAATGGGAATAAAAGGTTTTGTGAAAGTATCTTTCTTTTATGATATAAAAAAGAACACTTGAAATATAGATTTAAGTAGTGAAATGCTGAAGTGGGGAATCAATATTTTTATAATTTCTCTTATTCTAAAGTAATTCAGTAGAGGTCAAGCAAATAGAGGTGAAAGTATGTTTGGGGGAGGTATTGGAAAAAGTAAAGCCAAGATTTTCAAAAAGGAAAATGTTAATATAAAGTTTGATTAGGTTGCTGGATAGGATGAAGCCAAATTAGAAATTAGTGAATTTGTTGATTTTCTTAAGGATCCAGAAAAGTATAATAGGTTAGGAGCTAAGTTGCCTAAAGGGGCTTTGTTAACTGGACCTCCAGGTACTGGTAAAACTATGTTAGCTAAGGTATTTTTATCATTTATTATTTAATCATTATCATCATTTTTATTATTATTTATTATTATTTATTATTATTTTTATTGTTTTATTATTATTATTATTATAGGCTTGTGCCGGGGAAGCTGATGTGCCATTTTTCTATGCTAGTGGAAGTGACTTTGTGGAAATGTTTGTAGGAGTTGGGGCATCTAGAGTAAGAGGTATTAATAAAATAATATATTATGATAATATGATAATATGATAATATGATAATAAAAATAGACCTATTTGCGCAAGCTAAAAAAAATAGTCCTAGCATAATATTTATTGATGAAATAGATGCAATAGGTAAAAAACGTGAAAATAAAATAGGTGGTAACGATGAACGTGATAACACTTTAAATTAACTATTAGTAGAAATGGATGGATTTGACTCATCTAACTCTTAAGTAGTAGTATTAGCAGCAACTAACTAACCTTCCCTTTTAGATTCAGCCCTAACTCGTCCTGGCCGAATTGATAGACACATTGAAGTATCATTACCAGATATTGAAGGAAGATAAAAGATATTTATGGTGCATTTATAATCTATTAAGTTGGATAATAGTTAAACTATTGAAGAGTATAGTAGAAGATTGGCTAGTTTGACACCTGGATTTAGTGGTGCTGAAATTGCTAATTTATGTAATGAAGCTGCTATAATGGCTGCAAGAAATGGAAAAGAGATGGTTCAGCCAATTGATTTTGAGATGGCTGCTGAAAGGGTCATGGCTGGTTTGGAGGTTAAAAGGTAAGATATAGAAGCAGAAAGAAGAATTGTTGCTGTCCATGAGGCAGGTCATGCTGTTGTTAGTTGGTTCTTGGAGGGTAATTTATTGTTAATCATATTTTTTATATTATTTTATATTTTTTTATTATTATTATTATTATTTTATCATTATTATTTAATAATTATATATTATCATTAATAAACATAATAATATAAGTTATATAATAAAATATATTTAAACAAAGGGGGATCTCCATTGATAAAATTGACAATAATTCCTAGAAGCAAGGGTAGTTTAGGATATGCTCAATATCTACCAAATGAATCGAGTCTAGAAACAAAAGAAGAACTATTCGATAAACTATGTTTTATTTTAGGCGGAAGATGTGCTGAACAATTTTTCTTTAAGAAAATAACAACTGGAGCAAGCGATGATCTTTAAAAAGCTCAATAACTTGCGAAAGCAATGGTTTATAAATTAGGAATGAGTTCAGAAATAGGTTATATTGCTTATCAAGATGAAGAGTATGTAAAAAAAATAGGACCCATTAAATAAGCTTAAATTGATTCTGAAATCAATCATATTATTCACCAAGCTACTATTAAGTCATAGGAAATTGTATAAAAGTATTAAGATTAAATTACTCAGTATTTTTTATTTTATTTATTTAATTTCAAAGACTTGCTGATACTCTTTTGATTAAGGAGACTCTTAATTTGTAATAGATTATTGATATTTTGGGTGAAAGACCTTTTGAACCTAAATCTACTTATAAAGCGTACTTATAATAGACTAAGGAAAATTTAAAATTATTTAATGAGTAATAAGAATAAAGCCAAGTTTAAGAAGAAAATAATAATTAAAATAATTTAGATTAATAGATTCAAGATATTAATAAATAAATTGATGAATCAGAAAAATTAATTTAAAATTCAAATAAAGATAATAATCAAAATGATAAAGAAAAAAATTTATGAAAATTATTAAATATATGTAATTTTATACATATTTATATGTAATATTATCCATAAAATAAAAATAATAGTATATTTTTATTTTTAATATTGTTAAAAAAATTCAATTATTTTAATTTGTTAACTATTCAAATATTGGTAATCTTCTTTAATGAAACTTATAAAAATAATAAGAGTTATCTATATCTATTTATTGTTATTATTGATTATCATATCGAATTTTAATTGATTAATTATTATTTTAGTTAAATTATTATTATAATAATTCTTAATCTTAAATTTTTATAAATAATTTAAACTAATCTAAATTTAAATTTAAATCTTAAAAATTTTATAAACTTAATATCTTATAATTATAGATATTCATATTTTGAATTCAAAATATTGGAATTTCTTTTTATATGTATAAGTGCTAAATTATATTATTAGAATCAGTATAAAAAACATCTTTATGTAAATATTAACATCTATATCCATAAGGGCAATATCCATTTTAAAAATATTTCAAACAGATTTTTGTTTTATATAATTGATTAATTAATTTTTTACTTTAAAGTTCAGATTTGCCATGAGCAAAGCAGCATTTTTTTAAGAATAAACATTCTCCATTTAATTCCCAATTTTTACAAATTTCTGTTTTATTTTTTAATATGATTTCTTATTTAAGAATAGATTTTTTTTTAATTTTTTTGGTTTTTTTACCATTTTTTAACTCTATTTTTTGCATTTAATTAGAAGCAACTGTTGATAAAGATGATCTATAGTTTGAACTTAGAGAATTTCTATTTGATACCAACTTATTAGCCAATTAGTTATCATATTCAGAATTTATCTAATAATCCATATAAGAGTTATTAAATTTATTATAAAGTTTATTTCAATATTGGCTAGTAATTATAACATAATAAATAAATTCAAATTATAAAAATATCTTAATAAATAATTGATTTTTAATAAATTATTTAATTTTAAGAAATATTAAAATTAATAAGAATAAGGATTAATTAATCTTTTAAATTAAATTTTATATGATATATTTTATTCATTATATATTTTTAAATTTAATAATTTAAAATTTTATATTTTTTTGGAATTAATAAAATCATTATTCAAAAGAAAGTATTCATAAATTTGTTTTAAACAAAATATTTAAAATTGTTCAAAAAAAATTATTCAAAATATTTATTTATTTTAATTCTAAAATTTATTATAAATTTAATTAAAGAAAAAAATATATTATATACTATTAATATCAATAAATAAACATATATAAATTAAATATAATTAAACAGTTTTATATAATTGTTAATTTATTTAATCATAATGAATGAATCTTAAAATTAGGATAGTCACTTATAAGGAGTCCAAGGGCATAAATTTAATTTTATGATAAAGTTTGAAAAAATTAATGTTAATATAAAGTTTGAATGTTAGCTCTAAGTAATAATAAAAAGGGGTAAAATAATAATAATAATAATAATAAATAAAAGGTAAATATAAATTTGAATCAAATAAATGCGATTTAAAAAATGGTGAATGTATTTTCAATTAGGATTTTGAATTAGAATAAACAATGTTTCTTGATGGGTTAACTTAGGAATTTACTTAAAAAATACTGTCTTTTTAATTTATTTTACATACTTCTAAAGGGACCAAAATAATGGGAAAATAAGAAATAGATTTAAGTAATTATGTAAAAAACAAAATTGAATCAATAAATGAATAAATGAAGATAAACTAATGTCCAGATAAATCCGCTTAATTTAAATTTAGTTTATAATCTAAATATATTTAACAGATTTATAATGTTGATGAATTAACGTATTATTATAATTTTAATTTAATTTTACTAATAATAATAAATATAATTACAAAATAGGCAAAGTATAGCTAGATCTAGTGTTGGTTATGAAAATTTAAATAATGATGACATGAGTTTTAAAGATAAATAAATAGATAAATATTAGGTTTAAATATTTTATTATAATTTAATTAGAAAGAAGAATAAAAAGATAATTAATAAATTAAATCTTAAGACTTTATAAGCTAATTAATTATTAAAGAAAAAACTATAGACGATTTAAAATAATAAATACAAATTTAAAAATAAGATATAGATAGTAAAGAATTATCTTATTAAGAAAATTAATAGTTTCTAAAAAATCAGATAAAACTTTAATAAAAAGAGTTAGAATCGTATGATAATTTATTCAAATAAATATAAAATTAAAATTAAGATTAAATAAATGAAAATTATAAATAATAAATAGAAGATTTAAATAATGAACTGAAAATGAAAGATCAATAAATAAAAGAATTATCTTTAACTATTAATTAGTTAAATTAGTAATTTAACAAATCATTTTTAGATGTTAAATAAAAATATAGTGATGATAAAATTATATAAATGTTATAAAATGAATTGCTAATAAAAAAGTAATAAATTGGAGATATTATTAACTTTGCTTAAGAAGAAGGAGGATCTTAATTGACAGATAAATTACTTTCTGTAATGATTAAGTACGTTTGATTTATGAGATTTAAATTTTTATTTTATTTAGAAATTTTATAATTATATATTCATTTATTAAAAATTTAATCTAGTAATACATGAAATTTATTCATATTCAAATAATTTTTTTTTTTTTACAATTAATTTTTTAAATAATTTTTATTCAATATAAGTTAATACATTTTAGTAACAATCAATAATTTTTAATTTAAAATATTTTTATTATAGCAACCTTTTAAAATATTTTTGAAACAAAAAATATAACTTTAGAAGAATATTTTCATTAAAATTTAAAAATATTTATTTTTAATACAATATTCTTTTAATTTTTAAACAAAGAAAATAATTTGATAGCATTTTAAATTATTAAAAATCTTATCTCAATCATTATTTATTATTAGTTTTATAACAAATAATTTAGAATATGTTTAATTGATATAATTAATGATTTTTTTAATTTTAACTAATTAAAAAAATAAGAAGTTTCTTAATTATAAAAATATTTAGCTAAATTTCGTTAGAAAAAATAATTAAAAAAATAAAAGAAGTAATAATTTTATAATAATATTTAATAAAACGATGTTTTTTTTATTAATAGCTTTGAAGAATGATTATATTATAATAAAATATTTTAGAAATAAAATTATAATATTATAAATAAAAATTAAATAAAATTTTGTTAAATTTATATCTATATTTAAATATTAAATTACGATAATTATTAATTTTAATTTATTAATTATGTAAATATAAAGTCAAGCTAGTTAAGAAAATCTAGAATAATAAAATGATAAGAACGACTAATAATACGATTGGAATACTAAATCAGTGAGAAATTGTGGAAGTATATTTTTATATTTTAATAATAATTTTAGTTGAATAATTTTATATTCAATAATATTTTGAGCTCTAAAAAATAATAGGTCAAGGAGCGTATGGAGTGGTATGTTCTGCTTTTGATAAAAAAAATAATTAAATGGTCGCTATTAAAAAAGTAAAAAATATAAATAAAAAAAATAGTTAGATTAAAGATGTTTTTATCGATTTGGTAGACACTAAAAGAATACTAAGAGAAATAAAACTATTAAGTAATTATACTTAATAATTAGAAGAATTCTTAAATCATAACAATATTATAAAATTACTAGACATCGTAAAACCATGTGAAGATAATTTCACAGAAATTTACTTGATTTTTGAATATATGTAAACTGACTTGGAGAAAGTAATAAACAGCAAAATGAATTTAACAGATGATCATATAAAGTATTTTATGTTCCAAATTCTGAAAGGCATTTACTACTTACATAGTGGTGATGTAATTCATCGTGACTTAAAACCTGATAATATTTTCGTAAACAAAAACTGTTCTCTCAAAATAGGTAATATTATTATATATATTTTGTTTTAAAATTTTTTGTCATAATTAATTTTATTCTTATAACTTTAAAATTAATTATCAATATATTATATTTTATATTGTTATAAATACATTATAGTGATTAGTTTTATTTTATAAATAAATTATTTAAAATAATATTTTATTTAATGGATTAATAAATAATAAGCAATAAAAATTGAATTATTATATAAATAGGTGACTTAGGTCTTGCTCGCAAATACGAAGACATGAATTTAATAACAGACTATGTAGTGACTTGATGGTATCGCGCTCCTGAAATAATCCTGTCATCTTAAGACTACACAAAATCTATTGACATCTGGTCAATTGGTTGTATTTTTGCAGAATTATTAGGCCGTACTCCCATATTCTAAGGCAAGCACTATATGGACTAAATTGAAAGGATCATTGCAATTATGGGAACTCCTGACATTGAAGCTCTTTCTTACAAACTTGATAACAAAACTAAGAAGTATCTCATGAGTCTTCCTTAAAGGAAAAAGATTAATTGGAAGGATTTGTTTCCAAATGCCAATTATGATGCATTAGATTTATTAGATAAAATGTTGCATTATGATCCTATTAATAGGTTTGATGCAATGTAATGTTTATAACATTAGTATTTTCATAAGTTTAAGGATTAAGATATTTTTGCAAAGTGTGACAAGATTTTTGATTGGAGCTTTGATAATATCTAGCTTAATAAGAATCTCATGAAAATAGCGCTTCTTAAAGAAATTGATAATAAGTATAATGATTAATAAATTAATGAAAATTCACATTAAGATTTTAAGACTAAAAAAATATCTATATAGGAGAAAGAGTAATTAAGAGATTAGCATAAAGAATAATTATAATAATGATTATTAATTCCATAAATAAATAATATTTTTATATTCAAATATAAAATAATTTTACATTATTATTTTATATAAAATCTATATAAAAAAATTTAATATTTTATCTAGCATCATAATTTTTAATTAAAATAAACTCTTGCGGTTGAATCTACTGATGTTGTTAAAATAATGTCTAAATTAGGATGAAATTTAGCCATTACTACTTTATCCTGATGATAGTTAAGGTTCTGAATTATTTCATTACTTTCAGTTTTTATTATTTTAGATGTAAAATCAAAAGAAGATGTTATTAAATGTGTATTATTTTAATTATATTCTACAGTTCTAATATGTAATAATAAAAAAGAAAATTAAAATTATTAAAATATAAATAATATTATAATAATAGTTTTAGTGTACCTACAATCGTCTTAATGAGGTTAAATTTAAGTAAGAATCTTTGAATTATTAAAATCCCAAAAAGATATAATACCTTTATTATGTGCAATAGCAATCTAATTATTAGTAGTATTAAGAGCAAGATGATTAGCATTGGGCAGAGTCTTTATATCAACAGTTTACACGATTCCCTAAGTCCTTTAATCATAAATATTGAGTGTCATACTTTTACCAACTGAAAATAATAAATTCTAATGACATTTAATAGAATCAACAGTACCCTACTGACTATTATAAACATTTATTGCTATTTACTTACTAAGGTCCCATAATCAAATAGATCCATCAGTAGATCCTGAAAACAATTAATTATCTTAACTGAATTGAAGGGATCTTACAATCCCTTAATGGCCATTTA
>Ga0315908_10001577_pt1 | contig 17043 bp, 13 predicted proteins | sample LakEriMetagenome_12_FD_203520 | JGI IMG/M metagenome (GOLD analysis project Ga0315908, IMG submission 203520) | Freshwater fungal communities from buoy surface, Lake Erie, Ohio, United States - Buoy 4 MA124 | ecosystem: Environmental > Aquatic > Freshwater > Lake > Lake biofilm | place: USA... | reverse complement strand
GTCGCGTAGTGTCGTGGGGGGAGGGAGGTGCGGTCATAGGACTCTACCGCAGCGATCAAACCAAAATGCTGCGAAACTGGAATACCGGGAAACTTTTCGCCGGCAAACCGCCCTAAAAGGATTCATACACAGCTTGAAACCCGAAAACCAACTGGGCTTCTTCACTTGCGCAAGAACCTTTAGACCGTCAAAAGTACTCAGTATTATATGCTCCACCGAGCCATTCGACAGTTCAAACTTCCCCAGGAACTCGCTTCGACCCTCTCAAATATCCCGTATTTCCCGCTCGAAACGAAAAAAACACCTTCATTACCCGCCCCCGTGCCCAATACCGTCAACCGCTTGGGCGGATTAAGGGGCGGGGGGATGAAGGAGGGAAGAGCACTGGACGACGCTTGGAACTGCTTGTTGCGATTCAACGATCAGTAGGGTGTGGTGAAGCGGTCGGCCGATGATTTCCTCAACCACTTCGACATTACAAATACCACCCCTTGCATCCGCGCGGTTAACCACCGACCGCGAAACCCACCGTTCCGCGCCTGACAACATCACGCACGTTGAACTTAAGCGATTGACGGGCCGCAAACGGTGAGGGTTGACCCACCTCAATCCCCCGGACGCTTCTCCTCCCCTACGACGAAAACGGAAGTAAAGAACAAAGTGAGCTCTGCTCCGAGCATCACACAACCGGGCTTTGGTTTTCCTTGCGTCTTTGTTTCTTTGCGTGAGTCATTCGCACCCATCGCCTGAGCCTGAGAATTCGTGTCGCGCCGCTGAACGCGAACCCAAAAAAGAAGCTCGCCAAGCCAAACGGCTCGCGAGCTTCGATTCTGTTTCATCTGTTCCGCAGAATACTGCGTTACTCAACCGACTTCCAAGACTAGCCAGCAATCTTGCTTACGGATTCAACCATCGGGCCGATAACTGGCTCAATGATTTCCTTGACTCCTGGAATCGCATATAGCTTCTCAAGAATCCCACCGACTGACTTGAGGTAAGGAGCAAAGAACGATCCAAGTACACCCTTCGCTGCATCAGGAACGCCAGTCATCGTCTCGGTGTAACCCTTGGCTGCTTCTTCAAGCTTGCCAATTGCACCCTTAGCTGTGTCGACATCGGTGATGCCTTCAAGAGCCGAAACAACACCGCCGAAGGAGCCATCAAGCTTCTTCTTCAGGTCGTCCATGCTGATTCCACCAGGTAGCTCGAACAGTTCCTTCACAGAAGGGACTGGAGCATCGGCTGGTGGTACTGTTTGCTGCGATGCACCGGCTGCGACTTCGTTCTTTACTTCAGCCTTCGGCGACATCAAGTTCCAAACCAAAAAGCCTGCTGCTGCCAATCCAAGAAGTGGAAGGATCCAACCAAGCGGGCTTGATGCTGGCTTAACAGCTTCTTGTGCTGTGCGAGCTGCGCTCGAAGCTGCATTCGATGCCGCGTTCGATACTTGCTTGCCAAGATCAGCCAATCCCATCACACCCTTGAGCTCGCTTGGCAATGCACTGCTGAGCAAGTTGCTTTGGCTTCCAAGCAGGTTCGTCAAAACACTCGGATCAAATCCGCCAGCCGACTTCGCTTGCTTGCCAACAACACCCATAACAATCGGTGCGAGTGAGCCAAGAAGCCCAATGACCGACTTGTCGCCCAATCCAAGAAGCTTCATCAAGACCGAGACGATGCTCGATTGCGATGAACCCAAGAGCATTGGCAACAACGAAGCGCCCATGCCGAGCAACTTCGAATTCGCTCCACCCGAAAGAAGACCTCCCAAGTTGTCCAAAACAGATGGCTCTTTATCTTGTTGCTTGAAAATATCACCAAGCTCCGATAGGCCGGAAGGACTCGATGCCTTCTTGACCAAGCCACCGAGCAACACGGGAATCGCTGCTTCAATTGCCGAGCCTGTCTTGCTCTTATCCAAGCCGACAGCCGAACCGATTTGATCTGCTACACCACTGCTTATCGCAGTTTTGACCATGTCCATCAAATTAATTGCCATACTCAAAACTTTCTTTTCATTGAGAGGTCTCGAAACTTTCCCACGCTCGGTGGCTACGGTGCATAATATCACTAATTTCTTTAATTTATGCAGGACTTTATGTTGAGAAAGTCAATAATTCTTCCCGTATTTTCTAAAGCCCAAGGACTCTCTGTATTTCTACCTACTGCCAACAAACCCGGGACGGTTTTTGAAACAAAGAGACTTTGAAACACAGAGACACAGAGAACACAAAGATCGGAACGCCTGTGATTCAGGGAATCTGTGTTTCAGTTCTTCCGAATAAGTGACGATTCCCTTTCCGTCAATCGACGGAAATGATGGTCAAACCACCAATGTGTCCCCTCCCATTGACGCTCGCTAAACACATGCCCTTCAAAGTGATTCCAGTATCCCAACCCCTCTAGTTCGAACGATTCTGAACCGACCTCCTTGCATAAATCCCAAGCTTTACTGGCTCCGGCAAGCGTCTGCAAGCTTTGTGTGCCATCCGCCGCCCCCGGCCCCTGCTCCCCTCCCATCACCAACAGATTTCGTGGAGCAATCAAACCAATCAACTCCTGGTGAGTCCAATCCTCACCCTCCAACCGGGGGGGCGGTCCCAAGTACCACGGTGCATCCCAGTTGGTCGAACCCATCGCAACCCCACCCTCGCTCGCCACCCCGACAAGCACCCTTGGGTCTGCAGCCATAAGGTACATGACTTCTTTCGCCCCGAGCGAATGCCCAAAAGCCCCAATGCGCGAGTGATCGACCTGCGCAACAGTCAACAATGCATCAAGGGTTCTCCGCGCGTCGAACACCATCTTCGCAATCCCCCGAGATTGAGGATGCCGACGTCGATGCCCATCGACCGCTTCCTGAAAACTCACCACATCCTGCCACAAGTAGCACTTCGGACAGATCACTACGTATCCGCGTTTAGCTAAAAGCATACCCGTGGCTCGCGGCCCAGAAATTTTGGCCGAGCCCTCCCCAACTCCCGCTATCTCGTCGATCGTGCTGCTCGTTGTCGGATGCAAAGCAACAATCCCAGGCCGCCTCCCCTCACGAACCAAACTCGAACCAACCTCCGCCGATGGAATCAACAAATACGCATCCATCGATACCCCCGGCTCAACCTCAATCTTTATAAGCCGCCTTTCAACTCCATCGATATGTTCACTCGATTGCACGTCGATCTTAGGCTCACTTCCAACCGCTGGCATCGGACCGAGCAACTGCTGAAAGCGTTTTCGATAAACCAGATTCTCACTCTTCCATTCCTCACCCGTTGTACTCGCAATGCGACTACCTGCGGAATAAACCAAAGCATCTCTCCAGTGCAGTAACTTGTTCAACCAATCCGCCTCGCGCAAAGATTCGCTAAACTTGGGCTTGCGCCCAGCCACCTCGGTGCGAAATCGCACCAACCGGCCATGCTCAACATCGGTAACCACCACGGTTCGCCCATCTTCGCCACCAAAACATAAATTGCTCGGCCTCGAACCCAATACATCTATTTCCCGTATCTGCTCACCCTGCGGATCAAGAACAACAACGGTCCCTTTCCCATAACGAGTCACATACAAATTACCCGCTTGATCACACCGCATTCCGTCAAATCCATGATCCGGAAACTCTTTGAATAAAGTCTTTTGAATCAAACCTCCTTCGGCATCGATCTTAAATCTCCAAATCCGACGCTGCACGGTTTCATTGACATACAACCACTCAGACCCAGGACTTACCTCGATCCCATTCGCAGTCCCCATCCCGTCAGCCACCAAACTCAACTTGCCATCAGTGCTCATCCGCCATATTCGACCTTTCGACCCCACCCAATCAGGATCGCTCGCATACAACGTCCCATCATCAGCAATCGCTAAATCATTCGGTTGACTCATCGTCGGCTCTTGAGCAACCATTCGCATCGCACCACTCTTAGGATCAACCGACCAAATCTTGTGCCCAACATAATCGGCAACAAGCAAATCCCCTTGGCTATCGATGACTATCCCATTTCCAGTGCTTTCTCCAGGCAGAGTCGCAAGCAACTTCGCATTTCCCCAACGATCGACTTTCCCTATCGTCTGCTGCTGCCCGAAGTTGACCGCATACACATTCCCCTCAGAATCGCTCGCCGGTCCCTCAATCCCCTCGGTAAAAACTCCATCAGCAGTCAAAGGCCTTGCAACATATAACTCACCTCGCAAATCCGCTTGCTCGATCTCCAAACCGCGCTGCGACTTCTCTTGCGCAACCACTTGGAAACTCAATAGCCAAACAGATGTCACTGCCCCTATCGCAAAGAGAAGCGTTGCTATCCATCTACTCATCGATCGACTCCTTCATCTTCATCCAACGAAGCGATTCAATGGGAATTGCTTAGAGACTCACGGGATTGCTCAATTTAGCCAACTCATCGAGCATCCCCTGCATACGATCTCGCAACTGACGCATCAGCGGATCCTCTTCGCCTTTTGGCCCCCGCTCCGTAGGCACTTCAATCGCTTCATCGATCCGAATGACGACTTCCATCGGTCCGTGAATTCCCGCCCGATCCGTTAAGTCCTCTTCTAACCGCTCCACAGTCTCCAAGATCCTCGTGTCGGTCGTCGGGTTTTCCAGATACTCGGGTGGATAAGACGCGATCTGCTGCGACAGATAGATTCGTGACAAATGCTGCCAACGCCGATCGCGCTCGCTCTCCGATAATTCACCCGTGGTAAGCTCCGGGACAATCTTCATTCGCAATGCCTTCACTCGAGGGATGATCGGGCCATCTCCCTCCTTACCTAACCACTCCTTTTCGAGTGGGTCAAGCAGATGATCGATCAGCTTATCTTGCCGCTGCACGAAAGTCCCCGATTGAGGACTACCGATGTATTCGATTTCTTTAAGACTTAACATCGCATGGGTAATTCGACCGATCCGCTGCAGAATCGGCGACGATTTCGATGAACCCCATGTCAACCTCTTCTCCAATGACTCCAACGTCGGACTGACCGCCTTCTTCAAGTCGCCATGGAACAAGTACTTGATCGCCACCGGATGGATAACCACCTTCCCAGCCCCACCATCCTTGACCCTTCGCTTCGCCGCCGTCCTAGCCATAAATGCAACACCATCGAGCAACGGTTGTAGCAAGTCGTTCGTTCGAAATACTGCCCCTTCTGGAAACACCACCAAAGGCCGCTCAGGTTTCGATAACGTTTCGATCGCCGTGTCGAGCGACTGGCGATCTAAACCTTCGCGATACACGCTAAAGGCCCCCATCGTCTGTATCGCCCACCGCTGAAATCGACTTTGATGGAACAAATGCCAACTCGCCATCGCATACATCAACGTGTCGGCCGCTACCGCTACATGCGACATCACCAACGGATCGGCATAGCGGCAATGATTCGGCGCTAATAAAACCCCATGCCCCTGCCTGAGGGACTCGCGGAAATGATCGATCCCCTCGAGCCGATGGGAAACGACCCCTTCATAACGCCGCAAATACCAAGGCACAACCCCCGCATTGAGCACCATCTTGGGGAACCATGTGGAACGCAACGGTGGAATAAACTCATAGGGCTTTTCAATAATGATTTCTTGCACGACGTCTTCCTTTGAATTCCCTTGTGCGCGATTAGTCCAAGTTTTCGCTCTGTCCTACCCACGCGTCCTTTAACTCTAACCGACGAAACGAATTTCCTGCCCCGTTCCATCGCTGTTTTAGTGTACCTGCTCAATGCCTGAGGTATATTCCCATTATGAAGAGCAAACTCAAACAGTTTACGCAGAAATCCCAACCCGTACCCAAAGCTGCCGACACTACGGCCGAATGGGCCGAGCGATTTTTTAAATACCTCCGTAGCGAATGCCACCTAGCCAACAACACCGTCGCCGCATACCGCCGCGACCTCGAACACTTCAAATCCTGGCTCGAAGGCCGCTTGCCAACCAAGCTAAAGATTGACGACTTAACGAATTATCTGGTCTGGCTAAAAGAACAAGACTTGGCAGCCACAAGCATCGCACGCCACATCGTCTCCCTGCGAATGTTCTACAAGTTCCTGCAACTCGAAGCCGGGATCACCGAGAATCCCGCCGAGTTGCTCACCACTCCGAAAATCTGGCGAAGAATCCCGAAAGTCATCCCAGCCTCCGTAATCGAACAATTCCTTACCGCCCCCCAAAAGTACGATCCCCACTGGCAACGTGATCGCGCTATCCTCGAACTCCTCTACGCCACAGGCTGCCGTGTCTCGGAAATCTCCGACTTGCTGCTGGCAAACGTCTCTCTCGATGAAGGCTACTGCTTGGCCGAAGGCAAAGGTAGCAAACAACGGATGGTCCCCCTGGGCGAACGAGCCATCGAAGTCATCGAAGAGTACCTCCAACATTCTCGCCCCACTCTCGTCGCGAACCGAGACCCTAAAGAAACACCTTGGATCATCGTCTCTCGCACCGGCCAACGACTGCGCCGCGAAGCGATCTGGGAACTGATCAAACGCTACGCGAAACGGGTCGGAATCGATCCGGAAACCAGCCCACACACCCTCCGGCATAGCTTTGCTACCCACCTGCTCGCAGGAGGAGCCGACCTGCGCCTGATCCAAGAAATGCTTGGACACGCAAGCATCGAAACAACTCAAATCTACACGCAAGTCGAGAACAGCAAACTCAAACGTGTGCACGAGAAATTCCATCCTCGCAGCTGACCATCCTCGCAGCTGACCATCCTCGCAGTTTACCAGTTCGCAGCGAACCAGCTCATCGTTGGATTCTGCTATGCAACTCTGGGTTTCGCTGCGAGCAAATAAAAAAACCGGAAGGAAATTCCCCCCGGTCAATGCTATTGATTTCAAAGCTATTGATAAGCCGCTTCAAGAGCAGCTAGTAAGCCGATTCGCGTAAACTCGAATCAGCCACCACTTGGCACGCCGCCACCACGACCATCTTGTGGGGTCGGGTTCTTCGACTGCTCTTGCTGCATCTTTTGATACATGGCATTCTGTTCTTCAATCCGCTTCTTGACGTCTGGTGGTGGCTCATTCGAGCCAGTACCAACTTGGTTTTCGCCTGCCGAGTCGCAGCCGACCAAGCACATTGGCATGGTTGCCAAGCACAGTGCCAACAAAAGTTTAGCGCGCATCGTAATCCTCAATGAAAGTTGAGAGGTAATTATCCTCGAAACAAAACCGATCGTGCCTCGCGGTTGCGGAACCGTTGAAATCTCTCTCTTCGCTTCCCTCAAGTCGCCGAAACTACTTGGTATTATTACACCCTTGGACCCCGTGTGCGTCAAGCGACGAGCGGAATCTCAACGAAAATTGCCCCAAATCCCCCCATAAGCCACCCCATAAGCCACCCTGTCTCGGTGCACCTGACTCCAAAGTCATTCCCCTAGGCTCCTACCTTATTCCTCAGGCCCCCGCCTTATTCCTTAGGGCCACAGCCTTATTCCTTAGGACCCTAACTTTTTCCCGGCTGGCTCGCCGCATTGACGATGCCACTGAAATGCAAATCCCCGCCTACACTCTCCCACGACCCTTTCGCAAAGCCCACCGCCTGCGAAATCCACTTGCGATCCTGACTACCCTCCACCGGCGTCCGTCGACCTAATCCTCCAAGCACCTTTGGCGCTACATAACACTCCACTTGATCGACCAAGCCAGCTTCAAAGAACCCGCCAAATACCCTCGCCCCCCCCTCAAGCAACACGTTGGTCCCCCCCTGCTTGGCTATCGACCCTAAAGCACTCTTAAGAAAACCCTTGGAGTCTCCCTCCAACGACCGATCCAAACCCTCGACGACAACCCCTAACCTGATTAACTCCTCTACCTTCTTGAGCCCCTCGCTATCCATCGCCTGCGGTTGAATCGTCACTACCTTGACGGGCACATCTCGAGCCGTCCGCACAAGCGCACTCTCAAGGGGTATCCGCAATCGCCGATCAAGCACCACGCGGGTCGCTCGCCGAATGACTTCTCCATCTGCAGACTCAAGCCTTGCCGTTAACATCGGATCATCCGCCAACACCGTATCACTTCCGACAAGAATCGCGTCCACTCTCCCCCGCAACCGATGCACCTGCTTTCTCGACTCCTCTCCCGATATCCATTTGGAATCTCCCGACAATGTGGCCATCGCTCCATCAAGGGTCATCGCCCACTTCGCGATCACCCATGGCAACCCTGTCCCTATTCGCTTGAGATACGGCGCATTGAGCTCCCTTGCTTGATCCTCAAGCACCCCTACTACCGTTTCGATACGGGCTTCGCGCAGCCTGCGAATCCCCGCTCCGGAGACTTGTTCGAAAGGATCGCTCATCGCTACCACCACTCGGCTCGGACGATGCTTGAGCAACAACTCGACACACGGCGGTGTCTTGCCATAGTGACTGCAAGGCTCCAACGTTACATAAACCGTCGAGCCTTCGAATAACTCCGCACCACAACTCTGAAAAGCTCGCACCTCGGCATGCGGACCTCCAAAACGCTCGTGGTACCCGGCCCCAACACACTCCCCTCCTCGAACCACGACACATCCAACCATCGGATTGGGCTCGACATAACCCTGACCTTGCTTCGCAAGCTCTATCGCATAACGCATCCAATCCGCATCGGTACTGCTGGAGCCCGATGCGGGTGGAATTGCCGAAGTTAAATTGCTTGAAGCCATACAAGTCCTATGCGCCGGGCTCGTTCGCCGCTACCCCCGCATGATAAGTGGTGTAAACATAAACTGGAATCCCAAGATCACCCAGCGACTCTTCGATCAATGGCTTCACTTCGCTCCACTCCAAACTGCCAACGCCTGTGGCAAGCTTCGGTAACGCTAAACTCTTGATCTTCTCTTTCTCAACCAAGTGTCGCAGCCGCTTCAGACAATGATGCACATTCGGTACGCTCGCCTTGCCAGGTCGCGTCCCATGTCCATGCTCCCCCTCTTGAGTGAGCAAGTTGATGATATGGGCATCCCCTACGCCACTCCACATCCAAATCTCGCCGGGCTTCGGATGCGTTTGATGCGCATAGTGACGAAAGTCCTTTGCCATCGACGGCCAACGCTCGCGCAGCGCAAGTGCTAAACCTGCATCGAAGTGTTCGTTCGGAGCCACCCCGTGCGCAATCGCATGCGCCTTGGTCAACAAAATGTCACCAGAGACTTCATGAATCATCGTTTACCTACCAGTCGTGTGAGGGTTTCCTCCCGCTTGACTGAACTCGTGCCGAAACCACTATCGGATAACAGCCGGTTTCGAAGCGGGAGGAAGCGACGAAGCCGACCGACTCGACACACTTCTAATCGTATACACGCGGATTTGCAGAGTCTTGGGCGATCCAGTCTCACTTGCAAGAAAACGCAGGGATTTCGAAACCCCTGCGCCTTTTTGCCTAATCTGTTTTACTACGAAACATCCTCTTTAACGAACTTCGGGAACTTCAAATCCCTTGCGATACTCTTTGGTTAACAATCGATTTGCTTCAGGCATGTTGGTAAATGTCATACCCTGAGCATCCCACTGAAGCTTCTTTCCTGGATTCCTCGCAGCGACATTTCCCAACTGCACGCACTCGGTCAAAGGCCCCGCAAGCTCAAAGCCATCGGTGGTCTTCTTACCCGCCAATACCGCATCGACCCAATCGTGCCAATGATTGGTCCCTTGCGCCTCGACTACCGATACACCCTTGACCTTGTTCCCTTCATACAACAACGGCATCCCCACGTGTGGCAATACCATCGTCCCCCCCTCGCCGATGAAAAGCGATCCGGCACTTGGAAGCTCAACCCCCTCAGGCATCTGCGCTAATTCGCGTGGGGGCTTGAGCCCTCCATCGCGCCATACAACCCGGATCTCCTTGCCCGCCGTATGCTCCGTTCCTGGAAACACATATGTCACGGTCTCGGGACCCGGCCATACTTCTTGCGTCGTCCCATCATTGATCGCTTCAATGCTCGTGGGTGCTGTAAGCCCCAATGCACAGAAGACAGGGTCAAGAATATGGCAGCCAAAATCTCCCAGTGCCCCCGAACCAAAGTCTTGCCAATCACGCCACTTGAACGGATGGTAAACATCCGGCGCAAAAGGCCGCTCGCGTGCCCCTCCCAACCATAAATCCCAGTTCACATTGTCCGGAACCGGAGCCGCAGCAGGTCGATCGGTCCGATTGCAATACTGCCGACCTTGAACACCCACCCACGAATGTACCTCGCGCACCTTGCCGATCAACCCATCGCGAATCGTGCGCACTCCCGTCCGATACTCCTTGGCCGAGTGTATCTGATTCCCCATCATCGTTGTCAAATTCTTCTTCTCCGCAAGCTTCCGCATCTGGCGCGCTTCCCATACCGTATGCGTCAACGGCTTCTGACAGTAAATGTGCTTGCCCATTCCCATCGCCATCATCGCCGCTGGCGCATGCATGTGATCCGGCGTCGATACGATCACCGCGTCACAACGATCGGACAACTCCGCAAACATCTCGCGGTAATCCACATAATGCTTCACCCCAGGAAAACCCTTGTCAGCCTGATCAAACCGCTGGCTGTCGATGTCGCAAAACCCAACAAACTTGACCTGCTTGTGCGAGCCGACCGACGACAAATCCGACCAACCCATCCCATTGACCCCCACCACGGCGACCTGAAGGGACTGCATAGGTGTTGCACCCAAATTAGGTGTTGCCCCCAACGATAATGCGCTGCGGCCCATGCCGCTGACCGCCAGGCTCGAAGCTGTTACCGCTGTTGCCCGATGCAAAAAATCTCTTCGTTTCATCTTTGGTCTTTCTCCTGTCGTGGGGTGGTTCTTCTAGCCAGCGTAAAAAACACAAAGCCAGATCGCGTGGTGCTAAGTTTCGGTCACCGTAAGGCCTAAATGGACAACCTTCGATTGTAACCTACAATCCAGCCGAGCTAAAAACTTTCAATCATCGCCAGAAATTTTGTTATACTGACGCTCAAGCAAATGACCGTGCGGATAGCATTCCGCGCAGTAAACTTTGCAGTAGACTTTACTGCCCCGTTTCCTCTGCCACCTCTCAGAGCTCCCTCATGACACCTCCGAACGACGATCAAATCGTCCTGTCTGCGGAGATGATGGCCAAGCTTGAACGGATGGAATTGGTCTCCCGAAAAATCTTTCGCGGACGCATGAAAGGGGAACGCCGCAGTAAACGCAAAGGACAAAGTGTCGAATTCTCCGATTTCCGAAACTACGTCCCCGGCGACGATCTTCGCTTCATCGACTGGAACCTCTTCGCCCGACTCGATCGCCTGTACCTGAAGATATTCCTCGAAGAAGAAGACTTGCACTTCTACACCCTCATCGATGACTCGCTATCGATGGACTACGGAACTCCAAGCAAATTTCTTACCAGCAAACGCTTGGCCGCCGCTCTATCGTACATCGGTCTGTGCCGAGGTGATCGCGTTTCGGTAAGCACCTTTAGCCGCAGCGGCCAACCACTGGTCATCCGAGGACGATCCAACACCCATCGACTCTTGGGAACCCTTCAAACCGCTCAATGCGAAACGAACTCCCCGAGCATGGAAGAATCGGTGCGACGCTTCTGTTTGAAGAACACAGGAAAAGGTATCGTCGTTCTGATCACTGACCTGATGAATAAATCGGGTTACGAATCCGCCTTGAAAATGCTCGTCGCTCGCGAAATGGACATCTACGTGATCCATGTCCTTAGCCCCGAGGAATTGCAACCTACCCTCACCGGTGATCTTAAACTGCTCGATTGCGAAGACTCGGACATGAGAGAAGTCTCCATCTCATCGACTTTGCTGAAACGCTACCAACAAGCCTTAGATGGCTTCCTCGAGTCCGCTAAGTCGTTCTGCAACCGCCGCTCCATCGGTTACGTTTCCGTCCGTAGCGATTCGGATATCGAACCCCTTCTCAATGACTACTTGCGATCCAGAGGTTTGGTGCGATGAACTGGATCAATATGCTCGGCCCATGGCAATGGCTGCTCCTCGCCTCCATCCCTCCCGCTATCTTGAGCTTGTACTTTCTCAAACTCAAACGACGCGAATGCGCCGTCCCGAGCACGATGCTCTGGCGCAAAGCTATCGAAGACTTACACGTTAACAGCATCTGGCAAAAGCTACGCCAAAACCTTCTGCTCTACCTACAACTCCTCTTCGTTGCACTCCTGATGCTCGCTTGTATCAGACCCGGATGGAGCGGGATGAACCGCGCCGGCGAACGACGGATCTATATCATCGATCACTCAGCGAGTATGCAAGCCACCGATGAGACACCAAGCCGCTTGGAACTGGCAAAAGCGCACGCGACAAAACTGATCCAAGATGCAGCAAGCGATGATGTTGCCATGGTGATCGCTACCTCGGATCGCGCAAGCGTCGAGCAAGGATTCACCAACAACAAAAGCTTGCTGCTAAATGGCGTAGATCGAATCGCTCCCACCGCACACACAACCGATATCCGCGAAGCCCTACGCGTTGCAGCCGGTCTAGCAAACCCAGGCCGAGCTAGCTTCGAAGACTCCGTCGATGTCCAAGTCGCCGATGCTATCCCTGCAACCGTCTATATCCTGAGCGACGGTGCTGTCGGACAACTCGACGATACCGAACTCGGACAACTGAAAATCGAATACGTCCCCATCGGTCAACCTGAAACCCAAAACGTCGCTATCCTCGGATTCGCTCTCCAACGCCCACAAAACAGTTCGGAATCCTCGGACAAAATCGAAGCCTTCGCGCGAATCGTCCTTCACGAGTCCATTTCCCCTAACTCTACATCCACCAACTCGACACCCATCGAAACCACGGCATCTCTGTACTGGAACGACGAGTTGCTCGATGCCCAAAAAATCAAACTTGATCCAGGTCGAGAAATCGGTTTGCAATTCGAAGTCGATCGCGTCGACTCCGGAAGCCTAAAACTGCAAATCGATCACCCAGACCCACTACCACTCGACAACGTGGCGTTCGCAGCCATACGGCCAAACAGACAAGTCAACGTACTGCTGATCACCAACGGTAACACCGCCCTCGAACGCGCTCTGCAAACGTCCCGCATCGCTCAGATGGCCCAAGTTAGCATCGAAACAAAAAGCTTCCTCGACTCCCAAGACTACGCCAGCGCAGCTGCCGATTCGAAGTACGACCTGATCGTATTCGATCGCTGCGCCCCGAAAAAAATGCCCGAAGCAAACACCCTCTTCTTCGGCTCTGTTCCACCAGCCGTTCCATCCAGCGACGCGTCAAACAACGCCTCAAACAACGCAGTAAGTAACACTTCAAACGACACATCCGGCACTACTGCAACGGATACTGTTACCGCTAACACCAATGCTGACTCCAGCACCGACACCATCCCCAACACAGACCCAAATACAGACTCCAGCACCGACCCCAATACCAACTCCGCTTGGATATTCGGCGAACCCACCGGACCGGTGATCATCGTCGATGTGAACCGCAGCCACCCTATCAGCCAATACCTGGAAATGGCTTCCGTCGGAATCGTGGAGTCTCGCACGGTGAAACCTCCCGCCGGAGGAACAGTCCTTATGATCGCAGATATCGGGCCCGTCTGCTCAGTTGCTCCACGAGGAGCCTACCAAGACGCGGTGCTGGGTTTCGATCTGGTTCGCCCCACCGAAGAAGGAACGGAGATCAACAGCGACTGGGGTATCAAACGCTCCTTCCCCATTTTCATCTACTCCGCCGTCGAACAACTCGCTGGCGGAATCACCGAAGCGAGCGCACCGACGGTCCAACCCGGCTGGCCCATCCACCTGACTCTCTCAAACCGCTTCGCCAACTACGAAATCAAAAACCCATCAGGCAACACCACCAATATCGAACGCGGGTCCGATGGCCGTTTCCTTTTCACCCAAACCGAAGAAATCGGCGTTTACGAAGTCTACGCGCAAGGCATCGCCGAACCCGTCGAACGATTCTGTGTGAACCTCTTCTCCTCGCGCGAAAGCAACTTGCAAGTTGGCCTTGAACTCAACACAGGTGCCGAGTCGATCAGCGCAACGGACACCACGATCCGTGCCCGACAAGAAACTTGGCGATGGTGGCTCCTTCTAGCCCTTGGTTTACTAACCCTTGAATGGATTGTCTTCAATCGCCGCGCGTTCGTTTAAGACTCGTTATGTGGAACACACCGCGTTAGCCCCATGCAAATCCTGCGATCTGCAAACCTTAGCCACCGATCTTCAATCGGCTGGCCAATCGATCGGTAACGAAACCTTGGATACCTCTAAAGAAACAACTCAACTCCCCGAACTCTTTATCGTCGAAGGCGAATCGGCGGGACTAGCGGTTGAACGGGTCTGCGAGCGCAATACGCAACGCGTGATTACGATGCAAGGCAAACCCATGAATGCTTGGAAAGCATCGCGAGAGAAAGTCGAAAATAATCCTTGGTTCCAACGGATCATCGAATCGCTTGGATCAGGGATCGGAAATGACTTTCGTATCGATGCTTTTCCTTACTCGAAAATCGTATTCCTATTCGATCCCGATGCCGACGGCATCCACTGCTCAGCATTGATGCTTTGGTTCTTCCACCGCTGGATGAGCCCCTTGCTAGAAAACGGACGAATCTTCATCGCATTGCCACCGCTATGCGAACTTCGAAATACCGCAACGCAACAAATCGCTTATCCTTGCCACCCGAAAGAGATCGAACAATACATTGAGAAATGGAATTTGCCCAAGGACTCAGCAGAGATCTCGAAAAAAACTTTCCGTGGTCTAGCAAGCATCGGTTCAGAGATCTTATTGCGAACCTGCATCGATCCGGCCACGCGTAAAATTCGACGCGCAAGGCCCGAAGACGCCATCGCTAGCCTCGAAGCATTCACAGGAAAAGAACTCTAATTGTGAGCGAAGACATTACTCCCGAATTCTACAAGCGATATCTTCTCGAAGATATTCTTCCGTTTTGGATCGAACATGGTTGGGATCGAGAACAAGGTGGGATGTGGACTTGTCTCGATCGCGATGGAACACTGCTCGACAGCGACAAGTCTGTCTGGTTTCAAGGCCGAGCCGGATGGATGTTCGCTACGATGTTCAATACCGTCGAAGCAAATCCGCAGTGGTTAGAAGTCGCCCAAAGCTGCGTTGATTTTCTCGATCGATGCGCTGATTTCACCGATAGCGGCGAGGCTGTACCGAAACTGTATTTCACCGTTACGCGCGATGCAAAGCCGCTTCGGATGAGAAGATACTACTACAGCGAATCCTTCGCTGCGATTGCTTATGCAGCCATGGCCAAGGCGACGGGCGTCGATCGATATCATCAAGCCGCCGTGAGGATGCTCGAAGTCTTCCTGCGTTCTATTTTGGACCGGAGCAACGCCGAACCTAAGACCGATCCTCGCACCCGACCGCTTCGCGGTATCGGCCCTTGGATGATCGCCATGGCAACCGCCCAAGAATTGCGAGCGAACTTGGGGGACGTTGCGGTCTATGGCAAGTCATGTTCCGAGTGGATTGATCGCTGCATCGAAGAGATCGATCAATCGTTTTTCAAACGAGAACTCGGTGCGTTGATGGAAGTAGTAGGAAACAATGGAGAGGTCTTAGATCATTTCGACACAAGGCAACTCAACCCCGGCCATGCCATTGAATGCGCTTGGTTTATCCTTCACGAAAGCCGCATAAGGTCTGATGCGGGGCTGAGAAAGCTTGGACTCGACATTTTGGATTGCATGTGGCAACGAGGGTGGGATCAACAATACGGGGGCTTGTTCTACTTTAGGGACGTCTACGATAAGCCTGTTCAAGAATACTGGCACGACATGAAGTTTTGGTGGCCGCATTGTGAAGCGATCATCGCTACGGCTTTAGCATGGAAACTTACAGGGGACCAGAAGTATCAACGCATGCATGCCGACGTGCATGCATGGAGCTTCGAACACTTCGCCGACAGAGAATTCGGTGAGTGGTATGGGTACTTGCATCGTGACGGGCGAAAGTCGAATACGCTCAAGGGGAGTACATGGAAAGGGCCCTTTCACCTCCCTCGAATGCTTTGGTACTGCGCCCAGTTATAACATGCACATCTCCGGCTAAGCCTTATACGCTTGGCTCCTCTTCTCCCGCGGGCGGGAGGCGAAGGGGAGTTACGATTAAACGGAGTACATCCCTGTTTCCCTTGCCTGACCGCGCGAAGCGATCGCGGCTACGATTTGATATTCAAAGGCGATAAGCCTTATACGCTTGGCACCCCTTCTCCCGCGGGCGGGAGCAAGGGGCGGGGGGGATGAGGGTGCGAAGAGCACTGCACAACGCTGGATGCTAACTTTTGCACATCAATCGCAACCAAGATCAGCAGGATAGTTATCGTACTCTATGTAGTTCGCAAAACGCAAAGTGCGCGTGTTCTCCCACCTCATCCCCCAACCCCTTCTCCTCCCCCGGGAGGCGAAGGGGAGTTGCGATTAAACGGAGTACATCCCTGTTTTCCTTGCCTGACCGCGCGAATCGATCGTGACTACGATTTGATATTCAAATGCGATAAGCCTTATACTCTTGGCACCCCTTCTCCCGCGGGCGGGAGCAAGGCGGGGGGGATGAGGGTGCGAAGAGCACTGCACAACGCTGGATGCTGCCTGTTGCACATCAATCATGAGTAAGATCAGCAGGATAGTTATCGCTCTCTATGTAGTTCGCAAAACACAAACTGCGCGTGTTCACCCACCTCATCCCCCAACCCCTTCTCCTCCCCCGGGAGGCGAAGGGGAGTTACGATTAAACGGAGTACATCCCTATTTTCCTTGCCTGACCGCGCGAAGCGATCGTGACTACGATTTGATATTCAAAGGCGATAAGCCTTATACGCTTGGCACCCCTTCTCCCGCGGGCGGGAGCAAGGGGCGGGGGGGATGAGGGTGCGAAGAGCACTGCACAACGCTGGATGCTAACTTGTGCACATCAATCATGAGTAAGATCAGCAGGGTAGTTATCGCACTCTATGCAGTTCGCAAAACAAAGACTGCGCGTGTTCACCCACCTCATCCCCCAACCCCTTCTCCTCCCCCGGGAGGCGAAGGGGAGTTGCGATTAAA
>Ga0315908_10001575_pt1 | contig 17045 bp, 11 predicted proteins | sample LakEriMetagenome_12_FD_203520 | JGI IMG/M metagenome (GOLD analysis project Ga0315908, IMG submission 203520) | Freshwater fungal communities from buoy surface, Lake Erie, Ohio, United States - Buoy 4 MA124 | ecosystem: Environmental > Aquatic > Freshwater > Lake > Lake biofilm | place: USA... | reverse complement strand
CAACCCCAACCCTAAAAGTTAAAATTTGTATTTAAAAAAATATATAATTAATATTTATTTAAAATTTAAAAATTATATATTAATTTAATATAATATCTTTTAGATTATTTTTTCATTATATTTAAGCTGTGTGGTTCATATCTTAAAATAATAATTATTATTAATAAAAAAAAGAAAAAAGAAAAAAAAGAAATGAATACTTAGATATAATATAATTAAAACAACAATATAAATAAAAACACACTTTATCTTGGAGATCTTGATGAAGGAATCAATGAAGAAATGATTAAATAACATTTTTCTTAATGTGGATAAGTAGTTAATGTGAGATTACTTAAACATAGTCAGACCCAAAAATTTAGAGGATTTGGGTTTGTTTAGTTCTCAAATGAAACAGAAACTGAATCTGCCAAAAATAAACTAAACTTAACTAAAATTATGGAAAATAGAATAAGAGTATGTAGATATAAACAAATCATTGATAAAACATCTAATGTTTTCATTAAAAATATCTCCAAAAATATGAATGAATAACTTTTGGTTGAAAAATTCAGTAAATTTGGACCTATTTTTAGTCTCAAAATAGCTAAAGATTAGTCAACAGGAGAATATCTGAATTATGGATATGTTTAGTTTGAAATAATAGAATCAAAATAAAAATGTTTATAAAATTAACATGATATTTTTATTAATGATGAAAAATTGGAAGTAGGTGAATTTATTAGGAGTCAAGACAGAAAATAAAACAGTAATAATATTTACTTAAAAAACTTGCCTTTAATGACTGAAGAATAAATTAAAGAATTAATTTTGAAAGAAGCCAATAAATATGGAAAAGTGAGTAGTATAATGACAAAAATAGATTCGAAAACCAACAAACCATTTGCATTTGTGTGCTTCGAAGAACATAATTCAGCCAAAAATGCATTAGAAAACTTAAAGAATCTAAGTTTAGATAACCAAAACCAGTTGTATGTAAGTTGGGGTTAAAAAAAAAGCATGAGGACTCAAAAATTATTAGAAGAGTTTAGAAGAACCATTAAAAACACCAATCTTTTCATGAAAAACTTGTCAGAATCAGTTGATGAATAATAAGTGAGAGAAGTATTCAGTAAGTTTGGGGAAATAACAAGCATTTCAATAAAAGAGCCAGAATCAGTACCATCTCACATAACTTAAAAGACAAAATTTGGATTTATTAATTTTAAAACCCATGAAGAAGCAAAAAAAGTATTGGAAAGAGTAATCTAATAAAAAGAAATTGAAGAAATTAAAATATTATTTTAAAATAATCAGATTTAGCTAATGTTTCACTAAAACAAAGAACAATTAAAGAAAAGTAAGAACTAGAACATTAATAAGAATTAAAACCAACAATAATTGATGAATAATATGATGTAGCAAGTTATGTAAAATCCAATGATGCTAATGATGCAAAACATGATGATGATGGGCATGAACAGACCTTAATAACAGATGAACATGATGAGAATGCCATACAATAATATGAGCAATATTAATATGAGGAATAACATAATGAACATAAATAATTTTAACAGATAAGGAGGAATTTAAATGTAGCATTAAATGTATATGAATAATTCTAATATTATGCCTTAATAATAGTAGATGCCTTTACCAACAATGAACAATATTTATTTACCTAATTAGTTTGTTTAGCCTTAATAACCTATTTATTAGTAATAAACACCATTATAGCCTAATTTCAATCAGTAGTAACCTACACAAAAACTTAATGCTATTTCTCTTAGAGCTAACTTAAGTGTAATTAATCATTATCATTATTATTATTTTTATTATCACTATGATCCTTATTAATATCATTATTATCACTCTAATTATTTTTTTATTATCAATCACTATCATTATTTTGATTATAATTTTTAATTTTATCATTTAATTTTAGGAATTTTTGAAGTAAGATTAAGATAAACAAAGAGTTAGTTTAGGAGAATTATTGTTCCCTTTAGTTAACAAACATTGTGAAGATAAAGTTTAAGCTCCTAAAATTACTGGAATGTTGATTGATTTCGAAGTATTTGAAGTAGAAGAAATTCTAGATTTGTTAGAAAATGAGGAATTATTAAAAGAAAGAATTCAAGAAGCAGAAGAATTAATAGTAAAATCAGCATGAAAATGATCAATTTAATATTAAAATATAGAATATATATTAATTTATTATATATTTTATTATAATGTAATCATTTTAAATAAAATTAAATAATTCAAAATATATATAAGTTATTTAAATTAAACTTAATAAAATCTTAAAATTTAATATGTAAAGAAAATTTATTGTTTTTACAATTTTTTTATTATTGTAGATTTATTCTTTTTTATAGTTACATGTTAAAAATTGTAATGAATAAGATCTAAATCCAGTCACAGTTCTTTTGTGTAGAAAGTATATGTTTTTAAAAAAATAGATGAATAACATAGAAAAAAAATTATTTATAATTAGATTTCATAGACGACGAATTATAAAAAACAGAATAATAATTATTTAAAGTCATAAAATGAAAGTTAAAAAACATAAAAGAAAATTAAGAAAAATCAAAAGAAAAATACATAAAAGAAAATTAAGAAAAATCAAAAGAAAAATACATAAAAGAAAATTAAGAAAAATCAAAAGAAAAATACATAAAAGAAAATTAAGAAAAATCAAAAGAAAAATACATAAAAGAAAATTAAGAAGAATAAATAATAAAATATTAATTATTAATAAATATAGATAAATAATTTAAAAGAATTAATAAATGAATGAAAAAATTATTATAATTAGAAATAGAAAAATAATGACATTAAAAAAAGATAATGGTAGAAAATAAAATAGTATTTATAAAAAATAATAGAATAATATTTTAGCATCTATCTAATAAACCAGCACAATATTAGAAACAAATAATTAATAAAAAAAAACATTATAAAATACTGCTAATTAAGTATCAAATGATTAAAGTAATTAAATTGCAAGTATATCATAATAATCAAATAATAATAATAATTAATAAACAGTATAGAATACTGGAAATTAAATTTGGACTGAATAAATTTAATAGAGTCCAATTATTAGAAGAAATTAAGTAACAACTGCATGGTTTGGCTAATAATAATTATCATAAAATTAAGAGAATAAAGAAAATTAAGTAAAAAATGATTAAAGTAATTAAATTGCAAGTATATCATAATAATCAAATAATAATAATAATAATTAATAATAATTATTAACATCAATGTTACAAAACTAAGCAAAAATGGAAGAAAAAAATTAAAATCATAAATCTGTTTTAATAGAGAGCATAGATAATTCCTAATAATAAATATCTTTAAATTAACTAACCCCAGAATCAAACAACTGTCCTGCGGGTACAAGGCGAGTAGGTAAATTCTGCTAGTAATGCAATATAAACTACTATTAGCCATTAGAAAACTAATCTAATTGTCTCTAATGCCCCTCTGGTACTTTCACCGATTAATATGGTTAATCAAGTTGCTCCAAATGCTCTCCAGGTTATTACTCACTTGGCACAGCTAAAGGATGTCAAGCTTGTCCTGAGAACCATTACCAAGATGAAGAAGGCTAAGTATCATGTAAAGTATGTTAAAATGGTTATTATTCCATTACTTTTGGATCGTCCCAATGCAATAAATGCAGTGTGGGTACTTATGGAGTAGGAACAGGCAAAGGTTGTTTCAAATGTGATATCAATAGTTATTAAGATCAAGAGGGATAAACGTATTGTAAAATGTGTGCTGCTGGAAGTGGAAATATGATTAGTGGATCCACTGGCTGTGATAAGTGTTCTAAGGGACATGCTGGTTATAAAGTGGGTGGGGGATGTTCAGAGTGTAAATTTAATTATTATTAAGATTAGATTGGGTAAAAATACTGTAAGCCATGTCCTGAAGGATATGGTACATTCTATTTTGGATAAAAGTAGTGTACTATTTGTCCCTAGGGCTAATATTCGATTGAGGGTGAGGGATGTAAGTAATGTCCTTAAGGTTATTATTAGGATTAAAGTGGATAGAAATTTTGCAAGGAGTGTCCTTTAGGAACTTGCTCTAATAAGTATGGAACAGCATGTGGTTTATGTAAGGTAGATGATAGTTATAGTGATCCAAGCTAAACTAGGACCCAAATTATACTTCGTAATTAATTTATTTTATTTTTTAGAGTAGAGTATTAACGAAAAGGATATTCACAAATAATTGATTGGTGTTAAGTAGATGTTATTGATTAATGCCAAAAAGTATAGTTATCGTAAAATCTATTAGAGATTATGTTAAGATGATAATGTTGTTTAGAGAATTAAGGTCGGTGACAGGATATTCTTAGTTATTGATTAAGGATTAATTATTTTGCTAAAAAAAATAAATATTTTGTAAAAGAAATACAGGTCTTTTAATGAAGATAGTGATGATAGTTATAAAGTTAGATTAAATAATATTAAATTTTAAGAAAATTAATAACTTGTGTCTGCTATTAAATAATTTACTAATTATAAGAGAAAAAAATCTTGTCTAAAATATTTTAATAGATTATTAACAAGATTATAATTTAATTAACAATAATGATGATGATCAATTTATATTAAAATCTAATTTTATAGTAATATTAAATAAATTTTATTCAAATAATTTAAATATTTTTTTAAGTAAAATCACAATCTGTTACCTCATACTATTTCAAATATAGTAATAATCAAATTATAATTTAATAAAATATAATTTAAAAGATATAAATAAATTTTATTTATAAAAATATATATAGAAACCATGAATAAACTTACATTTTTATCTTCTAAAAATCATTAAAAATTAATAAATCAACTTGAAATAATAGGAAAAAATGATCTTAATTAAGAGATGTTAAATTAATAAAATGAAAAAATCAATTCTTAAAATAGTACAAAAACTAGTAATCATCGATATGATGTTAGATCAAGTTTATCTTAATTTAGAAATAATTAAATTAACTAATAACAAATATAAGAATAAAATAGTGATGATGAAGAAGACAATTTTTTTAAAATATAAAATATCACATAAAAATAAGAAATAAATTTAAAATAATAGTTTAAATAATAAATTATTAATAATTAGTCGACTACAAATAATAATCATCTTTAAAAAAATGAAATAATTTTTGCAAATTAAACAAATATAAAAGAAAATAAAAAATTAATTATAAAGAATTTGTTAAAGTTTTAAACAAAATTAAATTTAAACTCTTTATTTTGAAAGTAAACTTTTAAAAGGCAAATGAATAATTTAATTAAAAAAAATTAACAATAAGAATAGATGCTTTAAAAAAATAAAAGCGATGGTTAAAAAAATTCTGATAATAAATAAATAAATTTTTACAATTAAAATACATTCAGAAAAACTTATAATAACAATAATCAAAATTATAAAAGTAATTCTAAAATAATTTTTAATAGTAAAAATAGCATTTGTTAAGATATATAATAAAAAATAAATTCTTTTATAAACTTAAACTTTTGATAAAGAAATTATTCTGAATCATGTATTAATAAAAAAAAGAAAAAAATAGATTTTAACATATTATATTGTTAAAAATTTTAAACTCCAAGAATTAATATCAATGGATAATTAAACGAAACTCCTTAAAATTCTAACTCGTAAATTAAAAAATGAATACAAAGTTAAATAAAAAGTGATATAAAAGATTAAAGAAACTTTTAAACTAAACAGTTAATAATAAACTTAATCAAGTTAAAAGAAAGAATAAAAAATCTATTAATAAATCATAATAAAAATTATTAAAAAATTAGCGAACTAAATGAAATTTTTATTTAAATGGTTTAGTAATTTGATTTAAAAAATAAAAAATAATGATTAAAAATATAATAATCAACAAAGTGATTTTCTTTCTATATAAATAGCCCCATTTTCTTGATAATCTTCTTAACTCATCGCAAAGTTTTCAAAAGTACTTAATGAACTCATAATAGATCCTCCTATCCAGCTACTATGCATTTTATCAGTTGTCGAAGAAGCCTTATTATATATATATTTACTTATAAATTAACTATATTTTTTTACTTATTAGTTATATATTTAATGTATTTTATGTTGGATATAAATCTATGTAAAAATTACAGTATAAACTTTGGACTTCTGATTGAAGCCAGAAAGAGTAGTTATGAAAAGTTCCTTTTAAAACCTCTCAATTAGATTATTGACTAATGAATTTCCTCCAATAAATATGATATTCTGACTAAGTTCTCTTTTGTAATCAGTTTCTACCTTTTCAAAGCTCTGTTCAACTAATCCGACTAGTCCTCTATAATTAATATATTCATTTTCCTAAAAAATGAGTTCAGGAATAGTATAGATTTCCTTACTGATTTCAATCTATTGTCTGTCTGGTAACTCAAAGATAGTGCTATCAACAATAGGATTAAACTGCAAATCATCAATATTTGTGTTCTCATAGCACTTACAAATTTGATGTTTGATTTCTCTTATCTAAACCATTTAACCAAAGTTTTATAATTATTAACCTTATGATTGATCATTCTTGATAGAACTGTTAATGATTTTCTTATTTTAATCTACAAGAATTTGCTTCAATTCCATAGTAAGATACTCTCCTCCTATATTGGTCCTAATAACTCCCTTTTCATTAATCTGTCCGTCCTAGATTGGAGTCACATATGTATTGTAGCCTCCTGAGTCTATTATCAATAGGTTCTCTTTAGCGAATAAATAAGAAGTTAATAACGGAGCTTTATGGAATTGTAGGTGTGGCACTTAGAAATGCTCAAACATTATTTCTGCTAATTTTATCTTGTACTCTCGCGAAGTTATTGCTGGTTCTACTATTAACAAAGGGTGATCTTCACTCTTGCATTAAAGTTCATCGCTGTACAATTTTTCAATTAGCCTTTAAAGGTATTCACTATTTTCTATTTTGTTGTGATTTTCAAACATTGTCACCAGCTTTTTTGTATTTTTGTCCCATTTCTATTGGTGGTAATCTAATAATTGAATTTCCTCATTTTCGTTATCTACTCCTAATAACTTTTCAAATATTAATTTATATAAGATATATTTTTATTATTCTTATAGTTATATAATAAATATCTACTGATGAAATCCGAGATAAAGGAGAATCATATCCTCCATAACCTGTTCTAATCTAAAATGAACTGAATTCAAAAACTAAAGGTATTTTTCTATTTTTAATTCCTGGTAAATACATTTTGTTATTTATTTACTTTAATAATTATTTTTATATTTTTACTATAATTTTATGATTTAATATAATCAAAATTATTAAATTTATACTATTTGATTTTTATTTATAAAAATTATAATCATTTAACTGCCTGCTTTAATTCTCCTGAAGTGAAAGCTTTGAGAAGTTATTCATTTTTAGTAATTATTTGAAGAGGAATAATATTAAGCATTCCCTTAGTGCTCCATATTTTTTGGCTTAATTTATAAAGGAAAGGAAGCCAAATTAAAAAAAACAAAATTATTAAAATAATATATCCAACTGCACAAATTATAGTGTTTACTTTTGAAATGTTTTCTAAATACTTCTAAAAATTTGTGAAATAAACTTATTTTAAATTATCAGTTATCGGAATTAAATATCGATAAATGTTTCCTAATATTATTAATATTTTAATTATTTATAATTACTTAATGATTGTCCCTAGACACCATTAAACTAAAATATTTTATTAGTTTAAGTCATATTATTTTGCATATTATTATTTAATGTTAAGCTATCAAAAATAAGAGTGTTTATTCCATTTTAAATACCATTTTAAAGAGCTTAATTACTTGAGGCTAAACAATCTTAAAAATTATATTGATAATAATTATAATTAATATTTAATAATTTAAATGATAAAATTGATAAGAATAATAATGATATAAATATACATTTTTGTAAAGTAGCCTAAGATGTTTGATTATAGAACTAATAGCATATATTATTTTGTTCATAAATATTAGAATTGGTTATATATTATTAAAATGATGAATCAAAATTGATATTCCTATTATTTATAATGATTTTATTTTGATTAGCTAACAACTTAGCACTAAAAGATTCTCTGCTCTAATATGAATTTTAAACGTTATATAGAGGATCGTTTGCTAAATATTCAAAGGAATAAATTATTTCATATTTTAACAAAATGGGTCTTAGATATAATTACTATAAATTGGAAAAGTAATTATCAATTTAATCATAATTAGTATTTTAGATTTATGAGTCTGCAATTATATAGATATTAAAAATAATAGCTACGAATAAAAATTACAAAATAGTGATAAATTTATTGGAACTTGCGAAATTCATCAATTTTTAAATCCTTTAATTTTGTAAATCTTCTTAATCCTCTTCAAGATTGTCTTTGCTTGAATTCTTCAATTATACTTTTTCCTTTTGATCCTCAGTAAATACTTATTTTATTTCTTCACCTTATTCATAATTTACTTCAATATAGGAATTTTCTTTAGTTTTCTTTTTTTTTTATTTCTAAGAACTATCAATATCTTCATACAACTTTTAATGATCCCTTTAAAAGAGAGAAGTTTCTTTGAGATAAAGATTAGAGAAATCAAGACAAAGTTATTAGAGATACTTGATATCAGAAATAGGAATAAGTCCAAAATAACTAAGCACCTTATTATTAGTCTATTATACTCTAAATACAAAAGGAAGGAGAAAACATATAAAAAGAAAGATAAATACTCCTTCGAGAGAATAAATTATATTTAATTGCAGCTAGAAATTATTTTTAAGTCCTTTATAGAAAGTATAATAATAATTCGAAACAGAATCGGCTTAATAAAGTATAGCAGATAATCCATTCCTAATGATATAAAAAAGAGCAGTTTGCTAAGTGCCACTAGTTTTAGTAAAATCGAGAGGAGCAGAGGAAAACTAAGTAGCAGAAGTAATAAATTATTGAATAGCATCATTAAGCTGAATCTGATTAGAATTCTAGATCTAACCATTAGCCAATAAAATATCAATATTCAAATACTATTGACTCTCCTGTCCATTTAAAGACTCTAACTAAATTTTATTTTGTATGCATTGATATTAACTATTGGTTAATTAAGATATCTAAGTATTTAATTGTTGATAGATATTTGATTGTGCTATATCTTATGGATAGTATTAATAGTCTTGAAATGATTATACAGTTGGGATTTGAGGCAGCCATATTTATGCAGAAAGAAAATAAGAGAGTCTAACGAGATAATTAATTTCAGCCATAATATCCTGTCGGCTATAAATATCAACTATTGACTATAGGCCTTAAAGGATAGTGCTTAATTGTTATTATTTTTGGACTATAAGGATCGAGATTAACACTATTAGGATAGACATTAGCATCATCGTCAGTCGTTAAAGTATTTTTATATTTCGAGGCTCGTTCTGTTCAGATATCAAAGTTTTCACATCTTTTAACAGTCGGTTTTCCTCAGTTTTATTTTCTGAATTCTCACTTTCTTCTTCTTTCTCTTTCTCTTCTTCCTCTTCATCTACATATTATTCTATCTACTTTTTGCTTATGCTCTTTCGCTCATAACTATCTTTCATTGATGATTTTTATTGTTAGTTGTTTGAGTTATTTTGTTGGGATCGATAAGAATCTTGAAAACTTTATGATATTTGTTTATTTTATGAGGCTTCCATTTCCTCTTGTTCTTCAGCAACTTCTGTAAATCGCATTATTACAATATGAGTAGATTCGATAAATTGTTCTTCCATTAGATGAGCTTTTATTTTAACTTTTTTGTATCTTTTATTAATTATTTATTATTGATATTAATACCTTTTTTATAGATTTTCGTCTTAGTCTTAATACTCTTCTTAATCGGATTGTTCTTTGCTGATTACTGGAGAAACGTCTTAGTCTTCATCAGATTTGTTTGTCTTCTATGCTTTTTCTTCATCACTCTCATGAGCCTCAACTATAAACTAATACTAAAAATTCGACTTTAGTTAAGTAGTATCAAGAGTAGTTATAAATCCTATTATTTATAAATACATCAAACATAATAATAATTATTATTTCGATTTTTAATAAAATAATATATATAAAAATACCTTCTGGCTTTTTACAGAGTTCTAATTTGGCTTTATCTACAAAATCAATGATGAAATTTTCAACACTAAACTCGACCCTGCTTTTACTATTTCCATAAGCAAGATCCTTGATAACTCCATAATCAGAATACATATTCTCACTCATACCTAACAATTATCCATTAGTAAAGTTATACATTAAATAATGTTAGTTCTCAAAATTTTCATATTCTTCTCCTTAATCATCTTCCAAATTTCTGAAAAATCCTACCAATTACAATCCTTCATCCAAGTTAGGAAATAGTTTCACTATTAACTAGATTTTTACTAAATACCCTTTCGAATTTTATACCATTAAGTTTCGTTTATTATTCAATATTTTTAATGATTAAACTTCAATAAAATCTTCTAACAATTTTTGATGCACTTCTTTGTAAATAAGAGGTTATATTATATTAATGTTATGATTGAATAATTATTATTAAGTATAACCAAATTACTTTTGTATTACTTCATTACTATTTGCTATCAATCCTAAATTATTTTAACTACAAAGTATTCTTATCATTCCTAAATCATTTTCATCTTTTATTTTCTTTAATTTTCCTGATGAACTTTTAACTGAAGAATCTCTTAAATATATTTTCAATATCTACATATTACGTTTACTTTCTTATTCATCATGAATGATATCATTTAAAAAATTTGAGTAAACTTCTAATAATTATATATTAGCTTTATTAATCTGAAATAATCTATTAAATTATTAGTTAATTAAAATAATCAGTTATGTTATTTAGTTTCCAAATAATTATAATTATTCTAAATTAGGATTATTTTCAAGAAGCTCTTTCCAAAACTAAATATGAAAATTAACACATTAATCAATTAATGCTTAAAATTAATTAAACTAATTATAAAATAAAACCATCATTTAAATATCAATTCCATCTTATAAATTTTACTAACTAAAATTTTCCTTAAACATTAGTTCAACCTTCCTTCTATGTCTAAATATATTAAATTATTATTAAATATTGCTTTTATTGATTTCTGCATAATAAAGTTACTATAATGCTTTAGTTTAATTTGATAGTTTATCATTTAAAACAAAAGCGTTTATCAAGTAGAGTAAATTTGGGTTGATGTTTTTGTGCAGAACTGATTTAATGGCATTCTAAATATATTTGTAGAATAATTTAAGAATATCAGTTTAATCTTATTCTTATAATTTTTAACTAATTTCCTGCAAAATAAGATAATTATCATCATTTTCATCGAAATTATTTTATATTTGATTGAGAAAATATCCATTCAATTACAATTTAGGAATAAGCTTATCATAATTTAGAATTAAATCTGTAATAGTCATGATTTAAATTTCAATAGATAGTTATTATTCTAATTCTTAAATAGGAGTGGATAATATTCTTGTAATCATTCAATTATAGCAATAACAGTATGTAAAATTAAGAAAAGGGTAAAGAATCAAAACATATAACAGAGTCAATTGGTTAGTTGTTCCAGGATCAAAGAAACAATTAAAAAAAGAAGAAAAGCTAAATAACAATAATAAAATTTCACAATATACCTAAAAAAAATGAATGGATGTATTAACAATTTTATGTCCATAGAATCTAATGAGCAATATAAGTAAATGAAACAAGAAAATAATAATAACTATTCCTTATCCTCCTGATCCAGAATAATCAAGAATGAAAATAAAAGGCACTATGACTTTATAAGCAAACTTGAATAACTTGATTCTGTAATTATTAGTAGCATAACTAATATTACTAAAAGGATTCAATTCTATCATCAACTAATTGACTAATATACCAAATACAAGGAAAAGCACAAAGCCGATTATAGCCAATGCTAGATGAAAGTAATAGATTCCTTAATAGCATTGTATTCCATTATTTAGACTAGATTAGGATGAGCAATAAATAATGTTTTCAAATGAGACTAACATTGGTAATGACAGGCAACTGTCTATCAGTATACACAAAAATCCAACTGTTTTCAACAGAAATTACCATTCTCCATTTGTTTCCAAAGAGTTCACTTCCACTTTTCTCATCAAACAGATTGTAACAATTACCATCATCAAAATTATTGATAGCGAAAAGTACATCAGGATTATGTTTGTTATCTGGTTTCCATTATTTATTAAAATCCCAAAAAACTGGCTGTATTATAATATATATTGGATTATTGCAAAGCCTGAGTTTTTGTACATAAAACTGTAGAACGGACATAATACGTAGAATAGCATTTGTAAAGTTTCTATAATTAATAAAAATTTATAGAAGTTTTCACCTATTTCTGTTTGCAACATATATTCATGAAATACAACAAATATTTTTTGTTTTATATCATCTGTTAATCTTTATTTTTTTTATTCATCTTTTGATTTATTTTTCATAAGTTTTCTTTTCTTTTATATTATATTATAAATAATAAAAATAATATTTTATATTTGAATACAATTACAATTAAAATATAATAAATAAAAATTTTTAATTATTTAAATCATTTTATTATTTTGAAATTACTGTTTTCACTTATTTTAAATTTTTTAATTGATGTAATATTTTAAGATTAAAATTATTATTGATAAAAAAAACTGATTTATTATTATTATTATTATAATTAATAATTTGAATTATTATTTTAAAAGATAATAATAACTTATTTTTTTATATTAGAATCTATTTAAACTATTTCTATTAATTTCATTATTAAAATGATTATAAATTAAAAAATTTTCTTTTTATTTCTAAATTTAAATTTAATCTTCTTATAACAAATTATTTATGAATTTAATTTAAAAACATTAAGATTTTAATTATTATTTCATTTGAATAAATTTATTATAATTTTAATTTTGCAAATATTAATATTTTTATTATTAAAATTAATGTTAATATAACTAAATTTATTAATATTACTTTTTATATTATTATAATTATTAAAAGTATTTTTAATGCTATTAATATTAGTACTATTATTTCAAAGAATTCTAGGAAACGGATAATTACTCGTTTTTTTTTTATTTGAAATTCTTTTTTATTTATAATAATTTTTAATCCAGCAATTCCTACCCATTAATATCCTGGTTTTTTATTTTATAACTTTATCTTTTTAATAATTCCTATACTCTTGAATACATTTGCAATATCATATAATCTTCATATTTTAGTTTTTATTCCTTTACTATCATTATCATAAAATTAATTTCTCAAAAGGCAAGCTGCATTTTCTAGACTTAATTAGTTATTATGTGTAATAAATAATTTTATTAATCCACAAGACAAATATTCCAATTATTTTAATTTTTTATTATTTTAGTTTATTTATTCACTGTTTTATAAGGTCAATTCTTGGATTAAATTTTAAAAACTTTAAAGACCTTCCCATTACAATTAATTTTTACCTTATTTAGTTAATAATTTAATGCTATACATTATATTAACTACATCATAAGTTTTTCGTCTATATACATCTAAAATAATTAAAATATAATTAATTTTATTTATTAAATTAATATATTTAGTTTTAGTTTGAAATTTATTTATTAAATTTATAATAATAAAAAAATATTAATTTATTTATAATTCTTGCAATAATTAGTATATTTTTTTGATTACTCAATTTATCTGCTATTTAATCTATAGTTAACTATTTTTAATTTTATATTTCAAATATTTCTATGAACATAAGAGTTAAATTTTACAAAGAAATATTATCTTTTTCCGATATTTTTAATTTATCTTCACTATTTGTAAAAGGATAATCTTTTGTTTTAAAAATAATAAGTTAATATTTGTTTTAACTATTTTTTTTAATTATTTTTTTAATTTTTTCGATAAGATCTTAATTAATAATTAATTATAATAAATACTTTTTTTATCTTCATCAGTTTTATCGATAGTTTATTTAGAAGAATTATCAGACTTAATTTCAGAATTATTTATCATATGATTAATATTAAATTTTTACAAATATTTTATAATTTATATTATAATACTTTGATTAATGATTATATTCAAATTTTAAATAGAATCAGTAAGGTCCTCAATGAGATTTATTGGTTTAGCTTTATATATAAATAAAATTAAACACTAAAGTCAAGAGGTATGGGCATAGGGTTTGAGTTCGGTGGGGTGAGTAGACTGCCGAACAAAGTTAAGTGGAGGGTTTTGTGCAGTTTCCCCCTTAATCTAAATGGACTAACTAAAGAATCCGCAGCGCTGCACAGCGACCTCTCCGGAGGACCCATAAAAAAAAAAAAAAAAAAAATTGAATCAGCAAAAAATAATAATATTTAATTAAAAAATAATTTTAAAAATATAATTCTGATCAAAGATTTTCTTTGGTAAAAAATTCGTGTAATCCATTAGGGGAGAATTTGGGTCCAGTTCCAGTATGTTAGTGAATTTCCTCATCAATACAAAAACAATATATAATAGTATCTGCAGCAATACCATGAATACAGACAAAAATAGAGCTGATTAAATAAGAAATAACTCCAATCAACTAAGAATAAATAAGATTAAAAATTTTACAACTAAAGGAAGAACATTAGAAAATAAGACTCCTTTATAATCGGGACTATACTCAAAAATAAGATAACAAAGAGCGACAGTGGATCCAACAATAGTAAGTTAACCGATAAATATAAAAACAGTTCCGACCCATTTCATGGCAGCAAATCTGATAGGATTTCTAATCATGATATAGAAGGCATCATGAGCACTGGTACAGAAGGATTTACCTTGAATTGCACAAAGGATGTAGGCTCCTTGGTTTAGGAATCTAATAAATCTCTCGAAGCAATCCAAGTAACATTAACAGCATTTGCAAAATACGTTCAAGCAAGCGTTGGCCTATTCATTGTGGGATGATGCTTTAAGGTCTTTTAATAATTAGTATCATGATTATAATATAATATAATAAAACTAATAAATATAAATGATATTTACTTTGATGAACAATTTCTATTAAAATTTTCAAAATCCAGATAAAAGTGAGAATGAAAGATCCGAATGCCAAAGTTCCCAAATGATATCTAAAAGCCCTCCAGAAAGATTTATGAACTGCTCTCTTTTATGAACTTTCAACTTCATTCATTTCTTCAGTAAAATACCATTATGCAGCACTGCTAGCAATTACAAAATAACTGAAACATATAATAAACTCAATATTCCATATGAGACTAACAATCTACAATCCTAACATCCTCTTGACTCCCTCAGACCACATCATCTCTCCAAAAGGCAAACTGCTTCCTACTCTCCACTAACTATCTCCGATTGTATAAACATAAATAGTGACAGCAAACCAAAATGATAGGAATAAAGCAATATAAACAAACAAAATTAATGGCACTACTAAGACCGTGCAGACCTCATTGATGAATTCTGATGCATAACCCATTATTTCAACACACAATCTAATCTTCTTAAAGATCAAACACACCAAAATAGTGTAGAACAATAATAGTATAGGAAAGACTATTGAGCCAGCCAAATAGTATTATTTAGTTCCATTATATTATGGGTTTCCATTGTTTTACTTGATATAGGTTTAGATGCTAACTGATGATGCTACTATGAGTAAGGCAAAAATGAGAAGCATTTGGATCCACATGATTGGCTTTATAAAGTATTTCAAGAGTGTTAATAAAATAAAGGACAACGCAAATGCTATGAACCCTGAACCTAAAATAACTGGCCAACTTTTCCTTAAGTCATTAGAATATTTTGTAGTATCACTTATCCCAATATAGTTCAATATTTTTTTTTATAATTCTGTTGAGGTTGGAATGCAGATGGTCACTAGAGTGTAAGTGTCTTGAATCTTGCTGGTGTCATTGCATAGTTATCTTGTGTCATTAAAACAATTCACTGATTATTGACCAGTTTTAGGACACTTATCCACACAAAATGAAGTATAATTTATTTTTCCTGGAATTATTGATTGGTCTACATAAAATAGATATTTGTAGCCACTCACTGCTAAGTCTATTCCACATTGATTACCTTAAGAGTCATAAGGAGATGCAATTCTTTTGTAATCTCCATTTTTGAAAGCATATTAGGCCACCCACACAATTCCCACCCAAAGAGCAACAAAAATGATGAAGAATAAGAAATCAGTGCATGATCTATTTTCAATTACTCCATTCATTAAGTTTTAGTCCACCTTTTCTCCTTTATAATTTGGGTCATTTTCCTTATATTTATATTTCACTTCTTATTTATTTAGCAGTTATTGATCTTGCTTTTCTTCGTATTTATCCGCCATATATCTATTCTTTAAAATTATTTATTATCTATAATTTCAGATAATATTATATAAAAAGATATCTTATATTAAGATAAAAATAATATAATAATCATATTTATATTTAATAATCATTAAATGGATATTTACACAAAAATTATGAGGAAAAAAGAATAAATTACTCATTATATTTTATTGGGATTTTATCATGGATATGTTCCCTTTTTAATGTACTTAGGTATATTTTTTTATTAATTTAAGGTTACAAAAGTATTGATTTTAAAGCATTCCAATGATTTTAATAATGATTAATACATATAAATATTTAATAATCTTATTTAAAAACTCATATTAATTTTTATTGCATGAGATGCTAAATGTTTCGTGATTCATTAAATTATAAATATAAATAGATATGATATTAATAGAAATAAATTTGTAAATCACTTTGATCCTGCTTCTCTCATGAGTCTTCTTCCTTCTTCAAAAGCTTCTTCCAAAGTTCCCATCATATAAAATCCAGCTTCAGGATACTCATCACCTTCTCCCTCCAACAAAGCTAATTAGGAATAATTAAATATATGATTAAGATATAATGATAAATATGAAAAAATGATTAGTACCTCCGAATCCATCAATAGTTTCT
>Ga0315908_10001572_pt1 | contig 17059 bp, 13 predicted proteins | sample LakEriMetagenome_12_FD_203520 | JGI IMG/M metagenome (GOLD analysis project Ga0315908, IMG submission 203520) | Freshwater fungal communities from buoy surface, Lake Erie, Ohio, United States - Buoy 4 MA124 | ecosystem: Environmental > Aquatic > Freshwater > Lake > Lake biofilm | place: USA... | reverse complement strand
CTGACCACGAGCTTCACGCCGTGCATGCCTCGTGCTTGGAGGGACTCGAGGAACTCCCGCCAGTGGGTCTCGGCCTCGCTCCGCGCGACACTGCAACCGAGGACGGACCGCTTACCATCAGGGGTGACGCCGATGGCGGTGAGCACGGCACAGGGCACGACGGCCCCGGCGTGGCGGACCTTTTCGTACCTGGCGTCGAGGATCAGATAGGTGACCTCGCCGAGAGGCCGGTTCCGTCAGGCGGCCAGCTCTTCGTCGAGTTCGGCGGCGGCCCGACTGACCTGGGTGGAGGTGACCTGGAGGCCGCACAACTCCTCGACGATCTTCGTGACCTTCCGGGTGCTGACGCCCTGGACGTACATCTCGGCGACCGCCAGGGTCATGGCCCGTTCGCTGCGCACTCCCCGGTCGAGGCTCTTGGGGTAGAAGGGCCGCCCCTCCTCGTCGTGGTAGTCGCGGGTCTGCGGGATCCGCAGGTGCACCTCGCCGACACGAGTCCGGACGGTCTTCGGCTTGAATCCGTTGGCGTAGCCTTGACGGTCGGCCGTTCTCTGATGAGACTCGGCCTTCAGAGTCTGCTCGCGCTCGATCTGCATGGCACAGTTCATGATGATGGAACAGGCAGAGGCCATGGCCGCAGGGCCATGCTCGATCATGATTGCCGTGACGGCTTCAAAGACAGCACTTTCTTCTTGGTGGGTCATCGCAGGTTCCTTCTTGGGGTAGTAAGACACTTCCAAGAAAGCCTCGATGACCCGCCTTTTCAAATCGGCGGCCGGTAGGGGCCTGACCTCGTCTCGCTACGCTCGACTCGGTCAGGCCCCTACCGGTGATTTACAGAAGAGACGTTACACGAACCTCCCGGCAACAGGCATGCTGCCGACTGCGATATCCAAGCCACGAAGAACTGGGCTTCGGGCTACCACCGAGTCGCCGAGTTCCCGTCGATGTGGACCAGGGTCACCTGAGGGTTCATGTACGAAACGGCCGTGGAGATATTGCTCACGACGTGCAGCAACATGTCGCAACGCGCCATGGCATAAGCGTCCCTGATAACCTCCCAGGCCATGCGGGTCGACCACTTCGAGGTGTCGGCTGCGACGAGGTGCTGAATCATGTGCCCCTCCAGCCGCTGGTGTTCCGGCGTCAAGGCTGCGAATCGTGCGTCGTCCTGACGTGTGGTCCGACGCACGTCGCGATGCACAAACACGTGTCCTCTAAAACGCTCGATGAACTCGTCCACGACCGCATCCCTGTCGGTCGCGAGAAACAGCCCCCAGTCGTCCGCTGATTCCGAAATGCCACGCTGACGAAGGATCGCGGCGATGGATGCGATGTAGTCCGGCACGCCGGCAATCGTGTTGCCGGCCTGCTCTATGACGTGGCTCGGATGTTTCACGTGAGCCGCGAGCATCAGCCGGCCTTCAAAAGGGGCGCAGAATCTGTCTACCTCATTCCGCAGATGCGGCAGAAGACGCACATGGCGATCGAAGTATCGGTGATAAAGACACCGAAACTGAGGAAACCACGACTCACGATACAGGGCATCGGCGTTCTTGTACGTCAGCAGCGGTTCTCGTCGTTCGTTGCATTCCTCCCGCGGCGGTTGGGCATTCTGCTCCAGAAAGTCGCTGGAGTTCATTTCCTCCCGAGTGGCGCCGAACAACGGTTCAAAAAAAGACAGCCACAGATTCCCATCTTCCTGCGTTCCATAACAAAAACTGACCGGCATCTTGCTCCCCAGTTGCCGCAGCAGTCGTTCCACGCGCCAGTCGGGGAAAATGCCGACGCACCGGGGATCATGGGCATCCCACACGAGGTGACTGAAAAACGTGTTGAAGACGGAAAAAAACCCCGCATCACGGCAGGGCACGACCGTCCTGTAAGTGCCACCCAAGCGCGACCGAAAACGTCCGAGGACGGCTTCGCCGCGACTTGTGAGTCTGGCAGGCAGGTGGATCACGGCGTCGTTCGACGTCCTGATCGCCACGGCGGCTTGCTGCCGCCCCAAGGCGACCGCCGCGTACGGGCCCTGAAGGGCGCTGAAGGAATAACAGGCCGCTTTCTCCTTGCGTTCTCCGGCGGTCCGGGCCGCTTTGTCGGTGCTGCAAAAATGAAACGCGGCCCGCAGGGCCCGCCGGATGTCATCGATGCGGAATACCTGTTGCGCTCCGAAGACACGATTGTCGATCTCCGGATAGACCGCCGGCGTATCCGCGACCGGATGCACGGGAAACACGCCCGGTGCCGTCAACAACTCGTGATGCGGCCCGATCGCACTGAGCACGAGCGGTTTTCCGAGCGCGAGCGCCTGTCGTGGCCCGATGGAATACCCTTCTCCGGTCGAGCAGGAGCAGTACACGTGGAATGACTCGTGTAGCGTGTCGAGTTCCGCGGGCTGCAGCGTGCTGTGACTTAGCAAAACGTTGCTGAGCCCCCTGTCCCCGAGGAAGGCCTTGGCTGCAGCGAACGTATCGCCTACGGCCAGGTTCGAATGAATCAGCAGCTCGGCCTGCGGGCTGTCGCCAAACTCGTTTGCGAATGCCTCCAGCAACTGGAGGACGCCTTTCCGCGGATGAAAGGAGGCCGTCACGCCGAAACGCACCTTCGCGCCCCGCGCCCATGGCAGAAACGGGCGGGCCAGCAGGCCCTCGATATCCAGGCCAATGGGGAGTGTGCCAATCGTGATCGTCACTCCGGAATCACCCGCCACCCTCTCCAAATGCGGACTGCTAACCAGAACGGCATCGAAGCGGCGGTTGAGGATTTCAACCCATTCCGGCGGCAACCGATCGGAATCCCATGCGATGTGCGCGACGCGAAACACGTCGCCGTCGCTCGGAACCAGCTGATATTTGCGGTCGCTCCCGCCGTTCCACAGTACATCCGTGAAGACAAGGACTTTCTTCGCAGCCAGCCCTTCGCGTGTGCAGATCGGAACCGAACGGCCGTTTGGCAAGACCACCGCGCCCGCACTAGAGCACCGGCCCGTGACGTCGAAGAAACAGGTGCCGATGGTCCGCGAGAATAACTCTGCGGCTCCGTACGCGACCGCGCCGATACCCGTCGTGAAGTCGGAACGTCCGATCACACACAGCGGCGCAGCGTCGACCGTCGCTCGAGAGGCTCTGGTCACCGGGAAAACCTTTTGCGCACTTTTCTGACCAACCGGCGAAACTCCCGGGCGGGCGCTCCGAGAGTTCGGCGGAAGTCCGCCCGAGCCACGACAGGACCTGATGCCTGAGCCAGCGATTCCAACTCGCTGATCCGCCTCGCCAACTCGAAGTTTCGCTGCCGTAAGTCCGCCAAAAGGCAAGCATCCGAAGCAGACTGCGTGTCGGCCGCGCCGGGCGGACACGAAGACGCCCCGTGCGTCAGGGTCGCATTCTGTCGCTCGAGTTCGCGTTCACACCGGGTTGTGAAGCAATCCAGCGTGGTCGGTGGAAGCGCCAGCCTGGGACCGAATTCGGCCACCTTGTCATTGCGGACCCAGAGTCGAGTCGGACCATTGTAATAGGCCTGGCTGTACCCCAGCCTTTCGAAACAGTGCAATGGCTTCACTGGGGTGGTGTCGCCGTCCCCGATCTCGTCCTGCATAGTCACGATCAGCCAGGGGCGACACGACGACGCCTCCAGGGCGCGAATCGCTCCGGGTGGGGCGAACCTACTATCGAGCCTGAGAAAGTTGATTTCACTGCGTCCGAGAGTTGCGATCAGTTCGTCCAAGGTCCTGACGTTCACGGTTTGGACATCAACCTGCCGTCCCGACCGACGCTGGCGATCCGCTTTTTCTTCGCAGAACGTGGAGCATGGACCTTGATTGTCAACCGAATAGAAGCGGAGAAATCCGGGGCTTTCCCCCACGGTGCATCCCAGATTGATGTCCTGCGGACGATACGCACAGAATCGCGCCAGTCGCAGGGGCAACGGCTGCAGATTGAGCCCGCGCCAACCCCGCTCATAAAAGGCCTTCGTCACCGAGTCCAATTCGGGGTCGAAAGCGCCGACATCGAAATAGGTTCCGGCGACGACAGACCGAAGCACCCGCCAGAGCAGGACGTCTTCATGATTGCAGGCATAGGAGGTGAACCTGTGGCTCGTGGCGTTCACTCGAACCTCACAAACTCCGCGTGACGGAACGGCGTGGACCACCCCGTTCGGTGGGGCAGCATAGTGGTTCAAATACCGATCCGGCAACTGCGGCATTCGCTCGTGTGCCACATGGTGCCGAATGCCGCATGCTGCGTAGGAAACCCGGCATCCACGCGATCACCTGTGCGGAATGACAGGCCGGTCAACGGCACGTCGGCAGGCGTCGGCCGAGCCGAGCGGATCACGACGAGCAACGGCGGGAAGTGGTCGGGCCGGATGCGGGACGCCATGGCTATCCGAGCAGCTGTTTCACGTCTCGGTAGGAAACCTCGATGTATCCACCGGGATGCACAGCGCCCGATTACTTGCTCCGTTTTCGTATTAGGGCAGGTCGAGCAGCACCCCTCGACGCCGCGGCCCTCGAGCATCGCCGAACTTTGTGTTGTCAGGTGGTGGCAAGGCAGATGCAGGTGGGCATCGGGCACATGTTCCGCCCGAACACCCGTCGCACCGAGCAGCCGCGCGAGGATCGCCCCACGGCGAGGCGTGGGACTCGGCACCCAGACGGCCTCGCAGCCCAGCCAACCCTCCACCTGCCGCCACGCGGCGGCCACGCTCACGGGCCGCTCGAAGAGCCGCTGATTACTGGTCAGCCGCACGAAAGCCAGGAGCTCGGCCACGGCAGCCCGAGAGGAATGGACGCGCTCAGCTGCTCGGCCAACCAGGCCCGCGCCGGCTCATGGTGTGCGAAAGACGTTGTGAACGCGTACGCGAGAATGTTCGCGTCAACGAGCCTCATCGGTACCCCTCGCCCTCGCCCGCCGCCAACGCCGAGGCGACATCATCGACATTCGGCAGGCGCACCGCCCCAGATCGACCGGCTGGGTTCGGTACGGGACGGAAGAGCGGGGCTCATGCATCCCGACGAGCCCGCGCCGCAACGCCTCGTTCACCAGTTCCTTGAGCGGCTTCTGGAGCGCGTGCCGCAGGTGCTCGATTCGGGCGGCCACATCGTCGTCAAGCGAAAGGGTGGTTCTCATACATCAAGACAGAACCACTGTGATGTCGCGATGCCAACGCCGAGAGGAGAGGCGGAACGGCAGCGGGCCGGGGTTCCAAAAAACCGGCCCGGCTTCTGGAACACGCAGTCGCCATGGCGGCGCGAGGATGACGTATTCAAGCCATCGCGGGCTTCCTGGCACAAACGGGGTGCTCACGGGAGGGGGTGCCCATGCCCTGAGAGCCGGCGTAGGCGGCCAGCGGAGCCATGGATGGCGGAGCGCAGACGCCTCCGAGTGACCGCAGGCCCGGAGGGCCGAAGGGAACGTCCGGCGACGGGGCGTGGGCACCGCCGACCTACGCGAACGGCAACTTCTCATGCCTCCGAAAACTGCAAAAGTCGGAGTGCGGCACGACGGTCAGAGACCGCCGACCCCGGAGGCAGGCCGCGGGGCGGGCGACGGCGCGGGCGACCATCCCGGATTCGCCTGATCAGCGGCCACCCGTCACTGGCGGATCGCTTGCGGAAGCGCCGTTGACCGTCCTTTCCTTTCGCCATCCACCACATCCGGCCCGGGTAGGATATGGATATCGACACGCAGGGGCGTCGGTTTCGTTCGGAGCATCGGCCATGTTTACCAATCCCGTTTCGTGCGCATTGCTTGTGTTGACGATCGCTCCCCTCGGGCTCGCGGAGGCGGCGGACGTCGCGGCGGGGGAGAAACTCAAGTTCCGCCGGATCGAGGCGAGTGAGGCGGTAGACTTTGCGCCGCTGCGTTCGTCGTGGGGTGTCGTCCGCGACATCGACGAGGCGGTCGAGGCCTGCCTGCGTACGGGGTTCATCGAGGATGCCCGGGTGGCCCGCGCGGGCGGAGGAAAGGTTCTCACGATCGAACCGGACGGCACTGAAGTCGAGATCGAAATCATCGGCGGCGCGGGGGGTGGCGGCAGCGCCACGCCGATGGGACCTATGGTTGAAGGTGAACGGCGCGCGCGGGTGAACGCCCTCGTGCGGCGACTTGGGCTGAAACTGCCGACGCAGACGCTGATCCTGCTGCCGCCACACGGAGGCTACCGCGTCCACGAGATTCGGCTGTGCCCTGTCGCGAAGGAGATGCCCCGACGGCTGGTCGTTGATGTGCGACCGGCCGCAGAACAGCCGGCGGACGAGGTGGTGATCGTGCCCCGGGCCATTCCTGATGACGTCCTGGTCGAGTTCGTCACTGGCGAGGAGAACAAGCGACTGCTGGCCACCATCGGCGGCGACGTGTCGTCAGGGCCGCCGCTCCCGGCGGAGGAATGACCGCGGGCTCTCGTGCGGACAAGTTGTTCGCGGCCGCAGACACACCCCTGCCGAACGGGTGATCGTGGCAGGACGGGGACGGGCACGCCGCGGGCCTCACGCCCGACGCCTGCGGGCGTCGCGATGCGCCTCAGCGGTTGACGACGACGCACTCGATCGGGCCGTCGATCCCGCCGGCGTTGGCGTTCAGCATCTTCGTGCCGCGGCTGAACGGCACGATGACCGCACCGGACGCCAGCACGCTGCCGAGCCCCATGTCGGCGAGCGTGAGCGGCGGCTCCCGCGGCCACTCCTTCGCGAACACGGCGTTCGCGGCCTCGAGGAACCGGTTCGCCCGTTCGGCTCCGCCGAGGTCGACGACCGTCATCGTGCCCTGCAGCCGCCGCAGGCAGCGTTCGAACCGCTTGCGGGCGTCGTTGGCCGGGCCCCGGGCCGCCATCGGGCCGCGGACGGTGTGGGTTTTGCCATCGGCCTCGACACGGATCATCCATCCGCCGGCATCGGCAATCCCCGGCTGAGCCTGGCCGACGGCCGGTTTGAGGGCGAAGAATTTCTGCTCGTCGAGCAGGAACCGCAGCAGATCCTGGAGCTCCTCGGGCTTCATCCGCCACATCTTTCGCTCCGGCGGGGTCCGCGAGCGGATGCTGGCCGTGCCATCGGCCTTGATGCACAAGGCGAAGTCGTCCTTGTCGCCGCCCGGCGGTGCCCGGAAGCCACCCTCGGAGTCGAGGATGATGACGACGGCCGCCGGGTCGTCGCGCAGTGTGTGGTCATCGGCGGCGGAGCATGCCCACGGGCACCAGTTGGCGACCGCCAGGCAGGCGCCGAGGAGTGCGGCCATCCGACGTCGGCCGGCTCGTTCATGCCGGTCAGGGCCGACCGGAGTCACAGAATGAGGGAACGACATGACGGGCTCCGCGGAGGTTCTCGGGATCGGGGTGACCGGGAACCGCATGGGCACGTCGTGCGCGACGAACACGAACGCGGTGCGCACCCCGCCGAGCTGATTTTCACCGTATCACGCGTGTCGGCTTGACACCAGCGGGCGGGGCGTCAGGTGTCCGTGGCCGCGTCCGCCTCCGCGGCCGGCGGTTCCGCGGGCTGCGGTGAGGCGGGGCGTGGCGCGGGGGGCGGGGCGGCCGGCGGCGTGGCCGGTCGCCGCGGCGCGAGCGACACCAGCAGACCGTCAGGTGAGGCGAGGATCAGCCGATCCGACGCGGCGTTGACGACCGGGAACGAGAAACCGCCGAGGCACAGCCGTTCGCGGCGTTCGCCGGTCGCCAGGTCGAGGCCGGCGAGTCGCCCGGTGCGGTCGATGATCCAGATCCGGTCGCCGGTCACCGCCAGCACCCGGCCCGCGACGGGGCTCCGCCACAGCGGGCTGCCGGTTTCGGCGGAGAAGGCGGCCATGCCCGACTCGCCGAGCGACACGACGAGCGTGTCGCCGCCCAGGAACGGCCCGGCGTCGGGCGCGGCGTCGAGCACAACGTGCCAGCCGGTACGCAGGCCGCGCGTGCCCGCTGCGATGAAGTCGATCCGGGCCAGGTCGGCGGCCGTGGTGGCGGCGAACACCGAGTTGCCACGGGTGAGCGGCGCGTCCACCGCCGGCGAGTTGAGCGCGAACTCGAAGCGGTCCGAATCGGTTTCGGTGGGCTGCAGGGTGACGAGGACGCCGTTGGCCGTCGTCCAGGCCAGGCCCTTGCCCAAGGCCTGCACCGGCCGCTCGACGCGGCCGGCGCTGTCGAACGTGCGCGGCCGAAGGCTCTCCGCCGTCGGCTTGGCATCGGCCTTCGCCTTCGCGGCCCCCTTCTTCGCGCCGGGCTTCGGCCGCTGCGCGGCGACGGGAGCGGATGGGTCGGCCGTGGGCTGGAGGGGGTCGAATGTCAGCCGGCGGATGCCGCCGCCGGAAAGCGGCTCGTAGACCCAATCGCCGATCTCCACCACGCTGCCGCCGGGCAGGCGACCGGTCCGCTGCTGCCAGCGAGTCGCTCCCGTCTCGCGGTCGATGGCGAAGAGTTCGAGATCGCGGGCCACCGTCACCAGTCGCGGGCCGATGCCGGCAGGCGTCGTCGGGCCGCCGGCGGCGCCGAACTGCCGCGACCACAGTAGCGAGCCGATGGCGGCCGCCCCGGGCCGCGCCGCGGCCGCGGCGTCGAAGGGTGCCGCCGCGAAGGCATGCACGCGGCCGTCGTCGGTCTGGGCGACGACGAGGCCGTCGCCGACCACCACGTGCTCGAGATCCGCGCGGGCGGAATCGAAGGGAATCTGCGCGACCCATTCGCGGGCCAATCCGATCCGCTCGGCGACGAACGCGTCGGCGGGCGTGCCCGACAGTCCCCCGCCACAGCCGGCGCCACAGTCGGCGCGGCCGCTGCCCGTCAGCACGCCGGCCAGCATGGCGGCGGCCCAGACGCCTCGAACACGTGTCGTCATCCCCATCGGATGGCCTGCGGCGGCATTGGAGGGAAACGGTGGAAAAAGCCGTACCCGCAAGGATAGCCCACGAAAAACGACCCGCAAAAATGCTACGCTCTCGCGGATTGAACGCGGTGCGTCGGTCGCACCGCCCGCCCCGAGCCCGAGATGACACCGCCCCCGCGATGCCGACGGATGTGAAGCCTGCCCGCGCCCCGGACCCCGCGGCGCTCGTCCTGGGCTACCTCAACTTTTCGTCGGGGGCGTTCGACCCCGCCGCCTGGCGGGCCTGCAGCGACCTGTACGCCGGCCTCGAGCCGGCCGATGCCGATGGCGTCGTTGGCGAGTCCCCCGACTCGGCCGGGCGGCTGGCGGCGATACTCGTCACGCGGCTCGGGGAGCTCGAGCCCGCCGAGCCCGCCTTTCGCGACGCCACGCAGGCCCGCTGGGTGCTCGATGCCGTGTTCAACCACGTGCTGCCTGGATATCAGCGGTTTCATGCCGATCTCCTGGAGCACCAGCCGCCGGGCGGCCTGGAGCGGCCCTACTTCGTGATGGCAGCCGCGCAGGCCGTGCTGGCGACGTCGAGCAGCGGCGACGACTTCGCCGAGGCCGCGGCCCGGGCGATCGACCGGCTCAACGACTACGTCGGCTGGCGACCGGTGGCCGTGCTGGAGAACGGGCGGCTGTCGGAGCCCTATCGCCACGAACGGGTGCGGCCCGTGCCGCTCTACGTCGCCGGCGCGGGGCCGGCCCACGGCCGCTACGGCAGGCTCGTTGCCGACGCGATCGACATCCTCCGGGACGCTCCGCCGGAGCTCGTGCAGCAGGCCGACTTCGACCTCGAACTGCTCGAGGAACTGGCGATCGATCCCCGGGCCTTCGACTTCCTCCATCCGGCGGCCAGCCGCCCCAACTATCTCTTCGGCCTCTGGGACCCCGCGCGGATCGACGCCCAGGGCAACTACCGCCGCATGGTCGTGCAGCAGGCCACGCTCGACGGCATCCTCTCCTGGCCGCAGGCCGATGCCGCCGGCGACTGCGGCCGGGTGCCGGTGGCCGACCTCCGCTGGGAAGCGTCGGCCGTGCTGGCCGGGGTGATGCTCATGGCGTCGGGCCTGTCGGGGCACGGCCCCGGTGCCCGGCAGGCCGGCCTGCCGCTCGCCGAACTGCTGCCGCGGATCGCCGGCTATCGCGACGGCTTCTATCGCTGGCTGCTGACGCGGCTCCCCGACGCCCATCGCAGCCGGCTCGAGGACGAGGCGCGGCGGATGCGGCAGCCCTTCGGCGGCGTGCGCCGGCACATCAACACCGTGCTCGCCGGGCGACGGGCGCGACAGGTGGAGAGCGTGGCCCTGGCCGCGGTGTTCGCCCGCCTCGGCCGGGCCGCCGGTGCCGAGCGGATGGCCGCCGCCGTGCCGGCGGCGTCGGCGCGGATGTTCGCTCGCATCACCAGCCGGGTGGTCGCCGCGCAGCAAGCGCTGCGCCGAGCCGATGACGCCGCGGCGGCGCTCGATGAGCTCGATGCCGCCGCTGATCTGCTGGTGCGGGCGGTCGGCTGCGGGGCGGCGGTCGATCCCTGGAACATTCTCGGGCTGTCGGGCCAGTTTCCCCTCCACGAACCAGGCGGCGAGAGCCTGCCCGACCCGCGGGTCGACGATCTCGTGAATGTGACCGGCTCGATCCTCGACGGCTACGCGGCCGCCTGGCGACAGGCCGGCCTGGCGGGACCGCCGCGGGTGGCCGACCGCGCGGCGGCGGCGCTGGAGCGACTGGCGGGCTGGTGGGACCGCTTCGCGACGACGACCGTTTCGGGCGTGCCGCACCTCTCCGGTCGCGAGGCCTTCGCCGCCGCGCGGGAGGTGATCGCCGCCCTCAACCGGCGGCGCGAGTCGGCACCGGCGGCGCCGCCGCCCGGATTCTGGCGCCGCGAAGTCGCCGCCTTCAGCTCGCCGCGGACGCATGCCGAGGCCGCCGACGCGCTCCTTCGCGAAGGCGATCTCGACGGCGCCCTCGGCCTGCTCGTGCATTGGGCGTCGCTCCTCGAGGGAGACGCGGTCGAGCGTTCCGGGCCGATCTGGCTGGCGGCCGCGAACCGGTGGATGGCCCAGGCCTGCGCCGATCCGTCGCCGGAGGGCCGCGGGCGGGTGCGTCGCTTCCTGGAACTCGTCGAGGCCAACACCAGCGCCGTGGTCGATCTCATCGAGACGGTGGCGGTGGGCCGTGAGCCGGGCGATCGGCGCGGCGCCGCCGGCGACGAAGACGCGGCGGACGATCAGCCCGATGGTGAGGAGAGCGTGGCCGCGGCGTACGAGTCGATGGTGTGGCGCGACTCGGCCGACGACGGCGTGGACGGGGGCATGATCGATGTGGATATGCCGGGCGGATCGACGGCCGGCGGGCTGGCAGCCGTCGAGGACGCGGCGGAGTTTCTCATCGGCGTCGGCACACTGGTGCGGCAGGCGGTCACGGTGTGGTGCAGCCTCGACGTCGCGGCCGCGACGAGCCCGCCGCAGGCGGAGATCGACTCCGTGATCGGCTGGCGGCATTCGCTGCGGCGGCTGCGGCGGGCGTTGGTCCGCGCCGCCACGACCGTCGCCGCCCGCGACCGGCAGCCGCCCCCCGGCATGCCGCCGACGGAATACGACCGCCTGCGTTGGGCGCGGGACGGGGCCGCCGAACGGCTCATCGAGGCGGCGGTGCATGCGGCCGAGACATACTGGATGCTCTCGGCACGGCTGCACCTGCGGTCGCCGCAGCCGCGGCTCGGCCAGGGCTCGGCCACGGCCGCGGTGGGGCGGCTGTTCGCCGCCCTGCTGAGCGGTGACGCGGCGGCGGCCGCGGTGGATCTCGAGGTCGTCCGCGCCCGGCTTCGGGAGCGGCCCGTCCTGTACGTACCGCTGTCGCGGGGCGGCCGTCCCGACCGGATCGTCCGCGCCCGCACCCGGGAGCGGCTCCTCGAACGGCTGGCCGCCTGCCTGCCCCGCCTCGGCCTGGTGGCGGAGACGGCCGGCGTGGTGCAGATGGCCAAGCAGCTCGAGAGCCTGCGGCCCCGCGGGGCGGCGAGCGTCAGCGAGTTCGACCGCGTGTTCGAGGCGGCGACGACGGCGCTCGTGGAGCGGATCGTCGTCAGCGCCGCGGCCGTCGCCGATGGCGGCCCCTCGGACGACGCGGCCGTGGTGGAGCGCATCCTCGACGGCCTGTCCCTGCTCGTGCCGCGGCTGCTCGAGACCTGGATGACCCACGCGCGGCAGCTGCGGCTGTCGGTGCTGGAGAAGGTGCGGGACGACAAGGCCTTCGCGGTGATCCGGGAGTTCATCGAGCACTACGGCTCCGGCCTGTTCACGCAGCACCTGCTCGCTCCGGCGTCGCTGCGGGGCATCCTCCGCGGCGGCGTGGGGCACTACCTCGAGCAGCTCGTCGAGCGGGCGGAGGTCGAGCCCGCGGAGGACACGCCCCGCGCCCGCCGGCCGGTGCGGCTCCTCGAGGACCTGGCCTCCGGCGGGCTGCCCCTGAAGCAGGCCGCGACCCGTCTCCGACTGGTGCTCGAGAGCATCGCCGAGAATCACGCCGAGTATCGCGACTGGAACTCGACCACAACCCAGTCTGACCGCGGCGAATGCCTGCACATCCTCCTCGACTTCCTCCGGGTGAAGGCGGAGCACGACCGGATCGCCTGGACGTTGCGGCCGGTGAACATGGCCCATCGCGTGCTCGCGCGGCGGGGGGTGGCGGCGGCGTCCGTGGCCTGGCGGACGAGGATGCGGGACGAGACCCGCGACACGGCCGCGGCCCTCGTGCAGCGGCTCACCGACCTGGAGACGCACTGGAGCGTGCGGCTGGCGAGCGTGAGCGACCGCGTGCGCCGGCCATTCACGGCGGCGTTGGAGCAGGACGAACTCGAGGCGCTCGTCGAGCCCGCGGTCGCGGAGCTGTTCACGGGACAGCCCGCGGGCGCCGGCGGGGAGCTCGAGGCGCAGGCGGAGACGTTCCTCGGCGTCGCCAGCGGGTCCGGCGTCGAGGTGCCCGACTGGCTGGAGCGGCTGGGGGCCGCCGTCGATCGGGCGCTCGAGATGGCCGAGAGCCGCGGCCCGGCGCACGGCGTCGGCCTCGACCGTGGGCGGCTGCCGGAGGCCGTGCCCTGGAAACCGCTGGCATGGGACCGGCTGCAGGCGGCCCTGGCTTTCGACAAGGGTGGCCGCGGGTGAGGTCGCAGGGCCGCCGCGAGCCCGAGGTCGCGTGGTAGAGTTGCGGCATGAGCCTGCCTCCGCTCCGTGCCTCCGAGCATCTTCACGACGTCCGCTACGAGATCCGCGGGGCGCTGGCCCGCCGCGCCGAGCAGCTCGAGCGTGAAGGGCACGAGATCGTGAAGCTCAACATCGGCAACCCCGGGGCCTTCGGCTTCCGCATGCCGGGATCGATGCGGGTGGCGATCGTGGAGAACCTCCACCAGGCCGACCCCTACTCGCACCAGAAGGGCATCTTCCCCGCCCGCGAGGCGGTGGTCATGCAGCAGCAGAGCCGGGGGGTGATGGACGTCACGGCCGACGACGTGTTCATCGGCAATGGCGTTTCCGAATTGATCATGCTCGCCATGCGGGCCCTGCTCAATCCCGGCGACGAGGTGCTCGTGCCCAGCCCCGACTACCCGCTGTGGACGGCGAGCGTGGTGATCCACGGGGCGAAGGCGGTGCACTATCCTTGCCGCCCGGACCGTGGCTTCGTGCCGGATCCCGACGATGTCGAGAGCCTGATCACCGACCGCACGCGGGCGCTGGTGGTGATCAATCCCAACAACCCCACCGGCGCGGTCTATCCGCGGGCGGTCCTCGAGCGGCTGGCCGGCATCGCCGAGCGGCATCACCTCGTGCTCTGCGCCGACGAGATCTATGACGAGATGCTCTACGACGGCGCGGAGTTCGTGCCCATGGCGACGCTCGCCCGCCGCGGCCTGTGCCTCACGTTCGGCGGCTTGAGCAAGATTTATCGGGCCTGCGGCCTGCGGGTCGGCTGGCTCGTCTTCTCCGGCGAGCGGGAGCACGCCCGCGACTACATCCAGGCGGTGGAATTGCTCGCCTCGCTGCGGCTGTGCTCGAACGTGCCGGGGCAGTACGCGGTGCAGACGGCGCTGGGCGGCTATCAGTCGATCTTCGACCTCACGCGGCCCGGTGGCCGGCTGCACGCCACGCGGGCGACGGTCCTCGACGCCGTCGCCCGGAGCCGCCATCTCTCCGTCGTCGCGCCGCAGGGAGCGATGTATGCCTTTGTCCGCGTGCATGCCGAGCGGCTGCCAGGCGGCGCGGCGGGCTTCGACGATCGGGCCTTCGCCCTCGACCTCCTCGAACGCAGGCACGTGCTCGTCGCTCCAGGATCGAGTTTCAACGTGCCCTACCGTGACCACTTCCGGGTCACGCTGCTGCCCGACGCGGAGCAGATGGCCGACGTCTTCGCGCGGATCGAGTCGCTGCTCGACGAGTACGCCGTGCCGCCGGCCTGAGGGCCGGGCCTTGTGAAGGTGCGGAGCCACGCATTCGCAAGCCCGGAGGCTTGCGCCGCTGGCGGCAGAGTGGTGGACACCTGCGGGGGTGTGCGTGGTGGGCACTTTCAGGCGTGCCATGTGGCGCAAACCGCCAGGTGTTTCAGTGGCGCACACCTCCAGGAGTGCGAATGTGGGTTGTGGAGCTGTGGCCCGGATTCGCAAGCCTGGAGGCTTGCGCCGCTGGGGACGTGGTAGAAATACGTCATGGCCGCCAGTCCGCCACCGCCGTCCGTCGCCCGTGCCCACCGTCCGCTCGCGGTCTGGCTGGCGGGGCGGATCGGCTGGGAGCCGCACGCAACGATGGCGGAGCGGCTGGCCTGGGAGGTGTCGGAACCAGGCGGCCGGCCGCCGACGCTCGTGGTCAGCGAACTTGAGCCGGCGATCACGATCGGGCGGCTCGGGTCGCGGGCCGACGTCGATCTGTCGGCGGAAGAGCTGCGGAGCCAGGGGCTCGAGGTTCGATTCGTTGGCCGCGGCGGTGGTGCGGTGCTGCACGGGCCGGGGCAGGTGTTCGTGAGCCTGTTCGCGGCGCTGGAGGACCTCGGTCTCGGCCGGCACGACGTGGGGGCCTACGTGGCCCGGTTCGAGTCCGGCCTGGCAGCGGCGCTGCGGCGGCTGGGCTGCGACCCGCAGCGGCGGCCTGGCATGCACGGCCTGTTCGGCCGCACGGGGCTGTTGGCGGCCGTGGGCATCGCCGTCCGCCGCGGAGTGGCCTGCCACGGCGGTTTCGTCAACGTCTGCCCGGCGTTGGAGGCCTTTCACCGGATCCGTGCGACGGCTGGCCCTCGCGACGGGGAACCGCCTACGATGGCGGCGACGGCGATGGGCTCGGTCGAGGCCGAACTCCGGCGCAAGATCCGTATCCAGGACGCCCGCACGGCCCTCGTCGAGCAGCTCGTCGCCGCCTGTGGTTTTCAGCGGACGCAGATCCAATCAGGCTTTCCCTTCGTGACGCCGCACCCTGCCCAGCCGGAGTTTGCCAGCCGTGTCGGATGATGCCTCGCGCGGCCTTGCGTCGCTCTTGCTGCCGATCGTCGATGCCCCCGCCGCGACCGCCTGCGGCAGTGCCCCGGTCGCGGCGCCGCCGGTGTCGCGCCGCCTGCCCCCGTGGCTGCGGCAGAACCTCGCGCCCGGCGGCGGCCATGCCGAGACGGCCCACCTGATCGCGGAGCTGAACCTGGAAACAGTCTGCTCGTCGGCCAAGTGCCCCAACCGTCTGGAGTGCTGGTCGCAACGCACGGCCACGTTCATGATTCTCGGCAACGTGTGCACCCGGCCGTGCGGCTTCTGCTCGGTGCCCAAGGGCAAGACGGAAGAACTGGAGGCCGACGAGCCCGAGCGGGTGGCCGAGGCGGCCCGGCGGCTGGGGCTCGCGCACGTCGTGATCACGAGCGTGACCCGCGACGACCTGCCCGACGGCGGCGCGGAGCATTTTCGGCGCACGGTCGAGGCGGTGCGGGCCGCGACCGGCGCTGCGATCGAGGTCCTCGTGCCCGACTTCATCGGCAAGGATGGGGCCCTGGAGCGGCTCATGGAGTCGCGGCCCGAAGTCTTCAACCACAACACCGAGACGGTGCCCCGGCTCTACCGTACGGTCCGCGGGCGGAAGAGCGTGTACGCGTGGACGCTGCAGCTGCTGGCCGACGCCAAGCGGCTCATGCCGGCCGTGAAGACCAAGACCGGCCTGATGCTCGGCCTGGGCGAGACGCGGGACGAGCTGCTCGACGTGTTCGCCGACCTGCTCGACCATGGCGTCGATTTCCTCACGCTCGGCCAATACCTCCAGCCGACCCTCGACAGCCTGCCCGTGGAAAGATACGTGCCGCCCGAGGAGTTCGACGAGCTTGGCGGCATCGCCCGGCGGATGGGGTTCCGCAAGGTGGCCTCCGGCCCGCTCGTGCGGTCCAGCTATCACGCCCGTGACATGGCGGATGACGTATCCGCGCGGCCGTGAACACGGTACGCTCTCGTCTTTCCCCGAAATCCCCAGCAGGAATCACATCATCATGGCGAAGTCGTCCAGCGTCCCCGACCTCGATCGCGTTCGCGAACTGTTCACGTCGGCCGAGCGGGCCGTGCTCGAGGCGACGGCCGGCAGCACGCTCCAGGCCGCCTCGCGGAAGCAGGTGGAGAAGACGCTGGCCCAGGCGCGGTCGTTGCGTGACAAGTGGCGCGACCTCCACGCCGGGCAGGCACGGACCACGAAGCGGTCGGCGGCGGCTGGTTCGGCGGCCAACGCCCGCAGCCGCGAGAAGGCCGACATGTTCACGGCGGCGATCGAGCGGCTCGAGGCCCGGCTGGCGGAGGTCGGCCGCGGTGCCGTGCCGGCCAAGTCGGCCACGGGGAAGTCGTTGACGAAGGCCGCCCGTCAGGCCGGCCACCGCACCACGCGGGCGAGCGTGAAGGGCAAGCTCGCCGCGGCCGCGGCCGAGATCAACAGCACCCGCAGTCCGCGGCCCACGGCCAAGCCTGTAGCGCGGCCGGTGGCGGCTGTCGTGCCCGCCGTGGCGGCGCCGGTGGCCTCGGCGCCGGCCGTGAAGCCGAAGCAGTCCGGCAAGAAGCAGCGGCCGACCGCGAAGGCGGCGGCAGTGCTCGCCAAGGGGGGCGGTCAGCCGCTGCGATTCGACGCGGTGAAGCAGCGATCGGCCAAGGCCTCGACCACGCGGCACAAGCTTGCCGGCAAGGTGACCCGCCGTGGCGGCCACAAGCTC
>Ga0315908_10001571_pt1 | contig 17061 bp, 15 predicted proteins | sample LakEriMetagenome_12_FD_203520 | JGI IMG/M metagenome (GOLD analysis project Ga0315908, IMG submission 203520) | Freshwater fungal communities from buoy surface, Lake Erie, Ohio, United States - Buoy 4 MA124 | ecosystem: Environmental > Aquatic > Freshwater > Lake > Lake biofilm | place: USA... | reverse complement strand
GCGCCTTCAGCGGCTTTCTGTCGTGGATGGGCAGGCAACCGGGATCAGCGACCATTACTTCGTTGCCGTCCGTGTGCCGGGCTTTGCCGAGGTCTACGAAAAGTGCGGCTCGATCACGGCAACGCTCATTGCAATTGGCATTCACGACTATGTTCGGCTGCGCACCCGGATCCATGCCCGGTTGCCGACACCAGGCGAAGCCCAACTGCTGGGCATGCCGCAGCATGTCCCATTGATCATTACCCGCGCTACCAATGTGGACCTGGATGGCGCCATCCTGGAATACGGCGAAGCGCGTCTGGCAGCTGACCGCGTTGAACTGGTCATGCAGTCGCCCCCCACACCCGAACCCAACGGAGCTTCAGGTTCATGAGTATGCAGATCATCACCAATGCGCGTATCGTTACAGCGGAAGCCGTCGTCCATGGCTCGGTCATCATCGAAAACGGCATCATTCAAGAAATAAAAGAAGGTGATTTTTCAAGTGTAGGCCTTGATGTTGATGGTGACTTTGTAACGCCTGGTATTGTCGATATGCATACCGACAATCTGGAGCGCCATTTCTTTCCGCGCCCGAATATTGACTGGGATCCGGTGTCCGCCGCCATCGCTCACGATGGCGTCTGCATCGCCAGCGGCGTCACCACCGTGTTCGACAGCTTTTCCCTGGGGTCGTGGAACAAGAGTGAAGCGCGCGGGTTGACCAATCTGCGCCGACTGTTGGGCGGCGTGGACACTGCACGGGCGTCTGGCGCGCTGCGTGCCGACCATTTCGTGCATTGGCGCTGCGAGCTGCCCGCCCCGCATCTGCCGGAGTTGGTCGACGAATTCATGGCTCATCCGATGACCCGGTTGGCCTCGCTGATGGATCACACGCCCGGCCAGCGCCAATATCGCGATCTCGAATTTTTCCTGAATCGCAATTGGCGCAGCGAACTAGACGAAGGTGAAGTGGCCGAGCGATTGGCCCAGCGGCGCGAGAACCAGGCAGCTTATGCTGACGCCCACCGGGGCCATGTTGGGGCCTCGGCCGCGAGCCACGGCATCGTGCTCGCCAGCCACGACGACGAGACAGCGGAGCATGTGGCGGCCGCACAAGACGCCGGTGCGGTGATCGCCGAGTTTCCGGTGACGCACGAAGCGGCAGCCGAAGCGCGCCGCCGGGGCATGATCAACATCATGGGCGGGCCCAATCTGGTGCGCGGTGGCTCCTATTCGGGCAATGTCGGCGCGGCCGAATTGGCCGAGGAAGGCCTGCTTGATGGCTTTGCATCCGATTATGTGCCGCGCAGCCTGATCGAATGTGCGTTTCGCCTGGCCGAACCGCCGCATGGCTGGTCGCTGCCCGCCGCAGTGGCAACCGTTTCCAAGGTGCCGGCCCATGCGTTGGGGCTGGTGGACCGCGGCGAGATTGCACCGGGCCAACGTGCCGATCTGCTACGGGTCAGCCTGCACGGCCACCTGCCCGTCGTGCGCGGGGTGTGGGTCGCCGGCACCCGGCAGGCCTGAGGATGGCCGTGCTGCGCGCGGTGTCGTTCAACCTTTGGAAGAACGACGGCCGCTTTGCTGATCGCATGCGGCGCATCCTGTCCGGACTGGTGGCCTTGAATGCCGACATCATTGCCCTGCAGGAGTGTTTTTTTGCGCCGGCAGCCGACATCGATGTTGCAAGTCAGATTGCTCATCGCTGCAACCTCCAGTTGGCGAGGGCTGCACAGCGTGGGAAGCCGCGATTGCACGGTACCGGACTGCTCGACAGCCGCTCTGATCTTGCCCTGTTGACCAAAGAGCATCACTCCGTTGCTACGTGCATTGCCCTGCCCGAAGACCCTAGGGACGGTGAGCGTCGCCTGCTGATCGCCAACCTAATCTGGGAAGGCCGGCCACTGCGCATTGGCTGCACCCACTTCACGCACCTTGCCGACGGTCAGCCCTTGCGCCGCGCGCAAGCTGATGCGGCCGTGACCGCGCTGCTGTCCGATCCCGGCTGCACCACGCTGTTTATGGGTGATCTCAATGGGACGGCCGCCGCCCCGGAACTGGCCGGCCTGTTTCAACATCCACGGTTGCACCCAGAATGTGTTGCACAGGCACAAACGGCTGCAAGCGGCGGCCGGGTTGGCGGCGCCATCGATCATGTGCTGTTGTTCCCGGCGCTGGGCGAATGCTGGCGTTATGATCGCCAGATCATGCTGCCGCCCGACCCGGAAGACTTGCCAGGAGGCCCGAGCGACCATCCTGCCATCCTTTGCAACCTGGAACGACTGTCATGAGCGGCACTGCAGGCATTTCACATGTGCCACGGCGCACCACCACCTTGAGCTGGCAACAAACGCTGGCGGCCTTTGCCCGTTACTGGTTGACCGAGCGTGGCCGGATCGCGGCCATCATCGCACTGCTGCTGCTGGTAGTTGCTGCCGAAACGGCGACACCGCTGGCACTTGGCCAGTTGGCCGGTGCGGTGGCCCAGATTGGGCCGGGGGTTGCCACGGCGATGATTTTGCAGTCGCTGCTCGCCGTGGCCAGCGCCATGGCGGCGGCCATCCTGCTGCGCCAATGGCTGGACCGACTGTGGAACGGCCTGACCACCCGCGCCATGCAGCGTTTGCAGCTGGATCTGTTCGCGCGGGTGCAGCGGCTGCCTGCGGACTGGCACGCCAACAGCTTTGCCGGCGCCACCGTGCATCGCATTTCCCGGGCGCGCTGGGCGCTGGACATGCTGAGCAACATCATCGTGTTGCGATTGTTTCAGCCGGTGCTGACCCTGCTGATCGTCGGGGCCATCCTGTGCTGGCGTTACCCGCTTGCCGGTTTGACGTTCACCGCTGGCGCCACCGTCTATTTCTTAGCCAGCTGGATGCTGGCCACGCGGTGGGTGCGCCCGATAAGCGTTTCCGCCGCCACGCGCGACAGCCAACTGACTGGGGCGTTAGCCGACGCCGTTGCCGGCAACAGCACAGTCAAGGCCTTCGGTGCCGAACCGCGTGAGGATGAACGCCTGCGCGGCATTTCGGACCATTGGGCGCAGGTTGCCGTGGTCTCCTTCGACCGTGCGACCGATACAAACGCGGTCCAGCAATTGCTGTGGATGGCAACTCAACTGGGCGTGCTGGCGCTGGTGGCATTGCAAGCGATGCAGGGGCAGGCCGGCGTGGCCGACATCGCATTTGTCATGTCGGCCATTGCGCTGCTGTCGGGCAGCTTGCGCAATCTGGGGCAGGATATCCGCACCACCCAGCGCGCCTATGCCGAGCTTGAAGATGCAGCTGAGTTCCTGATCGCCAGCCACCGGGCCGAACATGCCCAGCGGCGCCTGCCGGCTGGCGCAGTCGCCGGACGGATAGAGTTTGACCACGTCAGCTTCAGCTATCCATCGGGCCGACAAGTTTTCGATTGTCTCAGCTTTGTGGTGCCAGCCGGATCACATGTTGCCCTCGTGGGCCCATCGGGTTCCGGCAAATCGACAGTGACCAAGTTGGTTCAGCGGCTGTACGAGATCGATTCCGGTTGCATTAGCATTGATGGTCACGACATTTCCGATTTGGCGATCGCAGAACTGCGATCGATGATTGCCATCGTGCCGCAAGATCCCATCCTGTTTCACCGCAGTCTGGCCGACAATATCCGTTACGGACGGCCTGATGCCACCAACGCACAGGTGCGCGATGCCGCGCGGCGCGCCCGCGCGGATCTGTTCATCGAGATACTGCCGAACGGCTATGACACGGTTGTTGGTGAACGCGGCGCCAAGCTTTCGGGCGGGGAACGCCAGCGCGTCGCCATCGCCCGGGCTTTGCTGGCTGATCGGCCGATCCTGCTGCTCGACGAAGCGACATCCAGCCTTGATAACGAAACTGAGGTGCTGGTGCAGCAGGCACTGGCTGAATTGGTGACCGGCCGCACCACCATCACAATCGCACATCGTCTGTCCACGATCCGCGATGCTGATCTTATCCTGGTGTTTGGCGAAGGTGGCATTGTCGAAACGGGAACCCACAGCAGCCTCATCAGCCAATCCGCCGGCCAGTATCGCCGTCTTGTCGAATTGGGGATGGAAACACAGTTGGCCGTTTAGAGCCTTTCCAAACGGCCCGCAGGCTGCCGCGCTTACGCCGCATGTGGAAGCCGATGGGCGGAAGTCTCTGCACAGATCGGGCTACATAATTCGCTGAGCGATTATTAATAACCGCAATCCGGAATGAAAACAGACGATGCAACTTAATAAAAATATTAATAAATCAACCATAAAGACGCTATCGATAAAATTCTGTCTGGCGCATTATTTAATAAATCAAGTAGATTTATTTTTCTTAAAACGTACTGCATTCGTACGGAAATAGGGGGGTGTAAAACATGTTCCTGCAAGCCCTAATGAATAACTATGCCGCTGCACCTCGGCAATAAGTCAGAGAGGCTAGACTGCGCTGTCGGCGCTTTTAAAGCTCACTTCTGCATGTGGGAAATTCACAAGGATCGGCACGCCGGTCGTTCGTTCTTCGCCCAAAATCCTGAAAACTTGCCCATCGCTTTTCAAATAATGGTGGCATCGCGCGTCAGCTCGGCTTCCAGCGTATTCTTGCTGGTAAACCCCGTCGCGGCTTGCCGCTGGCCACTGTTCGGCCAAAATGTCCGCTTCGTGCTGATCAAGGCGTGATACAGCGCATAGTCAAGCGGTGTGCATTGCAACCCGCCGCCCGGGGAGAGCATCGCATGCAAAGTACATCCATGATCGGTGTGGCCGCGGGAGTGCTGGCGATGTCTTCATCGGTGGCATGGCCATACCCGGCAATGGCGATGGACCCGCCGGGTTATGCGGCGCCATTTGTGGACTCGCTTGAAACGCTGAACTTTCCGCTACTGGCGATGATCAGGCAGGCGCCCAGTTGGGCGCCTGCCCTGCGCGCCGATCCCGCCTTGCAGGTACTGGCAGCGACGCGGGCGCAGCGTGTGGCTGCGGCCTCTGCGTGCACCCCGCGGCCCGATTGTCTGGCAGAGGCCTGGGCGTGGACACCGGCAGACATTGCAACCGTCACCGCTGCACTGCGCACTGTGGCGGCGCGTCCGGGCATGGCCGACGTGCTGGTGCGGACCCATATGCGCGCCTCCGGCCGTGTTGCGCGCCACGCGGCCCTTGCTGATGCCGAACTGTTGGCAGCGGCGTGGGCCGATACCGCAGCTGGCCTCAATCATCTGGTTGCAGTGTATGGAGCTGGTGAGCCGCCGCGTTATCCGGCAATCGATGCCATCATCTTCGATGTGAAAAGGCCGGAATTTGCCGCTGTGCTGGATGCCCATGCCCGGGTGACCGAAGCCGCGGCGCGCCCCGATGATCTGGTGTTCGACCCGTCGCTGCGCTTTGGCATCGGGCTGCTTCGCCTGAATGAGCGCACCGACGCCGCCGCCTTTCGCCCTTTGCTGGCCGGCGAGAATACAGCGGCTTTGGCGCAGGTTCGGCGCACGCGCTGGAGCGACTATCGGTATCCCGCGCTTCTGGTGTTCGGCCATGGCCCCGAAGATGCGCAATCGCGCACTGGCGTGCTCGGCCATATCCGCATGGCGCGGGCCGCCGATCTGTTCGCCCGGCGCCTCGCTCCTTTCATAATCGTCAGCGGCGGCAATGTTCATCCCAATCGTACGCCGTTCAATGAAGCCATCGAGATGAAGCGGCTGTTGATCGCGCAATACGCTATTCCGGCCGATCGCATCCTGATCGAGCCTCATGCCCGCCACACCACCACCAATCTGCGCAACAGCGCGCGCCTGCTGCTTGCTGCCGGGTTCCCCACCAATCAGCCCTCGCTGATCGTCACCGACCCTTCGACCGCCCCATATATCGGCAGTAGGGTGCTACAGGAGCGGGCGCGGGCGGAGACTGGCGTGCTGCCGGGGGTGGTGGCGCCGGCATCCACGCCTTTCGCCTTTGAGTTCCGCCCCGACCGAGCAGCGTTTCATGTCGATCCCTCCGATCCGCTCGACCCCTGACCAAGATGAATACGCTATGGCCTACCTTTTCTGCGGCCTGTTTTCTGGACCGTTTCGAGCTGCTGAATTCCAGTTCAGGCTGAATGACGAACGGGACGTCACGTCAAGTTTGACGTGCACGCCAGGTTGATGCCGTTGAAAAGCATAGTGCTTTGCATTGATGGCTGATGGTTCGCATGCCGCTGTGGAGAGTGGGGTATGCCTGCGACCCCGATAGGCGGTGATATCAGTGGCTATCCATGGAAATAACTTCATTTGCGGGCAGTGATGACTGCAATCAGCTGCAGGGCCACAAGAGGAGATTTTATTAAAATGTAAATAAATCAATTATATAGACGTTATCCGCTTTGTTCTGTCCGGCGCGCCAACTCCCCGTTTCTCAGCCAATCTGACCCTCTCAGGCTGCCTCATTATCCAAGGGAATTGAAAGGACTGCCATTCTGAGTGTCTCTTGTTCTCTCACCGCAGCGCAGTTACAATTTGGGACAAATTGATGCACAAGGCGACGTGGCAGCCGCGCGGCACCTGCTCAACCCGCCATTGCGTTGTGCACCACGCCCGCAAACCCAGCCATAAGGAGTGACCTGAGATGAAGCGCATTTCTCAAATCGGGTTTCTGGCATTGGGGGCATCGACGCTGGCCGCCTGTGGTGGCGGCAAGAACATTGGCACTGCAACGGCGGCGCCTCTAACCGCCGTGGCTCCGGCACGACAGGAAAATACCTTTGGCGCCAACTTCGGCACGGCATTCAGGGCGCCTCAGACGGCTATGCTAGTCACGCCCGCTAATGGTGATGTCGTCCTGCTGTCGTTGATGACCAATCCGACAGCGATCGGCTAATCAGTGCCAGGGGAGGGCTCGCCATCGGGTTGGAGGGCGCTGGGGCTGGCGACGCTTTTCGCGCTGGTTGCGGCGGTGCCGGCGATGGCCCAAGTTTATGAGGTGAGTGAAAGCGGCAGCTTTGAGACCTATGACAAGCCCGCCGTCTTTACGATCGGCAGTGTGCAGACAATTGAGCAAGCGCGCAGTGGCAACCCTGAGGCAAGATCTGCAGATAATGTATCGGGCTTGCCGCCGGTCTGGTCGCAGATCGATGCCCTGGCTCGGTGCCATGGCTTGCCGCCGGCCCTGTTACGGGCTGTCGCCTGGCAGGAATCGCGCGGCCGTGCCGGGGCGGTGAGCGACAAAGGGGCGTTGGGTGTCATGCAGCTCATGCCAGCAACTGCAGCGTTTCTCGGGGTCGATCCGCTCGACGTTACGGACAATCTGCGTGGTGGCGCCATGTTCTTGCGGCAACAGCTTGACCGTTTCGGCAGCGTACCCCTAGCGCTGGCAGCCTACAATGCCGGGCCGGGGGCGGTGAAGCGGTTCGGCGGCATTCCGCCGTATCGCGAAACTCGCTTGTATGTCGCGTCGATCCTTGCAAGATTGCCTCCTGAAACTGTTCAGGCGCCATTTTTGATATCGGCCGGGGATGCGCTTCGATGATCAAGAAAGTTTTCATTGTGCCGTGCGTTGTTGGATTGGCGTTCCTGCCATTTCTGGCCTACCCGGCCGGCGCGCAGATTGCAGCGCCCGATCCGGCCGGTTCAGGCCCGATCCTGGGTGCCGTGTCATGGTTGCAGGGCACCTTGCTCGGCAATGTAGCAACTGCGGTCGCCGTCATTGCGGTTGCGGCTATCGGCTTCATGATGCTGACCGGGCGCATCAACTGGCGCTATGGTGCCACGGTCGTGCTCGGATTGTTCGTGCTGTTCGGTGCCGGCTCGATTGTTGGCGGCATTCGATCGATCGCTGGCGGCTGAAATGCGCGCCGATCCACTCTTTCGTGCACTGGCGCGACCGCAAATGGTGGCCGGGGTTACCTATCCGTTCTTCGTGTTGAACGGCATGCTCGCGATTGAGCTTTTCCTGGTGTTCAAATCTGTGTTCGCGTTGCTGCCGTCGCTTTTGTTTCATGGGATCGGCTATGCAGCTCATCTGCGTGATCCCCATGTGATGGCGCTGTGGATGACCCGTCTGCGCCGCACGCCGCGCGTCCGCAATCGGCGGTTGTGGGGTGCCAATGCGTACCGCCCGTAAACGGGCCGCTGCCCAGGAGGCGGAGGTTGGTGACCATCTGCCGTATGCGGCACAGATTGATGATTTCACGATACTCACCCGTGACGGCAGCGCGATGCAGATCATCCGGCTGGCGGGACTGCCGTTCGAAACAATCGATGCCGTGCAGCTTGAAGCCCGCAAGATGGCGCGCGATGCCATGGTGCAGGCAATTGCCTCGTCGCGGTTTGCGCTGGTGCACCATGTCGTCCGCCGGGCCGTCACCGCCACACTTGAGGGCAATTTCGGTGACGGTTTCAGCACTGCATTGGACACGGCCTGGCGAACGCGATTGGCGAACCGCAGGCTCTATGTTAACGATCTTTACCTGACCTTGATCATCCGGCCGCTTGCCGGAAGGGCCGGTATCGCCGAGCGCCTTCTGAACATGGTTGGGGCCGGCTCGCTGCCCTCAGGCAATATAGGCGCGGAAATCCGCCTGCTGAACCAGGCGCGTGATACGTTGCTTGCTGCGCTGGAAGCCTATTCCCCGGAACTGCTTGCCGCCTATGATCTGCCGAACGGTCTTGCTTCTCAGCCTGCCGAGTTTCTGGCGACGTTGGTCAACGGCACCACGGCGCCCATGCTGTTGCCGGTCGGCGACCTTGGCCGCGCCGTGCCACGGCGGCGATTGAGCTTTGGTGCCGATGCCATCGAGTTTGGTGCGATTGATGGCGAGCCGGCCAGTTTTGCCGCCATCCTATCGGTTAAGGATTATCCGGCCCAGACATCGGCCGGGATGTTCGACGATCTGTATCGGCTGCCGTTCGAAATGACGGCGACCCAGAGTTTTGCGGTGGTCGATCGCGGGCCGGGCCTGGAGCGGATGGATCTGGCGTTGCGGCGGATGCGATCGGCTGACGACGCGGCTGTTTCGCTGCGCGCCGAACTGGCTCAAGCCAAGGATGATGTTGCGGCCGGGCGCGCCGTCTTTGGCGAGCATCACTTGACCGTAATGCTCAAAGCCGCAACGCTGGCCGAACTTGACCAGAATCTAGGCGAAGCGCAAGCGCTGCTCGCCGAGGCAGGTTTTGCCGCAGTCCGCGAGGATCTGGGGTTAGAAGCCGCCTTCTGGGCGCAGTTTCCGGGCAATTTTTCTTATATCGCCCGGCGTGCGCTCATATCTTCGGCCAACTTTGCCGGCTTTGCCAGTGGCCATAATTTTCCTGTTGGGCAGGCATCAGACAATCACTGGGGATCGGCGGTGACGTTGTTCGAAACCACATCGGCCGGGCCATATTTCTTCAATTTTCATCGTGGTGATCTGGGAAACTTCACCGTGATTGGCCCGTCTGGTTCCGGCAAGACGGTAGTTCTGGGCTTCCTGCTCGCCCAAGCGCGCCGCTTCGATCCGCGGATTGTTTTCTTCGACAAGGATCGCGGAGCCGAGATTTTCTTGCGTGCCATCGGCGGTGTTTACGACAACCTGCGCCCCGGCGAACCGACACGGATGAACCCGTTGGCGTTGCCCGATACCGCAGCCAACAGGCTATTCCTCAACCAGTGGCTCGCGCGGCTTGTAACCGGAGATGATGCGCGGCCAACCACCGAGGAACTGGCGTGGATTGCCGATGCCGTCGACGCGAGCTACACAGGGCATCCCGAACATCGCCGGCTGCGCTATTTTGCCGAGCTGTTTCGTGGCCGAAGCCGCGCATCGAGCAGTGATATCGCGGCGCGCCTTGCTCCCTGGCATTCAGACGGCGAACACGCTTGGCTGTTTGACAATGCAATCGATGGACTTGATTTGAACGCCGACACCATCGGTTTCGATATGACCGCGATCCTAGACATTCCTGCGCTGCGCTCGCCAGCGATGCTGTATCTGTTTCACCGAGTGGAAGAACGGCTTGATGGCCGCCCGACGATGATCGTGATCGATGAAGGATGGAAGGCGCTTGATGACGATGTGTTCGTGGCGCGTGTCCGCGACTGGGAAAAGACCATCCGCAAACGCGGAGGGATCATCGGCTTTGCCACCCAATCGGCATCGGATGCTCTGCAAAGCCGCATCGCCTCGGCCATCATCGAGCAGGCTGGCACACAGATTTTCATGGCTAATGCCGCTGCTCAGGCCAGCGATTACATGGACGGTTTCGGACTGACTGCGCAAGAATTTGAGCTTGTGCGCACCATTCCGGACAGTGCCAGGGCTTTCCTCGTCAAACATGGCAACGACTCTGTGGTTGTCCGCCTCAATCTGGCGTCCGAGCCGGAATTGCTGACGGTGTTGTCCGGACGAGAGCGCACCGTGCGCTTGCTCGATGGCATCAGGGCGCTGGTCGGTGATGATCCGGCCGCCTGGTTGCCGCGGTTGCTGGCCGCCGCATGAGCGCCCTATTGTGTGCAAAGCCAGCCGTGCCCGGCCTTGCTGCCCAGCTGCTGGCAGATATCGATTGCCAGGCATTCGGCCTGGTGGAGCGGGGCTATGCGGCGTTGGCGGCACCTAGCGGGCCGGCATCTGTCGCGTTGACCGGATTGCTGGTGATTGCGGTGGCGCTGCTTGGCTATCGGCTGCTATTAGGACGGGGCATCTTGTCGGATTCGGTTGGACTGGTTGTCCGCATCGGGATCGTGCTCACCATTGCTACATCATGGGCCGCCTGGCAGACGGTCGCCTATGACACGCTGGCTCGCGCGCCATCGCAAGTTGCGGCCGAGATACTTTCGGGCCCGGCCACCATCGATCCGTTGCTCGGCGTCCAGGTTGCGCTCGATCGGCTCGAAGCCGCCAGCGGCGGATTTCGCATGCGGGCTGGTACCGCTTCCCCGCTGGTGGGCGGGTCGGCGGCATCGTCGATGACGCTGAATGTCGCCTCGTTTGTGCTCACCCTGTCCACGGTCGGCCTGCTGGTCGTCGCGCGTCTGGTGCTGGCAATCCTGCTGGCGATAGCCCCGTTGATGGCTGGTTTCCTGCTGTTTGATGCTACGCGCGGTATTGCTGAAGGTTGGCTTCGCGCCATGGTAGCAGCGGCGCTGGCGCCGTTGTTCGTGCTGACGCTGGCCACGATCGAAACGGCAATCCTGCTACCGTTGATCGCGCGATTGCTGGCGGAGCAAGCCGCCGGTCTCTACCTGGCGGCATCGGTGACGCCGATTGGCCTGGTTGCCCTAATCTTTGCCGCTGCCATGCTCGCGGGGGCTGTGGCCGGCAGCCGCATCGCCGGCGGCATCAGATTATCTGGTCGTAACGCTGTCCCTCAGCGAGCCGTCCCTTTCGGCATCTCAGTTCCAAGCGCCAGCCCTGCGATAGACGCTGCGCCTGCGCAACAACGCTCGGTGGCGCAAGTGCTTGCTGCCGTCACCCGGCGTGAAGCAGCTGCCAATGGCGCGGGCGCGGGCGCGGTTTCTAGCTCCAAAACGGGCGTTGTCGTCGCTGGGTCGGCACCATATTCAGACGCGACTTCGCGGTCATCCCGGCTGTACACTGGAGTACCAGCCGCGGGGTGGTCGGCGCTAAGCCGCGCGCTCCGGCGCACCCGAGCCGGTACGAGGCATGACAGATGAGCGAGCGTGACACTTACTATGCCGCGGCACGCACCTGGGCAGATGATCGTGTCGCCGCAGCGGCACGGCAGACGCGACTGGCCTGGATCGTTGCCGGCGCTGCTGGCGGCATCGCTGCCTTGCTGGCAATTGCGCTGGCGTTGCTGGTGCCGTTGAAATCGGTGCAGCCTTATGTGGTGACCGTCGATCGTCAGTCCGGCGCTGTCGAGATTGCAACCACGCTGACGGATGGCAAACTTACGCAGAATGAAGCCGTCATTCAGGCGCAGTTGGCCAGCTATGTTCGCGCCCGCGAAACCTTCGACGAAACCGATCTGCGGCTGCATTATGCCCTTGTTCAGCGACTGTCGGCACCCACGGTTGCCCGCGGATATGTGACCGCCATGGCGGCCGCCAATCCCGAAAGCCCGCTGCGAACGCTAAACCGCGGCGATACCATCGCGGTTAATGTGAAGAGCGTGTCGCTTGTCTCGCCCGGCGCTGCCCTGGTTCGCTTCGACACGCGCCATTCTAGCTTGAACGGCGGCCAGACCAGTGTGCAATCGTTCGTCGCGGCAATCAGCTTTGGCTTTGCCAATGCCCCACTCCGGGTTGAAGACCGGTTCGACAATCCGCTGGGCTTCCAGGTCACGAGGTATCGGCGCGATATTGAGGGCATGCCGCAATGACCCCGCGTTTGCTGTTTGCGCCGCTCCTGCTGGTGCTGCTCACCGGCGCGGAGCTGCCCGTCCCTGGGTTGCGTGATGCGCATATCCAGACGGTGTTTCATGACAATGATCAGGTGGTGCAGCTAATTGGCGCGCTTGGCTGGCAGATCACGGTCGAATTTGCGCCCGATGAGCGAATTGAAACCGTGTCGATCGGCGATGCGCTCGCCTGGCAGGTCACACCCAACAAGCGCGCGCGCAACATCTTCCTAAAGCCGCTGATCAAGGGCGCTGCGACCAACATGACTGTGATCACCGATCGGCGGCGTTATGTATTCGCCCTGGAAACAGGCGCACGCCTGGCGACGACACCGTGGGTCGTGCGTTTTGAGTATCCCAAACCCGTCGTGGTCGCCGTCGCGGAGCCACCATTGCCGCCGACGCCCGTCCTGAATTTCGCCTATGAGCGTCAGGGTGCTGCCAACCTGTTGCCGGTTCGCGTCTGGGACAATGGCACAGTCACCTTTTTCGAATTTCCTGAAACCACGGCGGTACCAGCTATTTTCGCCGGCGGGCCAGGCAAGGACGAAAGCCTCGTCAACAGTTCAACGCGTGGGCGGGTAACGATTGTGCAACAAACGGCGCCGCGCTTCACGCTGCGCAGTGGCAAGCATGTGGCGACGGTGGTTCTGGCAACGGCGGCAAAACGATGACGGGTGATCCGCCTGTCCATCGCCCGTTGGTTGCGCGGCCGCTGCGGCCGCTGTCAAAATTTGGTGTCAGCGCATTGATGAGCTGCGGCGCTGTCGGTGTGTTTTTGTGGTTGTCCGAGGCGCGGGCAAGCCAGATGGCGCGCGACGCCGATCTTCCAACGGTTGGTGCGCTTGGTGTTGCAGCCGTTCAGCCGTTGCTAACGCCGCCCGGACCCGCTGCGTCGCCAGCCACCTTTCAGCAGCCGTCTCAGCCTGCGCCAGCGGCACCGCTCGCGCTGGCATCGGCCCGTCCGTCCTATTTCGACGATGACGCCCGCCAACGCGCTGAGGCGCGGCTGCGTGCGCCGGCCCTGATTGTCGACCTTGCGCAGGTGAGCACCGCCACCGCTGCACCGCAGCTGCCCGATTTGCCAACCGGCGCCGTCCTGTCGCCAGTGTCGGCCCAGAATGAAGGCCTGAGCAGGGCTGAAGTGTTTTCTGCACGGGTCGGGACGGAACGCGTCGAGGTATCGCAAGCCCAGCGCATGAGCGGGCTCGATCGCCTTGTGCCACAGGGCGCAATCATCGGGGCCGTCATGGAAACAGCGCTGAACTCTGATCTGCCGGGGTTTGCGCGTGCCATCGTTCAGCGCGATGTGCTGAGCTTTGATGGTAGCGCGGTGCTGATCCCGACTGGCAGTCGGATCATCGGTAAATATCAATCGGGTATTGCCCGTGGTGCTTCCCGCGTTTTCATCATCTGGACGCGGCTGATCCGGCCAGATGGTGTCTCAGTGACGCTGGCATCCCCTGGCATTGACGAAATTGGTCGCGGCGGGGTGCCCGGCAAGGTGGACCGGCATTTCCTGCAACGCTATGGCGGGGCGATCCTGCTGTCGGTGCTGACCGGCGGCCTCAATGTTGCGGCAGCGTCCGCCAGTGGCGGCGGCGGCACTGTGGTTGTTGGTACGGCAAGCGAAGCATCGGCATTGGCGACCCAGGCCGCCGCCGATCTCGATATTCCGCCGACAATCACCACGCCGCAAGGCGCGCTGGTGCGCATATTCGTGGCGCAGGATCTCGATTTTTCCGCGGTCGGGCCAATGGCGGCTGGGCAGAAATGACCACTGCAGCGCGCGTTTATCTCGATGCGTTTCTGGCACCGCTGGCAGCCTTCCTTGGCCGTGACGATGTCACCGATCTGTTGATCAATCGCCCGGGCGAAGTGTGGCTGGAAACCGGCGGCGCCACCGAACGGTATGACGTCCCCGAGCTGACAGATGCCGCCCTGTGGCGCTTGGCGCGGCAGGTGGCCGCGGCTGCTGATCAGGGCATCAGCCGGGAACACCCGCTGCTTGCCGCCACCTTGCCTGATGGTGCACGCGTCCAGATTTGTGCTCCACCGGCGACCCGCGGTCATGTAATTGCAGCGATCCGCAAGCACAATGTGCCCGATTTGCGCCTGGCTGATTATGGTGCAGCCGGTGCCTTTGCCAGAGTTGGTGAAACCGCCCTGTCGCGCGTTGCGGTGGACGAGGCATTGGCCCGGCGGTTGGCCTCCGGCGACACTTTGGGTTTTCTTCAGGCGGCAGTGCAGGCGCGTAAGACCATCGTCGTCGCCGGCGCCACAGGCACCGGCAAGACCACCTTTCTGAACGCCCTTCTGCAAGAAGCACCGCCGGGCGAGCGCCTCGTGCTGATCGAAGACACGCCGGAAATCCAGTTGCACCATGCAAACGCGGTCGGATTGGTCGGCGTGCGCGGTCGGCTGGGTGAAGCGGAGGTCAACACGGCGGATCTACTCGCAGCCTCGCTGCGGCTGCGCCCCGATCGTATCATCATGGGCGAAGTGCGCGGGGCAGAGGCGCTGAGCTGGTTGCGCGCCGTCGGCACTGGTCACCCCGGATCTATCACTACCGTGCACGCGAGCTCGCCGCAGGGGGCTGTCGAACAATTGGCGCTGATGGCCTTGATGGGTGGTACCGAATTGCGCTGGGCTGAATTGGTCGATTATGTCCGCAGCACGGTTGATGTGTTCGTCCAGCTCGGCCGCGATGGCGGCAGCCGTCTGGTCACTGGCGTCACCTTCGGCGGTGTTGCTGCGCCACCGGCTGGGCATCGGAACCAAGAGTGTTCAGCTTGACCGTTGCTCCGGGAAACGGCGGACCTTCCTAAAGTATAAGCTGGGACTTTTTGCGGAACGGTTCCCAGTCGGCGCTGCCTGCATTCGAGATGACGGCAAAGCGCCGGAAGTGATCAGTCGACACGATCCAGCGTTGCTGGGTCAACTCGGGCCAATATGAATTTGTTCACACGGGGGATGTGACTTGACCGGCATGGCCGACGAAGACGATGCAGGGGGCGTAGTCTTGGCAGTGTGAACCCCTTGTTGGTCAAATAAATCCAAGGTTGCGCGATGCCACGGGATAATTGCCGATAAACGGCAGCACGCTCGCCATGTCAGCCGCGCTGACGCCGAACCAGCTCGCCATCGTTGCGGCATATTGATCGACGCTGATCGCCGGCAATAACCGCCCTTGGCCCACATCGTCGGGGCCATTGTGGGCGAGGACCGGCGGCTTTCCGTAGAAATTGCGGCCGTTGACCGCCCCGCCTACGACAAAATGCATCGATCCCCAGCCGTGATCTGAGCCGCTAGAATTGCTGAGGAGGGTGCGGCCGAAGTCTGAAGCGGTAAAGGCGGTAACACGACCGGCGACGCCGAGCTCGACAGTGGAATCGTAGAAAGCCCGCATCGCGTCTGCCACCCTGCCAAGCAGCACGGGATGCGTCGCCAGTAGCCCCGAGTGGAGATCGAAGCCGCCGAGCGAGACGAAGAAAACCTGCCGCTTGGCGCCAAGTTCCTGTGATGTCGAAATCAGCCGGGCCACGACTTTCAACTGGTCGGCCAGCGTGTTGCCGGTTGGAAACGGCGTGGCAATCGTTGGCCCGCCGGTCAGCGCGGTTGAGACCTGGGTGTAGGCGGTAAGCGCCCGACTGCTGGTGCGCGCCAGTTCATTTCCGAACAGATTACCATGGGTGGCGCCGATGATTGATTGCAACGCCGCCGCACCGGCAGCCGATCCAAACAGCGTTCTTGAATTGCCATTCAGCGCAATCGGCCCTGCCGAGCTCACGGCATACTGGCTCGCGGTCCTGCCAGTCAGAAAAACAGCGTTGCCCGCGGCGTTGATCGCTGTCACTGTAGGCTCGCTGTTTTGAGCAAGAAACAGATCGGCCATGCGGCCACCCCACCCCGATTTGGCGCCTTCGACTGTCGACGACTGCCAGAAGGATTGCTGATCGTTGTGGCTGAACAATTTTGGCGGCAACGGCACATTCCTGGCGAGATACTGCGCCTTGGTTGTCGGCTGGATCAAAGTTCCAACATTGAGCACCACCGCCATCTTGCCGGCATTGAACACCGGTAGTAACGGCGCCATTGCTGGCGCCAGCGCATACTGGATGCCGCCGGCAAGCGGCGTCGCCGGGGTCAACGCCGTTGCGGTAAGGTCGGCGCGGGGAATGGCAATGGTGCTGCGCAAGGCGCTGTAGGTCGCATAGTTTGCCGTGTCATAGGGTACAAGCGTGTTGGCATAATCATTGCCGCCGAACAGAAACACGCAGACAAGCGCCTTATAGTCTGTCGCCGTTGCGGCCGCTGCGGCGCCGATATCGCCCAGCGTGCCGATGAACGGCGCTGCCGAGGCGGCGATACCCAGTGCGGCGCTGTCCTTCAGGAACGTCCGCCGCGATGGCATGTTTGGCAGCATGGATCCGGCCCTCACTTCTGTACAAGATATTCGGGGGACGCGAGGGTGAGCAGCAGCGCCATGTAGACCCGGTTGTTCAGGCCTGCTGTCGTGTCGGCCGACATTCCGTCCACGACGGCCTTGATCTGGGCGCTGGTGGCGGCGCTCAATTGGCCAGCGGCCAGGGTCAGGTTGATTTCTTCGATCAGGGTTGACGAAACCGGCGCCTTGGCGATCAGATCGGTGTAATTCGCCCTCACATCGCCGATCCCGGTGGAAATCACCGTCTGCATGTAATTGACATAGCCGACCACCGACGTCTCGTTTGCGAGCTGCAATTCCGGCGCAACAAGGTTTGCGTTTGCAATCGCGCTGTTGGG
>Ga0315908_10001570_pt1 | contig 17061 bp, 21 predicted proteins | sample LakEriMetagenome_12_FD_203520 | JGI IMG/M metagenome (GOLD analysis project Ga0315908, IMG submission 203520) | Freshwater fungal communities from buoy surface, Lake Erie, Ohio, United States - Buoy 4 MA124 | ecosystem: Environmental > Aquatic > Freshwater > Lake > Lake biofilm | place: USA... | reverse complement strand
GGCCGGATACCGAAAAAATCTTCGGGCCACCGTTGTTGGGCTTGCCCAGATTCAGGAACCATTCCGCGCCGTTGCGGATGATGGCCGGCACCGAGGCGTAGGTTTCGGTGTTGTTGATGGTGGTCGGTTTGCCGAACAGGCCGAAATTGGCCGGGAACGGCGGCTTGAAGCGCGGCTGGCCTTTCTTGCCTTCCAGCGATTCCATCATCGCGGTTTCTTCGCCGCAGATATAGGCGCCGGCGCCGAGAGCAGCGTACATGTCGACATCGATACCGGAGCCGAGGATGTTCTTGCCGAGCAGACCGGCCGCATAGGCTTCCTTCAGGGCTTCCTCGAAATGTTCGAACGGTTCGTGGTGGAACTCGCCGCGCAGATAATTGTAAGCCACGGTGGAACCGGTGGCATAGCAGGCGATGGCCATGCCCTCGATGACTGAATGCGGGTTGAAGCGCAGGATGTCGCGATCCTTGCAGGTGCCGGGCTCGGATTCATCCGAGTTGCACAGGATGTATTTCTGGCCGGGCGCGCTGCGTGGCATGAAGCTCCACTTCAGACCGGTCGGAAAGCCCGCGCCGCCACGGCCACGCAGTCCGGACTGTTTGACCATCTCGATGACCTGCTCCTGCGGCATTTTTTCCGCGAGGATCTTCTTCCAGGCGGTGTAACCGTCCTGTTTCAGGTAGCTGTCCAGTGCCCACGGTTTCTCATGGTGCAAAGTGGTGTAGACAACCTGATGTGCTTGGGGTGCGGGACCGATCGCCATGGGAGTTCCTTACTTCAGGCCGTCGAACAGTTGGTCAAGGGTATTGGGGGTCACGCGCTCGTGATAATGGCCATCGATGACCACCGCCACTGCGCCGGCACAGGCCGCCACGCATTCCTCTTCCACCTTGAGGGTGATGCGGCCGTCGGCACTGGTTTCGCCGTGCTTGCAGCCGAGTTTTTTCTCGGCATGCCGCACCAGATCTTCGGCGCCGTTCAGCCAGCAGCTGATGTTGGTGCAGATCGAGACTTTGTGGCGACCGACCGGCTCCAGATCGAACATCGAGTAGAAGCTGGCCACCTCGTAGGCCCAAACGGCCGGAATATCGAGGTATTTGGCGACCGCCGCCATCAGTTCATCGGTCAGCCAGCCGCCGTTCTGTTCCTGTGCAGCCATCAGACCCTGTATGACAGCCGAGCGCTTGCGGTCTGCCGGAAATTTGGCGACCCAATGGTCGATGTGCGCACGCGTTTCCGCATTCAACGCAACCAACGGATCGACATGCTGGCAGGCAGCGAAATTACCGGTTGCTTTCATCGATCCACCTCACCAAAAACGATATCGTAGGTGCCGATCATTGCCACCACGTCAGCCAGCATGTGACCGCGCACGATGGCATCCATCGACGACAGATGCGCGAAGCCAGGCGCGCGGGCTTTCAGACGGAACGGCTTGTTGGCGCCATCAGACACCAGGTAAACGCCGAACTCGCCTTTCGGGGCTTCCACCGCCGAATACACTTCGCCAGCAGGCACCGAATAGCCTTCGGTGAACAGCTTGAAGTGATGGATCAGCGCTTCCATGTCTTCCTTCATTTCCATGCGGGACGGCGGCGCCACTTTGAAGTTGGACACCATCACCGGACCCGGGTTGGCGCGCAGCCAGCCGATGCATTGCTGGATGATGCGGTTGGACTGGCGCATCTCCTCGACACGGACCAGATAGCGGTCGTAGCAATCGCCGGTGACGCCGACCGGAATATCGAAATCGACATGGGCGTAGGCGGCATAGGGTTGCTTCTTGCGCAGATCCCAGGCCACGCCGGAGCCGCGCAGCATTGGACCGGTCATGCCCCAAGCCAGAGCCTTCTCCGGCGGCACCACACCGATGCCGACCGTACGCTGTTTCCAGATGCGGTTATCGGTCAATAGGGTTTCGTATTCGTCGATCTTGCTCGGGAAATCGTCGGTGAAGGCCTGCAGGAAGTCGAGCATGGAGCCTTCGCGCCAGGCGTTGGAACGCTTCAGGGCATCGCCCTTGCGCCACGGCGATTCACGGTATTTCGGCATGGTATCCGGCAGGTCGCGGTAAACGCCGCCCGGACGGTAATAAGTGGCGTGCATGCGTGCGCCGGAGACGGCTTCGTAACAGTCCATCAGCTCTTCGCGTTCGCGGAAGGCGTACAGGAACACCGCCATGGCCCCGAGATCAAGGCCGTTCGAACCGATCCACATCAGGTGGTTCAGGATGCGGGTGATTTCGTCGAACATGGTACGGATGTACTGCGCGCGGATCGGCGCTTCGACACCGAGAAGCTGTTCGATGCCACGCACATAGGCATGCTCGTTGCACATCATCGACACGTAGTCGAGACGGTCCATGTAGCCGATGGATTGGTTGAAAGGCTTGGACTCGGCGAGTTTTTCGGTGCCGCGGTGCAAGAGGCCGATGTGCGGATCGGCACGCTGGACCACTTCACCATCCATTTCGAGAATGAGACGGAGCACGCCGTGTGCGGCCGGATGCTGCGGACCGAAGTTCAGCGTGTAATTGCGGATTTCCTGGGCGCTCATGATTTCACCTGGGCTTGTTCGGATTGCGCCTGCTGCCAGCGCGAATCCTCACGGATGGTTTTCGGAACGCCGACACGGGGCTCGATGGAGACCGGCTGGTAGATCACGCGGCCGCGCTCTTCGTCATAGCGGACTTCCACATTGCCGATCAGCGGGAAATCCTTGCGGAACGGATGGCCGACGAAACCGTAATCGGTGAGGATGCGGCGCAGATCCGGATGACCGGTGAAGATGATGCCGAACAGGTCGAATGCCTCGCGCTCGAACCAGGTCGCGACCGGATATACCGAGACCACGGAATCGATCTGCGGCATGGCATTGTCTTCGGCAAAACAGCGCACGCGGATGCGGCGGTTGTGCTTGACCGAGGTCAGGTGCACGACGGCGGCGAAGCGCTTGGCCGGGCCGAGTCCTTGCGGACGCGAGGCCCAGGTAAAACGACCGGGGCCCTCGCCTTCGACACCGCGCGAGAAACCTTCCGAAGACACATCGGTGGTATCCCATTCGGCTTCGCCGTAACTCAGGTAATCGATGCCGCACAGGTCGATCAATTGCTCGAAAGCGAAATCCGGATGGTCACGCAGTTCGGTCATCACCGATTTGTAATCGGCCGGTGCGGTTTCCAGCGTGATTTCATCGCGCTGGCGGATGATGCGCTGGGCGCGAGCGCCGAAATGGGCGCTCAGTTTTTCCACGAAAGGATGGGGCAGTTCGTTCATGGTCCGTCCTCAGCGCGCGATGGTGTTGGTGCGGCGGATTTTCTTCATCAGCTGCAGCACGCCGTAAACCAAGGCTTCCGCGGTCGGCGGGCAGCCCGGCACGTAAACGTCGACCGGTACGATGCGGTCGCAACCGCGCACCACCGAGTAGGAATAATGGTAATAGCCGCCGCCGTTGGCGCAGCTGCCCATGGAAATCACCCACTTCGGTTCCGGCATCTGGTCATACACCTTGCGCAGGGCCGGTGCCATCTTGTTGACCAGGGTTCCGGCTACGATCATGACGTCGGCCTGGCGGGGCGACGGGCGGAAGATCACGCCGTAGCGGTCCAGATCGAGACGCGAGGCGCCCGCATGCATCATTTCCACGGCACAACAGGCCAAGCCGAAGGTCATCGGCCACATCGAACCGGTGCGCGCCCAGTTGATCAGGGTGTCGAGATTGGTGGTGACGAAACCGCGTTCGACCAGCGGATTGTCGCCGCCGGGGCGCAGGATGTCGTCGACCGAAGCTACCGGGATCGGGTTATGCATCACCCGGGCAACGGAATCGGAAACGTTGTCGATCACTCCCATTCGAGAGCTCCTTTCTTCCAAGCGTAAATGAAGCCCATCAGCAGAAGGCCGAGGAATATGCCCATCTCGACCAGCCCCATGAAACCGAGATCGCGGAATACCACCGCCCACGGAAACACGAAGGCGATTTCGAGATCGAAAACGATGAACATGATGGCGATGAGGTAATAGCGCACATCGAACTGGATGTGCGCGTCTTCGAAGGCGACGAAGCCGCACTCGTAAGGCGAGAGTTTTTCGGCGCCAGGGCGCTGCGGACCGAGCAGGCGTCCGAGGACCATCAGGGCGATGCCGACACCGGCCGCGACCGCAAGAAACAATGCTATCGGCACATACGCATTCAGCACATGCGTCTCCTTGTTTGAAGGGTGAACATCCCTGTTTTCCGGCACGCTGCGTGTTCGGGGACAGGCGCACTATGATAACGCTTCGGGCACATCCAATGCAATGAATACAGCGGGTTTTTCCTCACGAATCAAACGCAAAGCCCGATTCGCGGGCAACAAAAAACGCCTGCCGAAGCAAGCGTTTCTCAATGGTGCCCAAGAGGGGACTCGAACCCCTACGCCCTAAAGCGCTACCACCTCAAGGTAGTGCGTCTACCAATTCCGCCACCTGGGCTTGAAACTATTTTAGCATCACGCCGTTTGGGCGCTTATTTTTTCTCGGGTTGCGGAGCCGCAGGAGCCGCCGCAGGAGCATCCGTGGTGGCCGGAACCGCGGGAGCCGCAGCAGGAGCCGGTATCGCGGATGCCGGAGCCGACCCCGATTCCGGGACCGCTGGCAGGGTGCTCATCACGCCGATATCGGCCGCTTCGACCTCCGGCTTGTTGAGATTGACCGCTTTCCAAGCCATGAACAAGGCCACAAGGAAGAACACGAAGGCCAGCCATTTGGTCGACTTGGTCAGGAAGTTGGCGGAGCCGCGGGCACCGAACACGGTACCGGAAGCGCCGGCACCGAAGCCGGACCCAGCCTGGGCACCTGCACCGCGTTGCAGCAGAATCAGCACCACCATGGCCACAGCGACCAGAATGTAAACAACCGTCAAAATGGTATCAATCATAGTTAAACCGTCAATTTGTGCCCGCAGCGGCAGCCACGATGGCACTGAATTCCTGGGCGACCAAGGAGGCCCCGCCCACCAATCCCCCGTCGACATCGGGCTGTGCGAACAGCTCGGCGGCGTTGGAGGCCTTCACACTGCCACCGTAAAGGATTGGCAATAAGCCGGCTATTTTAGCATCAAAAGCAGCCACTTCGCCACGGATAAATGCGTGTACTTCCTGCGCCTGCTCCTTGCTGGCGGTTTTGCCGGTACCAATGGCCCAGACCGGCTCATAGGCGATGATTGCACCGGCGAAGGCCTCGGCGCCGCCCTGCTCGAACACCGGCTTAAGTTGTTTTTCGATGACCCATTCGGTATGCCCGGCCTCGCGCTGGTGCAGGCTTTCGCCCACGCACAGCACTGGAATCAGGCCGGCGCGCTTGGCGGCCAGGAACTTCTCGGCAACCAGCTCGTTGGATTCCTGCTGGTATTGACGGCGCTCGGAATGCCCGACCAGCACGTAGCGGCAGCCGATATCGGCCAGCATTTCGGCGGCGATATCGCCGGTAAAGGCGCCCTGCACATGCACGCCGACATCCTGCGCGCCGAAAACGAAACCCGTGCCGGCATAACGGTCGATCAGGTGGTCGAGGATAGGCAGCGGCGGGATGATCAGGGTTTCCACGGCCGGATTCAGGGACGGCGCCAGCGTATTCAGCAGGGCTTCGCCGAAGGCACGGCTGCCGTTGAGCTTCCAGTTCCCCGCTACGATTTTTTTCCGCATGTCGCTCCCCTGCCCGACGGCTTGATGCACAATGAGGAGGCCATTTTAACCTGAATGAAGTCCGACCATGAAAACCGACCAGTACGCCCTGATTACCGGCGCCTCCAGCGGCATCGGCGAAGCCATTGCCCGTGAATACGCCCGCCGCGGCAAACCGCTGATTCTGACCGCCCGCCGCAAGGACCGTCTGGACGCACTCGCCGCCGAACTGGGCCAAAAGGTGCCGGTCGTGGTGCTGGCCGCCGACCTGGCCGATCCGAAAGCCCCGCAGGAGATGTTCGCAGCCATCCAGGCCGCCGGCCTGCAGGTCGACACCCTGGTCAACAATGCCGGCTACGGTGTGCCGGGCCGGTATCTGTCGGAGACCTGGGCGAGCCACCGTGATTTCCTGCAGGTGCTGATGACCGCGGTGGCAGAGCTGACCTACCTGTTCCTGCCGGCCATGGAAGCCCAGAAGCACGGCCGCATTCTGAACGTGGCCTCCTTGGCCGGACTGGTGCCGGCCTCGGCCGGGCACACCTTGTACGGGGCCAGCAAATCCTGGCTGATTCGTTTCTCGGAATGCCTGGCCATGGAAAGCGAATCCCGCGGCGTGCGCGTGACCGCGCTTTGCCCCGGCTTTACCTACACCGAATTCCACGACGTCAACGGCATGCGCGCCAACGTCTCGAAACTGCCGAAATTCCTGTGGCTGAGCAGCGAAGAAGTGGCGGTCATCGGCATCGATGCCGTGGAAGCCGGAAAACGGCGGGTCATCAGCGGCTTTGCCAACAAAGTGATTGCCTGGATGACCCGTTATCTGCCGGACTTCCTGAGCAACGCGCTGGTAGGCGGCAAGGCCAAACAATTCAGAAATGCGGATTAAGGCTTGTTGCGTGATGCGCAACATGCTATTATTGAAGCAATGATTAAAACATTTCGGCATAAAGGTCTTCGCAAATATTATGAAACCGGAAGCACTGCCGGCATTCAGCCAAATCATGCGAAGCGGCTGCGCATGCAATTGGCTGCATTGAATTCGGCTGTGACAATCGACGATATGGCAATTTCAGGCTATGGTCTACATCCATTGAAAGGTGAAATGAAAGGCCGCTGGTCGATCTCCGTCAACGGCAATTGGCGGCTGACCTTCGACTTCAATGATGGCAACGTTTACATACTGGATTATGAGGATTATCACTGATGAATATGTACAACCCTCCTCACCCCGGTGAATTCATCACCGATGTTTATCTGGAACCGAACAACATCAGCGGCCGCGAACTTGCATTGAAGCTGGACGTTTCTGCCTCGACGCTCAGCCGCATATTAAAAGGTAGCAGCCGCGTGACTCCGGAAATGGCGTTGCGCCTTTCCAAAGCTATTGGCCGCTCTCCGGAAAGCTGGCTGCTGATGCAGGATGCTTACGATCTTTGGGTTGCGCGGCAGAATGTCGATTTGAAGCGTGTGAGTAAACTAAAGTTAGCAGCGGCGTGATTGGCTCCACTGCCAAGCAAGACCAGATCACAAAGTAAACACTTAACTCAGAATGGATAACAAAAACCCGGCTCTCGCCGGGTTTTTCGTTATACCAGTTTGATTTCGCGCAGGCGTTCCATCAGGTACTCATGGCCGGTGATCGGCTCGGGGTAGCGGTCCGGGTTTTCGGCCGAGATGCACTGCGGCAGCGTCTGGATCAGGAAATCCGGATTCGGGTGCAGGAAGAACGGAATGGAATAGCGCGGCTTGCGCGCGTTCTCGCCCATCGGGTTGACCACGCGGTGCGTGGTGGACGGATACACATGGTTGGACAGGCGCTGCAGCATGTCGCCGATGTTGACCACGATGGTGTCGGCATCGGCGGTGAAATCGATCCATTCACCCTTGCGCGACAGCACCTGCAGACCAGCCGCACTGGCACCGACCAAGAGGGTGATGAAGTTGATGTCCTCATGTGCGCCGGAGCGCACATTCGGCACATCCGGATTGGTGATTTCCGGATAGTGAATCGGACGCAGAATGGAATTGCCGTAGTGGGTCTTGTCGGCAAAGTAGTTTTCCGGCAGACCGATATGCAGCGCGAGCGCCGACAATACTTTCGAACCGAGTGTATCGAGTGCGCTGTATAAGCCATACAGATATTGTTTGAACTGCGGCACTTCCGTGGGCCACAGATTCTCGGCCATGATGTCGGCGTATTGCGAATCACGGGCGATCTCGCGGCCGACATGCCAGAATTCTTTCAGATCGGGATACTGCGAATCCTTGGCGGTTTCGATGCCGAACGGCGTGTAGCCGCGTGCGCCGCCGGTACCGGGCTGGTGATACTGCATCTTGACCGCTTCCGGCAAAGCGAAGAAATCACGTGAAGCGTCATACGCGCCCTGGATCAATTCATCGGTCACGCCATGGCCGCGGATGCCGCAAAAGCCCCACTCGCGGTAGGCGGCGCCCAGATCGGCGACGAAAGCCTCACGGTCGGTGTCAAAACGGCGGATGTCGAGGGTCGGAATCTGGCTCATGATTGGTGTTCCACTGGAATTTCTGAAAAGTATAAGCCGGTATCGCTGAATCGGCCTTGATTGGGGTCAAACCGCGGATTTCACGACGGCGGCCAAGGTATCGAGCACGGATTGCATCAGCGAGGCATCACGGGCCTCGACGGTGACACGCACCACCGGCTCGGTGCCTGAGGCGCGCAACACCAGACGGCCGCGGCCTTCAAGCGCGCGTTCGGCCTCGGCGCGCGCCGCTTGCACGGCGGCATGTTCCAGCGGTTTGGCGCCGGGCTGTAGGCGGACGTTGACGGTTTTCTGCGGGAACGGCGTGTAGCCGGCTAGCGCCGCTTTCAGCGTGGTGCTTCCGGCCATCAGGGCTTCCAGGACCTGCAATGCCGCCACCAGCGCATCGCCGGTGGAAGTGCGGTCAAGTACCAACAGGTGGCCGGAGGCTTCACCGCCGAGAACACCGCCCTGCTCGGTCAGCGCCTGATGCACGAAGCGGTCACCGACTTTGGTGCGTACGAACGGGATGCCTTTGTCGCGGCAATGCAGCTCCATCGCAACATTGGTCATTAGGGTGCCGACCACCGGCCCGCGCAGGCGGCCGCTGGTCTGCCAGTGATTGGCGAGTACATAAATCAGGGCATCACCGTCATGCAGGCTGCCGTCGGCATCGACCATCTGCACGCGGTCGCCATCGCCATCGAAGGCGATACCCAGATCGGCGCCGCTTTCGCGCACGAAGGCTTGAAGGGCTTCCGGATGGGTCGAACCGACACCGTCGTTGATGTTCAGACCGTTGGGCTGCACGCCGATGCTGAGCACCTCGGCGCCGAGCTCGGAAAAGACTTCCGGCGCCAAGGCGTAGGTGGCGCCGTGCGCGCAATCCAATGCGATCTTCAGGCCGCGCAGCGAAAAATTCGCCGGCACCGTGCTTTTGCAGAATTCGGCATAGCGGCTATGGGCATCCACGATGCGCTTGGCCTTGCCGAGCTTTTCCGAAGCGACCGTCGTCAGTGGTTCGTCAAGCTGCGCCTCGATGGCGAGCTCCATGGCATCGCTGAGTTTCTCGCCGCTGGCGGAGAAAAACTTGATGCCATTGTCGTAATGCGGATTGTGCGAGGCGGAAATCACGATGCCGGCATCGGCACGCAGCGAGGTGGTCAGATGCGCCACTGCCGGGGTCGGTACCGGCCCGAGCAGACGCACATCGACACCGGCGGCGACCAGGCCGGCTTCCAATGCGGATTCGAACATGTATCCAGAAATGCGGGTGTCTTTGCCGATGACGACCAGTGGTTTACCGGCCGATGCCCGCGCCAGCACCGTGCCGGCGGCCCAGCCGAGTTTCAGCATGAAATCCGGCGAAATATGGCCTTCACCGACCTTGCCGCGGATGCCGTCGGTGCCGAAGTAGCGGCGCGCGCCCATACCGCTCAGGCTGCGCTCTGGCTGTGTTTCGGCTGACTCATCATCAGCGCCAGCAGATCGGCCAGACGGTCGCGCATCTGGCGGCGGTCAATGATCAGATCAACGGCGCCATGCTCGACCAGAAACTCCGAGCGTTGGAAGCCTTCGGGCAAAGTCTCGCGTACGGTCTGCTCAATCACGCGCGGACCGGCGAAACCGATCAGCGCTTTGGGTTCGGCCACATTCAGATCACCCAACATGCCGAGCGAGGCGGATACGCCACCGGTGGTCGGATGGGTCAGCACGGAAATGAAAGGCAATCCGGCCGAACGCATCTTGGCAATGGCGGCCGAAGTCTTGGCCATCTGCATCAGCGAAAACAGACCTTCCTGCATGCGGGCGCCGCCGGTGGCGGAAAAACAGACCAGTGGGCAACGGTATTCAATGGCGCGTTCTGCAGCCAGAGCGAATCGCTCACCGACCACCGAGCCCATCGAGCCGCCCATGAAGCGGAATTCAAAGGCGCTGACGCAGATGTCGCGGCCCTTGAGTTTGCCGTGGATGGAAATCAGCGCGTCCTTCTCACCCACCGCTTTCTGCGAGGACTTGATGCGGTCGGCGTATTTCTTCTGGTCCTTGAAATGCAGGGCATCGGTCGGGCCGAGTTCGTCACCGATTTCGAATACCTCGCCGTCATCAAGGAAAGCGACCAGGCGCTCACGGGCGCCGATCGGCATGTGGTGATCGCATTTCGGACAGACATGCAGGTGCTCGTCCAGCTCGGCGGCGTAAAGCGCGGCACCGCAGCTGTCGCATTTTTCCCACAATCCTTCCGGCACGCCGCGCTTGCCGGTCCCTTGGGTCCGGATGCGGGCGGGCATCAGCTTGGTCAACCAACTCATGGCATGTTTCCGTAGAGGCCAGGCGACAGTTTACTGCAAACCGGCCGCTCAGACCGCATCAAGTGCCTGTCGCAGGGGTGCCAGGAAACGCCTAGCGGCCTCGGCCGCCTGCTGCGGCGTCGTGCATTCCGCCAGTGAAGCCACCAGCGCACTGCCGACGATGACGCCATCGGCGTATTCGGCGCAGGCTTTGGCGGTGGTGGCATCTTTGATACCGAAACCGACATACACCGGCACTGCGGCGGCGGCGCGGATAGCACCCACCCGCTGGGTCAAGTCACCGGACTGTGCCAGATCTTTGCCGGTCACCCCGGCCATCGACACGTAATACAGATAGCCTTGCGCCTGTGCGCAGGCATCCGCCAGCCGCGGACCGTCGGTGGTCGGTGCCAGCAGGGTAATCAGCTGCAGACCATACTTGTTGAGCAGAGCGCGGGCGGCATCCGATTCTTCCGGTGGAAGATCCACGATCAGCAGCGCATCGGCGCCCGCAGCCGCGGCATGCTCGGCATACCAAGCCCAACCGCGACGCTCGATTGGATTCAAATAACCCATCAGCACGATTGGCGTGTCAGCATCGCGATGACGGAATTCGGACACCATCGCAAAGATAGCCGGTGCGTTCACGCGGCGGGCCAATGCGCGCTCGGAACTTTTCTGGATGACCACACCATCGGCCATCGGGTCGGAGAACGGCACGCCCAGCTCGATCAGATCGGCGCCGGCTTCCACCAGGGCATGCAGCACCGGCACGGTGGCATCCACGCCCGGATCACCGGCGGTGATGAAGGGAACCAAGGCCTTACGCTTGGCAGTGGCCAGGGCCGAAAGTCGGCTCGCGAGCCGGCTCACAGGCTGATGCCTTCGCGCTGGGCGATGGTGTAGATATCTTTGTCGCCGCGGCCGGACAGATTGACCAGCACGATGGCCTCTTTCGGTAGCGTGGCGGCGGTTTTCATCGCCTGCGCCACCGCATGCGCCGATTCCAGCGCGGCCAGAATACCCTCGGTACGCGCCAGCAGGTGGAAGGCTTCCATGCACTCGGTATCGGTGATACCGACATACTGCGCACGGCCTGTGTCTTTCAGGAACGCATGCTCCGGACCGACGCCGGGATAATCCAGACCGGCGGAAATGGAATGGGTTTCAGTGATCTGGCCGTCATCGTCGCAGATCACGTAGGTGCGGTTGCCGTGCAGCACGCCCGGCACGCCGGCCGCCAGTGAAGCCGCATGCTTGCCGGTAGCCAAGCCCTCGCCCGCCGCTTCGGCGCCGATCAGATTCACTTCGGCATCGTTGAGGAAGGGGTGGAACATGCCGATGGCATTGGAGCCGCCGCCGACACAGGCAATCACCGCATCCGGAAGGCGCCCGTACTGTGCCAGCATCTGGGCCCGCGATTCGGTTCCAACCACCGCGTTGAAATCGCGCACCATGCGCGGATACGGGCTGGGACCGGCGGCAGTGCCGATGATATAGAAGGTGTCTTGGATGTTGGACACCCAATCGCGCATGGCTTCGTTCAGCGCGTCTTTCAGGGTTTTCGAACCGGAGGTGACCGGCACCACCTCGGCACCCAGCAGTTTCATGCGGAATACGTTGATGGCCTGGCGCTCGATATCCACCGAGCCCATGTACACCACGCACTTCAGGCCCAGGCGTGCGGCCACGGTGGCCGAGGCCACGCCGTGCTGTCCGGCACCGGTTTCGGCGATGACCCGGGTCTTGCCCATGCGCTTGGCCAGCATGGCCTGGCCGATGGTGTTGTTGATCTTGTGCGCGCCGGTATGGTTCAGGTCTTCGCGCTTGAGCAGGATGCGCGCGCCGCCGACATGCTCACTTAAGCGTTTGGCTTCGTAAATCGGGCTCGGGCGGCCCACATAATGGGCGTAATCGAAGGCCAATTCGGCCTTGAAGGCCGGATCGGCCTGGGCCGCTTCGTAGGCCCGTTCCAGCTCGGCCAAGGGCGCCATCAGGGTTTCGGACACGAATCGGCCGCCGTAAACGCCGAAATGGCCTTCGGCATCGGGGTACTGGGAATAATCGAGGGGGGTATTGGGCAGGGTATCCATAGGTTTCTATTATCGTTCATCCGCATGTGCAGCGCAGATGAAATCCCGCATTTTCATGGCATCTTTGACGCCCGGCGTCGATTCAATCCCGCTCGACACATCCACCGCATAAGGCTTCACGGTGGCGATGGCTTCAGCCACATTTTCAGGCGTAAGGCCGCCGGCCAGGTAAATCGGCTTATCCAGTGATGGCAGATTTTTCCATGCGAAGCGTTCGCCCTGCCCGCCCAATTGGCCGGGTGCATGGCCGTCGAGTACGAATGCCTGTGCACTCGGGTAAGACTTTTGTCGCACTGCGATATCGCCAGCGCCCTCGCCCATCGCCATCGCTTTGATGAACGGCATCCCGAACTGCGCACAGAACGCATCGGCTTCATCGCCATGGAATTGCAGCAGACTCGGCTGCAGGGCTTGAATGACCGCTCGCACGGTGTCGGCATCCGGGTTTACAAATAACGCGACCAGTTCAATATGGGCTGGCACCGCCGCGCGAATCGCCGGCATCGCTTCCAGCGTTACATGACGCCTGCTGCCCGGCACATGCACCACGCCGATGGCGTGTATGCCCAAGGTAGCGGCGAACGCAGCATCTTCAGCACGGGTGAAACCGCAGAATTTGATGCGCACACTCATTTCAGCGTGACCGCTTCGGGCAGGCCCCACTCCGGTGGATACAGGGCGCCGAGGAACATCAGGCCTTCGGCCGGCGCAGTCGGCCCGGCCACGGTGCGGTCTTTACCGTCAAGCAAAGTCTTCATCCAATCCACCGGCTGTTCGCCCTTGCCAATCAACATCAGGCTGCCAACCAGATTGCGCACCATGTGATGCAGAAAGGCATTGGCCTGCACATCGAAATAAATCGTATCGCCGTCGCGGCTGACATCGATCCGGTGCAGGTTGCGGTTCGGGTGCTTGGCCTGGCACTGCACGGTGCGGAACGCGCTGAAATCCTGTTCGCCGAGAATTTTCTGCGCTGCTTCATGCATGAGCGTGGCATCGAGTTCTTCCCGGCTCCAGCTCAGGAACTGGCGGTTGATGGCCGGCTTGACCGGGCGAATCAGCAGGCTGTATCGGTAGCGGCGCGCGCGGGCGCTGTAGCGGGCGTGGAATTCGTCAGGCACTGGCTGCATCCAGAGCGCACGGATGCTGTCGGGAAGCCGGGTGTTGGTACCAAGCACCCAGGCACGGGCATCGCGCGGGGCGTCGGAATCGAAATGCACTAGCTGGCAACGGGCCGACACGCGGGCATCGGTTCGCCCGGAACAGACGACTTCGATAGGAGCATCGGCAACGAAGGACACGGCCTTTTCGACCGCAGCCTGAATCGTGTCACCGGTATCGTGTTTCTGCCAGCCCATGAACGGGCTGCCATCGTACTCCAAGGCCATCGCGTAACGCATACATCGTCCTATCGCGGGCGCCGCGCGCTCACATGGTATGGGTCGGCGAATCGGAATCCATCATGCCGGCCAGGGTGGCCTCGATTTTATGGCGGATCTCATGGTTCTCGGCGGCATCGCTGAGCTGAACGCCGACGCCGGGGCGGCGGCCGCCCATTTGACCCATCGGCGAAACCCAGACCACTTTGCCGACCACGGGCAGTCGGGCCTTGTCTTCCATGAAGGTGACCATCAGGAACACCTCATCACCCAGATGGTAACGCTTGGGTGTTGGCACGAAAATGGCGCCGCCTTTCACATAGGGCATATAGGCGCTATACAGCTCCTTCCGGTCCTTGATCTGGAGCGAAAGCAATCCTTGCTTGGCAGTCGGTGTGGCCATGGTCGTGTCCTATCGGAAATCCTGCAGCAGTTGCCGCCATTCCAGCATCCGTCCGGCCAGGCCGAGATCGTGACGCAGGGGCTGACTTAAGCTTAACCGCAAACGGTTGATGCCATCAATCCATTCCTTCAGGCGCTCGACGGCCTGCGGGGGCTTTACGCCCACGGCCGCCTGTGCCGCCCAGGTCCGGGCCAGACCGTATGCAATCTGTGCCGCGAACAGCAGACGCAGATCGGCACGTTCATCAGCCAACCATTTGCGGGCGATGGCGGCCGGGCCGGTCTGGTTCTTCACGCAGGCCGCAAGATCAGCGCGAACCTCTTGATACAGGGCAGAGCCGCCGTTGCCGGCCCATTCCAGGGCCAGTCCCGGATTACCGCCGGCCATGGCGAGCAAAGCCTTGGCATCGGCATCCGCGAGGCGATTCTGTTTCAACCATGCCAGTGCCGTGGCGGTGTCCGGGCATGCCATTTCGATGCGCTGGCAGCGGCTACGGACCGTGGCCGGAAGCGCCTTGGGCTGGTCGGTGACCAGAATCAGGTAGCGCCCGGGCATGGGTTCTTCCAGGGTCTTCAGCAGCGCATTCGCCGCCTGCGCATTCAACCGGTGCGCGGTTTCGATGATGACCACCCGCGGGCCGGCCAGTTGCGCAGTCAAGGCCAGCCATTCGGACATGTCGCGGATCTGGTCAACGCCGATGGCGGTTTTCAGCTTCCCGGTTTTTTCATTGAGCTCGATGCCGATCTGCCGGAAATCGCCATGACTGCCCTGCTCGAAACGCTGGCAGGCCGTGCAAACCGAGCACGCCGACTCGGCATCGCCGGCCTGCTGGCACAGAAGGCGCTTGGCCAAAGCCCGCGCCAGCTCCAATTTGCCGAGATGGGCTTCGCCCTGCAGCAGCTGGGCATGGCCGAGACGTTGCGACCGGAAAGCGGTCACTGCACGGTCAAATAATGGCTGTTGCCACGCGCTGAGGCTCATGCCTTCATCCAGCGACTGACCGCCGCGAGGACCTGCCGCACGACATCATCCTGTGGCTGCGAGGCATCGATGATGACGATACGCTCCGGCTCCTGCCCGGCCCGCTGCCGATAGGTTTCGCGCACGCGCTGAAAAAAGTCGGTACGCTCTTGCTCGATGCGGTCCAAAGCCTGCCCACGGGCTTGTGCGCGTGCCATGCCCTGCTCCACGCCCAGATCGAGCAGCAAGGTCAGATCGGGGCGGATACCAACGAAATCGCGCTCGAGTGCTTCGATCTGCGCCAGTGGCAAACCGCGACCCCCACCCTGATAGGCGAAGCTGGCATCGGTGAAACGATCGGTCAGCACGTAATGTCCTTCTGCCAACGCCGGACGGACCAGCTCCTGCACCAACTGCGCGCGCGATGCGAACATCAGCAGTAATTCCGCCTCCGGCACGATGCGGTGATCTGGCGATAACAGCACTTGGCGGATACGCTCGCCGACTTCCGTGCCACCCGGTTCACGGGTACCGATGACCGTGATGCCGGCATCACTGAGGAACTGGCGGATGGCGTTGAACACCGTCGTTTTACCGGCGCCTTCGCCGCCTTCGATGCTGATGAGTTTTCCGAAATTCTGGGGCATGTTAGGGCTTCAACTGATAGGTTTTCACCGCTTTGCGGTGCAGCTCGTAGGTGGCGGAGAACACATGACCGCCGTCGCCGGTGGCCACGAAGAATAAGGACTCGCCCGGCGCCGGATGTGCTGCCGCCTCTAGCGCAGCGCGCCCGGGCATCGCGATCGGTGTCGGCGGCAAGCCATGCATACGGTAGGTGTTGTAAGGGGTCACGGTCTGCAGGTCTTTTTTGCGGATATTGCCATCATACGCGTCACCGATGCCGTAGATGACGGTCGGGTCGGTTTCCAGACGCATACCTCTCTGCAAGCGGCGCACGAACACGCCGGAAATCTGAGGACGTTCCTCGGCTTTGCCGGTTTCCTTTTCGACAATCGAAGCCAGCGTAAGCAGTTCATCCGGAGTCTTCAGCGGCAGACCGGAATCGCGTCCATTCCAGCTCGCGGCCAACGCGACGTCCATGGCCTCGGCAGCCTGCCGCAGCAGATCACTGCGTTTTCCGGATTTCGGTACGAAGTAGGTATCGGGCAGGAAACGGCCTTCGGGATGCACACCCTTACGCCCCAAAAGCGTCATGATGTCAGCATCGGACTTTCCGGCAAGATCATCATCTAGTTCGGACAAAGCCGCCAGCTCGGCGCGCATTTGCCGGAAACTGCGTCCTTCCACCAAGGTGTATTTCACCCGGGCAGTATCGCCACTCGCCAGCATGGCCAGCACACCGGCGGGCGTGATGCCATTCTTGAATTCATAATCACCGACATGGATTCGGCCGGTCATGTCCATCTCCAGGGCCAGCACCTTCCATTGCCAATCCCAACCCTGGCTCATTCCGGAAGCACGCAGCTTCGGCAGTACGCGGTTCAAGCCATCGCCATTGGCGACCGTCACCATCGCTGTTGCCGGAAGCGGCAAAGGAGTCTGTCCGAAATCACGCAAGCGCAGATATCCGAACACACTGAGCGCGATTGCCAGCATCCCGGTGAGAAAAAAGTATTTGCGCCAGCGGTTTTTCTTGGCCATGCCTTACTCGTCAGCAAAAAACGGATGGGCGTCCAGAAAGCGCTGTTGCAGCGCGTCCAAGGCCGCGTGGCCGTTGATCGGAACGGATCCGATTCGGCGGACCTCCATGA
>Ga0315908_10001569_pt1 | contig 17065 bp, 14 predicted proteins | sample LakEriMetagenome_12_FD_203520 | JGI IMG/M metagenome (GOLD analysis project Ga0315908, IMG submission 203520) | Freshwater fungal communities from buoy surface, Lake Erie, Ohio, United States - Buoy 4 MA124 | ecosystem: Environmental > Aquatic > Freshwater > Lake > Lake biofilm | place: USA... | reverse complement strand
CCCATTTTTTTTAACTATTTTTATATTTTTTATCTTAGTTTTGTTAATTTATTATTAAAATATTTATTATTAAAATATAAATTAATAATTTTATTATAATTTTTATATATTTATTTCATATTAAATTAATAAAAAAAAAATTATATATTTTTAAATTAAAATATTTAATTATTTATAAAAATTCTTTTAGATAAATAATTTAAACACATATTTAATTATTTATTATAATAATTAATTATTTATTATAATAATAAAATCACAGTTTCGATTTTGTATTTGTCTATTTAGATTTAGATTTAGATTTAGAACTATAGTAAAATTCAATAAAAAGTCCTAAAAAAACTATTGACAAGCTAAAAAGCTAAATTTGGTTGATCGAATGTCCAAAATATATTATTGATAAAATTACTGTGAAAAATTTTCTAGTAGTAGTAATTATGCCAACCACCAATGGACCAAAAAGTGAAAGTGTATAAAATATAAAACATTATCCAATGACTCCAAATAAGGTAAATTTTAATAAATCATTAGAAGCTTAAGGGTATTTTAAACAAAATTAAAAACACTGATAAATTTAGTTAGTAGCTAAACCTATTAAAACTGTGATTACCATCATCGCCAAGTTCATTGAGACTAACAAATCAAAGGAATTCAATGGACTTTTTCCTTCTCTTTTTTAAATTAATTTTTATTGTGTCTCACTAAGCATCCCATCACCTATCAAAGATATTAAAAGAAGAGACACTCCTAAAACTTAAAAATAATCATCGTTTTATTAAATAGACTTTTTACCATTAGTCTCCTAATATTTTTATTATTAATATATCTTACATTAATATTGTATAAGCAAATTCCAAAAGTAACCAAAAAACCACACAAGTATTAAGTAGTGGTATGTTTTCTACCAAGGACTAAACCTATTAATAAAATTGACAACACTTTTGAAGATTTAAAAAGAGCTTATATTGGATAGCTCACATAACTTAAAGCTAAATTACTGCTAAACATAGAAATAATTCCATAAAATCCCATTGATAAACTTTCTTTTATTTCTATCTAACTTTCGTGAATTCCATAAATATATTTCTTAATAAATTATCCAATTATGACTGATACAACTGATTATGATATGACTAAAATTAAAGGCCACCTAAATTTACCATCTTTTTTATCATCTTAATCGTAATTTTTTTTGAAACTTATAATTAATTAATTATTAAATTTATTTTAATAAGAAGTAAATTTAATATTTTTACATTTTTTCCTACATTAATCCATAAAAAAGATATAAAAAGTAAATTCCTGAAATTCCAAAAAGTAATCTATAAATACTTTTATTTTTCTAATTAATTTATTATGACATAATTATTTGATTTATATATGATATCAATAAAATAATTAAATAATTTATATAAAGGCTAAAAATTTAAAAATATTATTATTTTATATTTTTACTTAGAATTAATAAAATAAAAAAAAAATTTAAAGAATCTCAATAAATATGAAAAAATATTGATCTAAATTATAATAATTATAATTAATTCAAAATGAGATATAATTAAATTGACTTAATATTAAATAATTAAATAAATTTCTATTTTTCAAATCATTATAATATTAAAATAAAATGAAAAATTTATAAATTTAAATAATTAAATTAAAAATAATTTAATTATAAAATAAAGTAAATCAATTTTTTTTACAGTTTAACTTGATATTTGAAAATTTGTAATAAAGTAAAATTAAAAATTATGTAAAATAATATTTATTTATAATTGAAATCAGATTTATTTAAATATAAAAATAATATAAATTATACTATTAAATAAATTCATATTTATATATTTTAGTTTTAAATAGACTGAAATATAAAAAATTATTTTATTGAATTTTAAAATAATTATTTAGGATTAATTTAAAGAATAAGATAAAAGATTAATAATAAAATAATAAAGTATAAATTTTATCATTATAATTTATTAATAAGAAATAAAAATAAATAACAAAAAATCAAATATTATTTAGTTAATTAAATTATTACTTTTTATATTTATATTAAAAAATTATTATGTTAATAATAAAATATAAATTTAAAAATAAAAGAATAGGTTTTTATTATTTCTTTTTGTATTTTGAATAATATTTATTAATTTTTTTAATTGAATATTAATATAAGTTTTAGTATAAATTAAATTTTTTGTTATTGTAATAAATTTTAAATTTTTTAGACTTAAAAGTATTTTAATCTAAAGTCAAATACTTATTTATCCATAAATCTTATTAAAATTAATAAATTATATAAATATCAATTTTCCTTTAATAATATTTTATTACATAAAAAGTATTAAATATTAAAACAATATATTTTCAGATAAGAAATAGTCAGAAAATTCTTTTATATAGATATTTATTAAAAAAATAAATCTTAAAAAATAAATATAAATATTAATTAATTGAATAAAATGGGGAACTAAGCCTTAAAAGAATTTATGAGCAAAAACTAATAAGGAAAAATAAGTTTGAAAAATTTAGCTGATTAAAAATTAAATTTATCAAGCTTATAAACCCTTTAAAAATCTGGATTAGATGATAAGAATTGTAAAAAACTAAAAAATTTTTTTTAAAAATACAATGGAATAAGAAAACAAGATTTATCTGAAGCATAAATAGAAGAGCTAACTAATAACATAAAAGAAAGAACTTAAAACATGCTTCAAGAATTAGACAATAATTAAAACGAAGAAATGTTTAGACATTTAAATGAAAATGAATATGAAATAAATTAAATTTAGTTTATAGAACCAGGAGCTGAATAATATTTTAGAATAATAACTGAAAGTAATTGTGGATTAATAAATCTTTATCAATAGGTTAAGAACTTTTTAAATGTATAAGATAACTTTATAACTAAATATTTAAAAGAATAATAGAAAAAAAAGAAATCTAGTAATAAAGTAGTAGAATTAGGAATAAAAGCAGGAATAGGAATAATAGTAGGATTACTTAAAGAGAGTAAAGATGAAGAAGTCAATTATAGGATATTACATTAAATATACTTATTATTAGAAAATTCTAAAGGAGGAGTACTATTTGGACTAAATTAAATAGATTTATTTATAGAAAGCAGTGTTAATCAATTCCAAGAATTTTTAGTGAATTTATTGGAAGAGAAGAATTAAAAGGAGTAAGTGATAAAAATAAGTTTAAAATTAATTTTGAGATTAGCAATCCTTAAAGCTAGTTTATCAGATATGTTGTTATCTATCTTCCTAATTAACAAGCATAATAATGTAGATTTAGATTTAGAGTCAGAATTATAAATTCTCACTAAAAAGCAAAGCAAATAGTTTATGTCTTTCCAAAAAATAGATTAAGAAAACACTTAATAGATAAACTTCAGTTAAGTACTAATGAATGAAAATCCTTTTAATAATAAAGATATTCAGGGCAATATATGTTGTGATGGTGATTACCTTTATGTCTATAACTCGAAAGTATATTATTTTATTAAATATTTATATATAAATATTTTATTTGTAAATTATTTTATTAATACTTATAATAAATATATTAATGTAAAAATAGGAAGGATTGAGTAAATATAGTTTGAATGAGAAGGATGGAAAAGGTTAATTAATAACAAAGAATAGTTAATTTCAAAATGAAAAGATAACAAATGGCTGCCTATTTATGATAGATAATATACTGTATTATAGATGTAAAGGAGTATTTATGTACAAAATTGACAAACAAACTCTTGAGATTGAATCAGAGGTGACCTAAATGAATGTAGAAACAATCGGTTATCGAGTATTATGGAAAGAACAATCTAATAATTAAGTTATTTCTAATTTAAATGATGAAACTAACAAAAACAAACTACGTAGCACAGAAGCTAGTTATGCTTTCAGTGATAATCGTTATCTATATATCATGAGTGAAGAAATCGTAGATGAAAAGGAATAAGAAGAAATCTATGAAGAAGATCAAGAGAATGAAATCAATAATAATTAGGAATCTTAATTGATTTATGTTATTGATATTTATCATTAAGTAGATTCTTTATGGAAATATAAAAATCATATTGTCATCCAAAATGCATAAAATAAACCTATCAATCTTGGAAAAGAATCATTAAAAAGGGCTAATTTTATTTGTAACGGAAGATATATTTTGAGTACTAAACCTTTTAGTGATAAACTAACTAATCTTAAATTTAGTGCTATTGATTTGAATACTGGAATTCTTTATTGTAAAGACGATGAATTGATGAAGAAAATGATAAAATCAGTACCTACTAATTCTTTCATATTTTGTTGGGATGATTTAAATTAAAGGTTAATATTTAATGAAACATCTACTGATAAAATCACTTTGATTAAGTCCACTCACACTTTTTATCATTTAAAAAATACTCATATTTTTCATAATTCTTAATTGATCAACTAAATTTCTCATCAAAATAATTAATGCTCTAATTATTAAAATAATTGGTGTGATAGTAATAATGATAACAATGATATTGATGATAATAATAATAAAAATTAAAATGATAATAAACAAGAATTCAATTAAATATTACAAGAACTTGGTTATCAGCAATAATATTTAATAAATTAATCTTTTAATGAAAAGGCATAATAAGAAAATATTAGTAATAAGATAGAAATAAAAAAACAAACAATATAAAATAAAAATAATATGCTAGTAAGTATGATATTAACGTAAATATGCAGAATATCAACATTAAAAAATCACATAAGTATAATTAGTTTAAAAAGAAAATACACAATAGAATTAAAGCCATAAACATTTTAATATATATAAAGAATATTTGAACAAATAAATAAGAATAATTCAATACAAGAATTAGCTTTGATGCGAATCCTTTAAATGAACTTGGACTACTTAGTAATGGCAGAAGGACTGGAGAAATACGTGGATTTGTTTAAAGGAAACAGTTTAATGCAATGGATAAGTAAAAGGGCGGAAGAGTTATTAAAAATAAATGAGAGAAATGAAATTGAAAGTTGTTTATTGGATGAATCAGTTTAAATTATCTTTAATAATCTCGACAAAACTTATTCTCCTCAATAAATCCTGTCTATTAATTATGACAGTTTGAGGTCGTAGTATTAAAAGCAGTATGATTGCCTATTAAAATATATGTCTTAGTATCATCATATTCATAAACTATTCTCTAATTATCATAATGTTAATAAACTAACTCTTGTCAACTATATTCTTACTCTTCAATCATAATCTATTCAACATCTCATTAATAATTAGCCACATCTTATTTAAGAATAGCCATAATTTGCTATGGATTATATCTTTAATCTATTATAATACACTATAATTTAAGATGATCATATTCTCTATTATCATCTTGTTACTAAAATATTAGATCTTGAAATCAATCTTATTAATTAATCTTTACCTAAATTAAAAGTCATAGTCAAAAAAGATAAATTAGATGAAAATGATAAACAAAAAAATAAAGATATAAATCACCCTGAAAAAACAAATAATGATAAAAAAAATTCAGATAAAATAAATGAAAAATAGAATAAAAAATAATCGTAAAATAAAGAACTAAAAGAAAAAGAAGGAAATAGAGAATAGAAAGAGGAACAGGAACAGGAAGAAAAAGAGAAAGAAGAATAGAAATAGGAAGAGGAAGAGGAAAAAGAAGAAGAAGAAGAAGAAGAAGAGGAAGAAGAAGAAGAATAAATAGAAAAAGATAGAATAGAAGTAAAAAATTTAATAAAAGGATTAAGTAATAATATAAACTAATAAAGAGTAATAAATTTAGTACTTAAATCTTTGAATGTTTTATCTGAAAATAAGAATTTAGCAGTTTTATTGATAAATAAATTATAAGAGATGAATTTGTTGTATAATAAAATGATGAAAACAATTAAAGAAATATTGGAGGATGAAAAATCAAGTAGAAACTTTGAAAGTAAACATCCAATGAAAATGAAATAGAAAGAAAAAGTATATAGAATTTATTTTGACAAGGCTAAAGAAATAAAAGTTAAAATACAAAATAAAGAAAGTTTTTTAAAAGAAGAAGAGGAATACATTGAATTTTATAAAGACAGTGATTGTAAAGAATCGATATCAAAATAATATTCAGGGAAATTAATTTTAAATGAAAAAATAAAAGAAAAGGATGATGAAAAAGAAGAAAAAAGAGAGGAAGAAGATAGTATTGAAAATAGTATGATATTAAGAACAAATTTAGTTTATATGAAGATTCACTAGGAAAATATAATAGATAGTTAAAGTTGGGGATATCATATAGAATTAGAGTGTATTTAAGATAACATAATTGATTAATTATTAAATGATTTAAAGGAAAGGCAAAGGGAAATAAATTTCATAGTAGGTAAAATGAGTTTAGTATTAGTTCAAATAAATATCCCAATAAAAGTGAATAAAAATATAGTTAATGAAGAAAGCATTAACCCAATAGAAGAACACAACGTATTGAATAACAGATTATTGGAAGGAGGATTAGAGTACAATATATTGGAAAAAAAGAAAGACGAAAATAGTGAAGAGAATTTAGAAAGTTTGGCTCATGAAGAGTTGAAGAGAGTGATAAATATTAAGGATAAGAGAGATTGTAAAGATAATTAGTTTTTGTTGGACTTTATAAACAAAAAGGAAGAAGTTCATTAAAGATTGGTGGATGAGTTGTAAAAGAAGTTTAAGATGGAATGTGCTTGGTTTAATTTAGCTGGAGAAAATGGAGAGTTGTTAACTAGATGTGCTTTTGTTGTTATCATCAAGCATTCCAATTTATTAAATGAATTCATTCAATCTAATCTCACTCCACTTATTCATAAAAAGTGGGCAGTTGCTTCTAAAATGAGGCAATTCTTAATTGAATCTAAAACTAAGTTTGATAAACAATTAGAATAATTATTATAATAGTCTAATCATACCATATTGCCATAATCACTACCATAATTATCAAAATAATAAGATCATGTTACCAAAAATAATTCTAAGAAGAAAAAAACAAATATCAATGACACAAATGTAATAGAAAATGTTGAAGAAAAACAATAAAACAATAATACTAAAATAAAAAAATAGAAGATTTTAACAAGTGAAGAATAATTAGAAAGATTAATATAATAAGTGAAAAGCAAAGCTGAAGTATTAATATATTTAAACCCAGGATTTAATAATGTTGAATAAAATAACAATGGAAATAATAAAGTTAAGATATACAAGATGAAATCTAATTAGAATATAACACAAATATAATAAGAAGAACATGAAGATAAGATAGAATGGAAGAATAAATTGGATTAATGGAAAATAATAAGACAAAAAGATAATATAGAGATGAGAGTAGCAGAAGAAATATACAATACTCAGTTAAATGTGAGTAATAGTGTGCTTTACATACTTTAGTCGAAAGTGAATAGTAAGAAAATATAGAATTAGTTATTTAATATTCAGAAGTAAGGAATGTTAAGAGTAAAAGGATTGCAAGTATTTGTGGAGAACATTATTAGTCAGAATGAAGAGTAGTTATGGTTGGATTAGTTACAATAGTTGTTTTAGAGTCTTAGGAAGAATGAAAATAAACTCTATTCCCTAAGAGCTGGATTGGAAAGTGTAGGCGATGAAATCAATTATCAGTTAGATTTACTCTTCTAAAAGTTATTATAGAATGTTGTCACGCTTTTGAAGGATAACAAGCAAGGTAAATACCTTTTTATTATCTTATCATCATATTATATTATTTTTATTTTATCATTATATTATTATTATTATTATTATTATGAAAAATAAATGATGATAATAATAATTATCATAATAAAATAGATAAATAAATCCTGAGTTTGTTAGAAACTTTGAAATGGCAATATATGGGTAAAGACTTCCGACACCTTTTAAACATTGATATATTTACAGTATTAGAATAACAATTAGAGAGGATACATGAATTGATTTAATAAGAATGTAATCTTAACTATGAATAAACATCAGACTAACATTAATTATAACTTCAAACAATATATGCAGTATTTTCAATGTTTGTAGTTTAATGTTTAAGCAAATAAGATAAACTGAACTAGAATAGTGAAGAATGTTAGAGCCATTCTTTAAAGTTGAGAAGACAATTAACAACAAGTAATGAGTCAACTATTGATGAGATGTTAACTTAGTCTTTCAATGTTATTTTCAATTAATTGTAACTTGCACTCAATAATTATACTTCCACTCCTTCTGTTAATCATTATCTTTTTTAGAGGTATCAGAGGAGAATCAAAAATAAAGCTGCTATTCTTGCTAAGATTTAAGATTAGCAGAATAAAGATGATTAGGGAGAAAATGCAGAACATAATAATGATAATCATGATTCTATTCATAAATCTGAAGATTAAGATTAGATTGATATCAATAATCATTATTATATTTCTAAGTAAGACTTATAGTATTATGAGTTACTTGTTCTTTAAGCTTAATAATAAGAATCTAATGATAATCATATTTAACCTAACCTAAAATAAACTGTAAATTTATAATCCAATAATGATGATAATGTTTAAACAATTGATGATTAAATATTAGATAAAATTGAAAATAATTTATTGTAACAATAACTAAAAATTAATTAGGAAAACGAATCACAAAAAAATAATTAAGAAAATTAAGAGTAACAGAAAAATAAAGAATTAAATTTAGAAGAAGATTAAAAAGGAGAAGAAAAAAATGAAGAAGTTAAAAATGATGAAGAGAAAAAAGAAGAAGAAAAAAAAGAAGAAAAAGAGGAAAAAGATGAAGAAGAAAAATAAGAATTTGATAGAAATAAGAAATTAAAAGAAATAATAGAAAGTGAAGAATAGATAATAAATGATTATTTAAAGAAGATTAGATAAGTAAACATAGTAAAAGTTTTGCTTACATTAGTATATAGAAGTGTTAATAGTAAATAAGATTAGATCTAAGGAATAATAGGAAGCCCTAAGAATATAAAGATATTATTGGATTTAATTTAAGTAGCTAATCCTAGCCATGTAATAATAATAATGAAAATTTTAAAAGTGTTATTGAGGCAAATGCCTAAATATATAAAAGAGTTAATGAATAAAGATTAATATATGAGCAATATTTTATTTGAGAAATTAAAAACAGTAGAAGAACATATATTTAAAGAACATGTAAAGAAAATGGAAGTGTAAGAATATGTAATAAAAGAGGAAATAACAAATCTATTAAATAGTTTGAATGATGAAGATTTAATATTAGAAAAACTAGAGTCAAAGAACATAATAGATAATATTTTAGCTGTAAACATAATGGGTTCTAATATAAATGGAATTAGGAAGGGATAAGAAGTTATTGTAAATGAAAGAGAGAGTAATAAGAAAGAAAGTGTTTTAATGAGGCAGACTCTCACTCAGAACAAACAGAGAAAAGCAATTGTTGTTGGATTCACAGAAGAAAACTAGGAAGTAACTGAGGTAATATAATAACATTATAATAATAATATAATACTAATTAATATGATGATATGATGATATTAAAGTTGAAATAAATGATAATATATATAAATAGGAGGTGCATAAGTATAACAGTATTGATTAAGAGAATAAGAAGGGAAATATGGCTCTTGTAGTGTTTGAAGATGAACTAGTAGGGAATCGATCAATCACAGATATAAAAGTACATATAGTGTCAAAACTAGCTCTGATTCCTTAATAAAAGAATCTGATTCACTCTAATAAACTATCTTAGAAATTGATGGAGAATTATCAAAAAATAGTATAAATTCCATTCAAAACTATTTAACATCAATATCTTTTGACTATTATTTCTAAACTTTTCTATCATTACACTCTCAATAAATTGCCTCTCCAATTTGCTCCTATCTATCACTATATTTAAAGATCTGCCAATATCAATCTCAATGATCCTGTCAACTCCATTCAGATTAAAAACTAAATACTCTATAATATCTTCAACTAAGCAATCACTAATTAATACACTCTTTAAAATTATCATTCTTTTATCACTATTTATCAAAATTTTAATCATTATTAACTTTAATTCACTATCTTCAATTCTCATAAAAAGTTATCAATTATCTCTTCTTATAATTTTAATTCGTTATCTAATTATTAAATTATTTAATTTAAATCATATAACTTTAAAACTTTAAAAACTAATAAAGCTTATTTAATTAATAATTCTGATTTTAATCATTTAATAAACTAATATTAAAATCAATAATAATCTGATTAAAAATCTCTTCTTATTTAAGATTAATCTATATTAATAACTTAGGAATTAGACTTAAGCAAATTTGCTTCTACTAAAATATAATATAAATTTGTAATAATAACTTTAAGAGACTAAGATTTTGATTAAATTTTATAATAAATAGAAATAGAAAAATTAAAATAAAATTAAAAAATAAATGATAGCAATAATAATTATAAAAATTAATAAAATTAGAATATAGAATAAATAAAGAATAAATTAAATGAATGTGGTATATAAGAGAAAAACAATATGGAATTAAGTGAATTAAAAGGTGATAAATTAGATTTTTATGAAAGTTTATTATAACTATGTAATAATAGAATAACAAAAAAATAAGAGGAAAATAAACATATTGATTCTGATGACGAAATAAATTAATAAAATTAAGAAAAGAATGAATATACATTAAAAGAGAATGAGGATTTTAAAATTGTAGATAAAGAGATAGTCAAAGAAGAAAAAGAAGAAGAAAGCTAAGATGATGATAATAAAAAGATGTATGAATTATAAGCTCTGAAATAAAATATAGAAAAGCTAAAGGAGGACAATTAAATATTTGAAAGCAAAACAAATTTAGAATAAGAAAGTATATAGAACTATTAAAGTAGAATATCAATAGTGAAAAAATGCTTGGAGGACTTAGAAATCCGTTACAGTTAGCGAGTGCTTTTTAATTTACATTACTGTGAAGAATTATTAATAGAAGATGAGAACAAGACAATATATTTTGAAGAAGTGGTGAAGGAAGCTATAGTGAATATGGATAGTTATTAAGATAGTGAACAATTATAATTGGTAATTTCTACAATTTCCTCATTGTATTTGCTTAATGACAGTAATAAGTTCACTGCTATTATAAACTCAGTTTTGTCAAAACTTGATTTACTCTCCACTCACTCACATCTACATATTGAGTATATTCTATTTGTCATTCAATAGTTTTTAAGGAATCACAATAAATTTCCTCATAATCAATCAACTCTTAATAATTCCTTCTAACTAATATTTAGTAAAATAAATATACTAATCTAACAAATATTCGTGAAAATAATAAATACTAATACTAAGAAATAGAATGGGTATATTAACTTTATAATAGAGTTGTTGAATTATTTATTACAAAATAAGATAGAAACAGAAGGATTAGATGTTAAAACTACTGGTTTATTGAATTAGATAGTAGAATAAACTCTTTAAAAAAACAAGAGTGAAGAGAGCAAAAAGGAGTCAGCAGATGAGAAGAGTCAATTAATGATGGAATGTTTGATTGTGATGATGAAGATTTAAAAGAAAATGGAGGTAAGTAAAGACGTATATTCTGTGTTTGAATATGTTAATTGTTTACAGGAGTATCCTCTTGAGACAAATCTATTAATAGAATAAGTGTTAGATTAAAATAAGAACATCAAAGACAATTACAAAATCAAAATGTAATCTAATTAGGTTTATAAATCTATCACTCATAGTCTCAAAGTTGATTGTTCACTCTATGATAAGGTTTCAATCCGTCTCAAAGATTATCCTAAGAACTCTATAGATAACAATTATGGTTAGATTTAAGTTTCTTCTGATGTTAATTGCACAATCAATGTCAGGAAGTGTCTATAATAGATTGATTTTACTGTTCAATCTTCTTATATTTACTTACACTTCAATCATAAAAATATCTCTTATGCTTTTGGTTATAATCAATAAGCTAATACCAGTCTTTTCCATAAAATCCATTAGCCTTTCCATCAACTCATTAATTATAACTATTATCTTAAAGACAATGTACTTATGAATAAGTCATCTAAGTATTATCTTGATGAAAATGATAAAGAAAAACTAGTTAAGTATATTCGAATTTATTCTCTTAATAACAATATCATTTTATTGCAAATGTAAAATGGAGTGGATTTTGATTTTTATAATACAAAAGATTTGAAAAACATTAGAATGAAAAGTGAAAATAGAGTTAACTATTACTTTGTGAAAATAGTACATGATAAAAATAATGTTTGTTATGGTTTAACTAATGATAAGAAATTATATAGTATTGAGAAGAATTAAGACTCTGATGAAATTTAAAAGCATGAAGTGAATTTGGGAGTAGAATATAAAGACTATGAAATATAAGACGTATTCTGTGGAGACGATTTCTAAATATTAATAATAATTCATAAAATAAAGAGAACTGTAAAGATAGTAGGAAGAGGAGACTAAAAGTATGGAGTGTTAGGTAATGGGAACAACTCAGGAATGGTGAATAGCTTCAAATAATTAAAATAGTTATAAGAGAGAAAGTTAAAATAAATTTGGATAAAGAATTAATCTCTAATAGGATGTTCTATTGATGGACAATATTATGGTTGGGGAAGGAATCAGTTTGGATAGCTTTGTCTTTAAGAGGAAGACTCTTCCATTGATGAAGTCACCACTCCACAACTCATTACTTACTTCTCTTAATAGCATATCACTATTAAAGATATTATACAAGGATAAAACTCTACACTTTTTTAAACCATCAATAATCAAACTTAATCATTCTATTATGTTGGAGAAAATAATAATAATATCTTCAAAATCAAGGATAAAAAGTCTAAAACTAAAATATCTACTCCTTTACTTCTATAATAGTTCCTTGATATTCCTGTTTCTTAAGTTACGGAGTAAAATGGAGTATTTTATTTCAAGACTAAAAAATAAACCATGGCTTAAAAAAGAGATTATTTTGATTTTAAGTGTTAGATTACCAATCAAGATATTGTTAATGGTTTATATTACAATTTGATTAATAAGCAAAGTTATTCGATATAAGGAATTTAAAATTATATACCTAATTAAGAAGAATCTATTATATTCATTAGATAAAATTAAAGTAATTTGATTGGAATAATTTAGAAAATAGAAACAAATAAAGATTTCTTTGAATTTGAACTGGATATAAGCGAAAATAATAGGAAATGCAGTGTGACAGGATAAACAATATAAAAATATGGGTATGTGAGTATATTTGATAATAATTAAGAGAAATTAGTGTATTGCTAGAAATATGTGGAGGAAATACAATCGAATAATCTGAATCCTGATATTTATTATTATATTAACTTAGAATAGAAACAGAAAATAAAGATTTATTAGAGATAACATATTTACAATATGAATATGTTGGCTAGTAATTATTCTATCGAAATCGAGTGCATTGAATTTAATGAAACGGGTAAAAAAATATTCATGGAAAGAGAAAAAGAAACTTTATTAAAAATTAATAAGGATATGGATAAAGTAAATATTTAAGAATTAGATGAAGAAATTGTGGAATAAGTTAATTAACAAATCATTAAAAAAGAATTAGATCCATTTGATAGTGAAGATATTGAAATTCCTAAAGAAATAATGCAAACTAAAAAGCATTTAAAAAACAAATCATAAGAACAAATAAAATCTCGATTGAAAATAATAAAGTTGTTAAATAAAAAAGTAAAAGAACTAATAAAATACATAAATTTCAGTGTTGTTTATCCAAATTAAGAAAACAGATTAATAAGTATTTATCAAATGAAAAGCAAACTAATTTTCCAAAGTGTGAAAGGTGTTTTGATAAAAGACATCTTAACAAAAAGTGAAGTCAAAGGAGAAAGAAAGAATGTGAATATTAACAGGATGAAGGCTAGCACACTTCTTAGTTAGAATAAAACTGATATTTATGGAGAAATCAGCATTTTTGGTTAATTATTTTAACAAATTTTCTATACGAATTGTTTAGAAACATTAGGTTAGAATTCCAAGCCTTTCAGAGTCGAATTTATAGGAGAAGGTAGTATAGACGCAGGAGGTATATAATTATTAATATTATAATATGATTTTATAATCTTATAAGATAATAATGATAATATAAAATAATGATATAAAATATGATATAATTTAAGATAATATGATATTTATAATATGAATATAATAGGTCCATTTAATGAATGTCTTAGTTAGATGAGCAAAGAACTGCAATCTCGACTGTTGCCTATTTTTATCCCTTCTCCAAATCAAAAAACTAATAATGGGCAACACCGAGATAAATTCATCCTAGATCCAAGCTGCAACTCATCAGTGCAAATAGAAATGCTTTAGTTTTTAGGAGCAATGATGGGTTCATCATTAAGAACTAAAAATTATTTGGATTTAAATTTGCCTTCATACTTCTGGAAACAATTGGCAGGACAGAATCTAACGAAATTAGATTTAGAACATATTGATAAGTTTTCCATTAAATGTTTAGATGAAATAATCAATATTGACAAAAGGGGAGTAGATGAGACCAACTTTAGTGATTATATTGATGAACATTTCACTACTTGTTTATCTAATGGAGTCGAAGTTGAATTAATTAAAGATGGAAAGCATAAGAAAGTCACCTTCAACAATAGATTTGAGTATGTAGATTTAGTAATCAAGAAAAGGTAATAATAATTTATTATATAATAAAAGAATAATAATAAATGATATGATGATACATAATAATATTATAATACACTATTTATGATGATAAATGATAATAAATATATTGAATAGGATGAGCGAGTCAATTGATTAGATATCTGCTGTAAGACAAGGCTTGTTCATGATTGTGCCTTCCTCAGTTGTAAATATAATGAGCTGGCAGGAATTAGAAATATCAATATGTGGAGAGCCTAACATTGATGTTGAACTACTGAAAAGCAACACAGAATACGAAAATTGTGATGCTAATACTCCCATCATAGTCATGTTTTGGAAAATGATCAATGAGTTTAACAATATTCAAAGGTCTAATTACTTGAGATTTGTTTATGGAAGATCCAGATTACCTCTCTCTTCTAAGGATTTCTAACATAAACATACTATTGTTGCGTAAATTCGTTTATTTTATTCTTAGAACTAGTTACAGAAATGAGTGTTAAACTTTGCCAGAGAGTCACACTTGTTTCTTCTAGCTTGATCTTCCTTAATACTAGTCTTATAATATGTTAAAGGAAAAAATGTTATATGCAATTACTTTTTGTTAGGATATTGATACTGATAATGATCCAGAATATATTGATGTTTGGTAAGAAGAAGAAAATTAAGAAGAAGAATAAGAAGAATAATGATTTATTAAATTATCATATATATTTTATAAATGTAATTTATTCGTTATTTTCATCACCATTTATTTCACTTAAATTAATATTTTATTAAAAATAAATACTACTCATTTTTTATATAAACATTAAATTATAAGTAAAAAGAAAAATTTTTTTCATTTTTGATTTTAATTTAATTTTTCTTTTGATTTAATTGTAATTGTTTTATTTAAACTTTTATTTTTTGTTTATTGACTATTTTTACCTCTTTATTACATTTTATTCATAAAAGTATTAACTCTAGTATTTTTTTTTTATCTCTTACAATATTATTATTATGTTCTAACTTCTAAATCCTTTAGTTCTTTCTTTTAATATAGTTATTTAATGTTGTCTTATAAATCAATGCTGATTTTTTTATCCGAAATTTTATCGAGAATTTATAATTCAATTTCTTTGGCTTTTTATAACTTTTAATCCAAATCATTATAACTCTTATTTTTATGAGTTTATTATTTTTCTTAATGTATTTGTTGTGAATTTTAAAATTAATCAGAAAGAGATTATAAATTAGATGAGAGAGTGGACTCCAACTATTAACTATCAATAGTAATTTAGGAAATAGACTAAATCTAATAAATCTTTAATATTTACTAAGCGTTTAAGGAAATGGGATTAAGATTAAATTAAAAGTCATGAAAATTGCTGAAAATGGCTTTATGTTGTCCATAATCCCAAACAGAGTATATGCACTAACCATTGTTCTGCATGATAATAGCCTTACCATGTTAGAGTCCGATCAACCAGCCTCCTTGATATTATTAACCATCCTTCCAAGAGAAAACTCCCTCACCATGTCTGTAATTGTTAGCAAAGTAACCTTTGAATTGTTCACCTGAACTCCAATTCATTACACCAAACCCATTCATCTTATTATCTTTGAATTCCCCTTGGTAATTCTTGATTTAGTTCCATATGAACTAACCCTGTCCATTGATGCGATTGCGATGGAAGTCACCCTTATAATACTAGAAACCTTTGTTAAAGAATATTTGACCCTTACCCTGTTTGAAACCGCTATCAAACTATCCTTCATATAAACAATGGTCTTGTACTATTTCTATTCCAAATCCTTATTAAAAATCATTTAGCCATTATCCTCTATATTATACTCCTGATTTTGTAGTATACACTCCAAAACCATTTGCTTTATCATTCTTCCATTCACCTTCATATTCATCTCCATTGCTATGAGTTAGTTTACCTGTTCCGAATGCTCGGTCCTTTACCCATTATCCTACATATACACTCCCATCACTCCATTTCATTATACCATAACCATCCCTTAATCTTTATTTATTCTTCTCAGTAATTATTTATCCAATATATGTACAATCTCTTATTGATATTTCTTATACATTGTTTAACATCTTTATTGTCTCTTCATTTAATTTTATCTCTAATCTGTATTAGTTATTTTAGTTATTTTGTAAATTCTCTAATTCCTTTTTGCATTGTTTTATTTTCTGACGAAATTTCACTTGATAATCTTCATCCATTATTGTTTGAACAATATCTGTTCCTTTATTATGAATTTAATTTTGTTAACTTTCATCATCTTATATAGTTTGTTTTTTTTTTTAGGATAAATCAATTTCTTATTACTAATCTTTTTCTTTACAACTAATTGT
>Ga0315908_10001568_pt1 | contig 17068 bp, 9 predicted proteins | sample LakEriMetagenome_12_FD_203520 | JGI IMG/M metagenome (GOLD analysis project Ga0315908, IMG submission 203520) | Freshwater fungal communities from buoy surface, Lake Erie, Ohio, United States - Buoy 4 MA124 | ecosystem: Environmental > Aquatic > Freshwater > Lake > Lake biofilm | place: USA... | reverse complement strand
AATCTACGTTGTAATTGTTGGATTGTAAGTTCTGGAAAATTTTCATCAATAAGACCTTTAGCTTTATATTCAGAATAAAGTTCTTTCATTTTTTGGTAACCATTACTAGTAAAACCCCTATCAAGTGCTACAGATGAATTTTGATTGGTTTTTGATTCACTTTTTGTTTCAATAATTGACCGATACATAAACGGTACGGCTAACATAGCACCCCAAGGTACATATGATAAGATTGAATACTTGTATGTATAGAATTTTAATTGTACTCTAAAATTTCCACTATTTGAATCATAGCTACTACTAAACGTATATAACATTAGGGGTAATCTAACAGCCTTCCCCAAATAACCTTTAATTGTTAAATAAAATATTGGGTATGGTAATTGAAAAAAGGCGGCGTAAGGTGAGTTGTTTCCTCCCTCAAATAGAGCTCTTCCTTTAACGTCTTCAAGTGTCATATCAATAACCGGTAAAAAATCTGTTCCGTATGTTATTGTGATGTCAGTAATACCGAGTAATCCATTGTCAACAGCACCCGGTTGACCGTCTGAAGTTAAAGTTTGATTAACATAAAAATCATCACTTTTATTTTTTGCGTATTTAAATTTACTATTAACTTGATTAACTCCTTTTCCTTCTAATGAATTTTTACCCGTAATTTCATCAACATATCCATCTTCTAGAAATGTTTTAAAACCTGGATTTAAAAAATTAATCTTACCAACCGAAATTGTTTTAAGTGATTCGTCTAGTGGTACACCAACAGCTAATTTTGTTCTTGGTACTACATTACATTCTAGGTTTGCATAAATAACCAAATCTTCGTGATTGATAAGTCTTTCACTTACTTTACCGTCATTATCAATTATTTTGTTTGGGTCTATAACGGTTATGTTTTGGTAGTCAAATTCAACTAATATGTTCTCACCGTTATTTACCATAATAGAATCTGTAATTGTCTAATGTTGATTTATACTCTTGTAAAGAAGTTACTAAAGGATATGGTATTGTCAATACTGTACCATCTGGTATTTCAAATTCTGAACCAGAAAATTCTGAATTAGCTTGTAATATCAACCAACCAAAAAAAGGAGAACCATAATATTGTTCTGAAATTTTATCTAACCTAGATTGTCCTACTCTATAAATGTATTTTTTGTCACTACCTTTTGGTTGTAAGTTCAAGTATGGTACTACGGTTTGTTCTCCGTTTACCAAAAAATTACTATATCTATTATAATATTGTGTGGCCATATTAATTAAATGTTACTTTACCGTTAAATGTTTTTTTATCGTTATCTACATTTTGGTTAGAATAAAGATTTTTTATTATTTTTTTATTATCGTTATAGTTTCCTATTTTGTCTGTGGTATATCCAACTTTTTTATCTTTAAAATACTCAATACTTTCTTGGCCGACTGTTAATTTATAATCCGAATATTTTTTATATCCTTCTCCGTTTTCTAATCTTGAGTACAATTCTAATTCTAGATTGTGATCGTTTTTACATCTGGATTGGAATTCATCACAATATTTTATAATGTTTGCTTCTAAATTTGGGACTTTTTTTACTTCTTCCGTAATTAAGGATTTTACAAACGTTTGATACAAATTATTGTCTAGTAAAATATTACACATACTCATATAAAATCTTCTGTCTGATTTGGCAGTTACTTGTAATTTAGAACTAAAATCAGATTGATAATAGGTTTCTTTATCAACATAAAAAGCAGTTGATAGTATTGAGTTAGCGGTATCTGCTAGAAAAATAAGGAAGTTTTTTAAGTCTGGACCCGTTTTTTCTATATAAGTTTGATTTATTGTTGATATAAGATTATTTGTTGGGTCAGCAGTCAATGAATATATTTTTAAATCTCCAGTTGTTAATTTTACACCATCAACAGAATTACAAACGGCGTCCATTTTTCTAAGCGTGTAATTCAAAATTTGTTCTGTATCTACTAAACTATTTATTTGTTGTTGTACTAAATTATTTAATTCAATTTCGTTTGTTTTGATATTTTTTGTAAAAGTGTTTTTTAAATCTCTAATAACAGCATCTGGAATGTTTGGTGTTTGCCCAGAAATATTTATAAGTATTATATTTTCATTGTTTTTAACATCTTTAGTTGTGTTATCAACTAGGTTTGAAATCTTTTTAGCTATGTCATTTGGTTTACCATATAATTTAGTTTCAACTTTTGTTCCGTATTCCAATATCACACCATCAGAATAATTTCTTGTGTTAAATACTAATTGTGATACGCCCCAATTTGTAACTTGGGTTATTGATTTTGATTGGTTTACAACAGAAGTAAAATAATTTTTTGAGTTGTCTTGTAATTCGTTCATCAAATTATAATAATTTATTTCACCAGTTTCTAATCCATTTGTGGTATCTAAATTAGAGTTTTCAATAACCCCAATTGGTGTTAAACCCTTTTGAGACTGTTGATTTGACACATCTTTATTTGTAACCGTAGGTCCTTGATTACCAACTAATATTTTTTCTAATTGTAAGTCTCTATCGTCACTTTCTTTTTTATCTGTTGATATTGACCTTTCGTCGTAAATTTCAGTATTACCATAGTAGTTAAATGACAGGGCATTTTGTAGTTGTTTTATTGGTCCGGCTAAACCTTGTCCACCAATAAAATCAAAACTTAAAGTAATTTTGGCTATCATAGGTTGTACACCAATTCCTTCTGGATTCAAATCATATACAAGTGGATCAAAACCAATTTGTAAATTATTAGGAATAATTTTAGTATTATAAAAATCACCAATTCTCAAAACCAATACTGGTGGTGTACCAAACGATGTGTTTAGTGCGTCGTTATATTTTAATTGATTGTCATTCCCAATTACTGGTATTGTTTGTCCAGGTCTCATACATTGATTCAAAAATGTCAATCGTGAATTTAAACCTTCAGGTGTTGTTGAGTGAAAAGCGGGGTTAAAGTATTTTATTTTATCTTTCAATGATTGGTAAATCATTGGGTTTGATTCTTTAATAACTTCAAAATAATCACATTCTGAAAATAAATTTCTAAGCACTTTTTTTGATATTCCCTCTTTTAATTTTTTAATTGGGTCTGGTTTTTTTACTGGTTTTTTTGGTTGTACAATAACAACATCTTCTTCAATAATTACTGGGTCTATAATTGGTGCTGGTTTTTTAATTTTTTTTATTGTTGCTCCTTGAATTACAACGGTTCTACAGGCGTATACTGGTAGTGTGTCATTTTTACAACTATTGGTACAGTCAACTTCGTTACCATTTTTTAATATAACTTTTGTACCATAAGCTAAAGTTTCTTTTGATGGGAATGTTAAAGTGCCATTATCAAAATATGTTTTAAATGTTTCCGTATCACTAATTCTTTGACTTAAAATCCACTTAATTACAGAGTCATATCTCCTACTTCCCAAAGCATCATTATATGCCTTATCACTACAAGAGTTTGTAATACCTAAAAAATCTAAAGAAACTGTTCCACCTTTTGATAGAGCTTCACCCCAAACTTCCATTTTTTCTTTGAACTCTATAGACCCTTTAACCACGTCTTCAGCAAAAAAAGTTTTCAAACTTGGTTTTGCATAAATAACGCCATTGTTTGTAAATGGTATTTGTGGGTCATTTACATCTCCAGTATATCTACCTTTCAAACTAATGATTTGGTCATAGTATGTTGGGAAATACGGTTCATCAGCAGTTAAATCGGTATTTCTATCGGTTGTACTTCCGTCTTTATCTTCATATTTTGGTTGTGTACTAGCAAAATACAAACTTATATTATATTTTTCTTCTACAACATCTTCTTGATCAATTTCGGAATTATCATCAATATTTAAATTAACGTTTTGATTTTGGTCTTTTCTTTCTTTTTGTTTTGAAATTTCATTTAAAACTTGATTAACTTCTTCCGCTGTTGTGCGAGCATCATTCAATATTTCCTGATAAGTATAAAGTTCACTAATTGGTATTTGATTATACTTTGCCGCTAAATCATATAAGTCATACTTCACACATCCAGCAAAAAAAGAATCAACAATTGAGTTTATTTCTTGGTCACTTCTATTTGCTAATTGTTTTTCTATTATAGTATTAAGAGCTGATGGGTGGTCAACAACAATTCTCCAACTAATAGACCCAGACCTAGACGAATTTTGATATGTATAAATAGGTTCTGGTCTTCCTAGGAATTTAGTTGGATTCCAAGATGCTTTTGTGTCCTCACTAAATGTTAAATCATATGGTGGAAACCACATAATTCTACCACCATTTGGTCCTCTTTCACATTCTGGTAAATCTTGTACGGTAAATCCAGGTTTGTCTGAAGTTCGCCAAGCAAGATTCTCCAATGAGAACATATATTTTTTTACTTTGCCGTCTCTAATATTTGTTGAGCCCTCGCCTCTCATTGGTGCGATATTCAAATTATATGTGTTGTCTAATACCGAATTATTAAATTTACGACCAGATGTTGTTATACCATCTGTTTTTTGTAAGTCGGCATAGGTATAATAAGGTGTGTCTTTTTGAAAGATTCTACAATATTCTCTACCCACTTCAACACCACCAATACCAATTGTTTGACTATCCGTGGTTGAGTCGTAATAAGCAACAACTTGTGATCCTTTGGTTAATTCTTTATATCCATCATTAAAGACTTTTGATACTTGGTTTATAGCATTTCCTACGTGTTTTAGTCTTGCTTGTCCTTGTACTTTATCAGCGGCATCAATAATTCTTTGTGTGTCATCAAGTATTGATCCGTTTTTTAATTCAAAATCTATTGACCTATTTTGACTGTATTGGCTTGCAATCTCATTGAACCCGTTGTCTTGTTTTGCAATGTCTCCACCTGGTTTTACTTTAAACCCGGCGTTTCCTTGGTATTTTGGTGAAGTCCAAATAAACTCACCCATAATACCGCCACCGTCAGTAATTGACTTTCCTTTTAAACCAAAATTAATTTTTGCGTCATTTCCCTCGTATAAAATACCCAATTCAGATGGTCCATAAACAATTGTATTTTGTTGTTTACCAAAACTATTTACAGCAACTTGATTTGGTGGTGAAGTAATAAAAGATGGTTCTGAAAACGCACTTCCAATATAATACTTACCAGTTATTTGTGGGTCGTTGTCTAAAAAATTACTAATGGAATTTATTAAATTTTGACTAACGCTACCTCTATTATATGATGGTCTATATGTGTTGTAATCCAAACTATTAAATAAAACAGATTGTTGTGCTTTTCCTGTGTTTGAGATAAATAATTCAGATGGGTTTCTAAATAAATTAAGTACTGGTCCTAAATTTCCAGTAATATTATTAATATTTTCTAATGCCGTTTCGGCAACTGGTGATTGTATTGGACCAAATCCATCAAAATAGTCACCAGGAATTGGTGATGATGGGTAATAATTTTCTTGTAATCTATTTGTAAATTGTTGATTATTTGCGTTTGTATCTTCACCAACTGTAATTTTCCAATCTCTATTTGATAGAGGTTGATTATTAAAGTTTGTAAATAGATTTGAGAAAGGACTATTTAATGTGTTTAAATTCCCAAAACCTAATGGTATTGATGGTCCTTGGGAATTTAGAAATATTGTTTCATATGCAATTCTTTCTTCAAATGCCGCTTTAAGGTTGGTCGCGGCAATTTTAGCTAAAAATGTATCCTGTGATAATGTTCCGTCTGTCCCACTTGGGTTTTGACTTGATAATATCTGATAAGGTTTATATAAAGACGTAACAAATGGTTCGTCATATGATTGGAAATACTGATTAGAAAGTTGTATATCTGTAATTGTAAATAAATCATTAAACCCACCTTCTGGTCCGTATTTGTTTTGGATATATGCCGCGTCAATAAAAAATTCATTAACTAAATCTATTGATTGAAAGTTTGGGTCTGTCGGGTCATAGGGTCCTTGATTTGAATCAACAGGTAATGGTTGCCCTGGCACATTGTATTTTCCTATGTAACCACCTTCTGGACCATATTCGTTAAGTGGGTATAACCCATTCGCAAATTGATTTGTACTAATATAATTATTTGGTGAATCAACTACCGTTAAATCTTGTAATGGTGAAATTTCATAAGTTACGTTTCCAGCCGGAGGACTATAAGCCCCTGGTATATTATAGGGTGCTAAATTCCTAGCTATTAAAGAGTTCCTAAATGATGAAGTAGAAACAAATGATAATGAACTTTCAGACATATAAAATTTTATTTATATATAAATAACTCAAAAGAGTTTTTTTTAACCTTCAGTACCTTTTAATATATTATTTGGTTCAATAACCTTTTCAAAAACTTTTTTCTTGTTTTTTTCAAACCCCACTTGAAATTCGGTTGTTTCGGCTATTTTAATAATAGTATCCTCTGTCGCTTTTTTAATTGTCGGTTCTAATGACGCAACGTTATCAAAATTAACATTAATATCCATAACAGATTTAATTGTTCCTGAATGCTCAACGTTTGATTTCATTTCATTTTGTGAGTACAAATCTTTGTAAAGATTATTATTTGTTAAAGGTGTTGTATATTGTTTATAAGTTTCTTTTCCGGCTTTAATAAAAAACTTTCCAAAATCAACAAGTGGTCCACTACCAATCCCCATAACCATCCCAGTCATTTGTTTCGCTAAATCTTTTAATACTTGTGCAACAGATTTTGTGTTAGTTAATAAATCCAAAGATTGTCTATATGTTTCTGAATTACGAGCTGGTTCAACCCCTGCTGGTGATTTTTCAAATTCAGTTGTCAACATTCTTAAATTTTTTACATAAGTACCTGAAAGTATATTACTAGACGCCGTACCGTATCTTTGTGCCATTATAAATTCATTAATTCTTGTGTTTAATTTTCTTAATTCGTCTAATTGATCTCTAGCAATATCTGACATTGTTGCGCCTTCAGATAATTGTTGTTTTTGTAATCTTTCTATTTGCTGTTGGGTTAATTCACTTACAGCTCTAGTTTCATATTCACCGGTTAAATTTCCTTGTGCGTCAACTTGAGCAACCCTAACTTCGGCAATTCCATTCTCATTCATTTGAGCCATTGTTGCAATAAGATTTCTGGTTTCCTCGTTAATTGGGATATTAGGCATTCTTATTTGTTGGAGTTTAGCATCAAAATTTGCAGCATTAATTGCCATTTTTTGTAGTTCACCGTTGTTATAACCCATAGCAGCACCAATCTCATTCAATCTTCTTTTTGCCCCTGGTAAAATTTCAAATGATTTTGATTCTTTATTAAATCTGACAAATTCCTTTGTCATATTAACCATTTGATTTTGTAATTCTGTTGGGTCATTTTGAGATAAATCCATTAGTCTTAAAGGGTCTAATAAATCACTTGTTGTTACTCCTAGTCTTTGGAGTGCTGCTGCCATATTTATAGCACCTTCTGGATTAAAAACTTTATCTACAACACCAAAAACACCATCCATAGAAATTCCAAGTCTAGAGGCTTGTGCTGCCATTTTTGCAAGACCTTTAATACCGCCTTCAAAATTATATAAATTCATTTTGTCTAGGTTAGATACTACGGCGTCTGAAACGGCTTTTACTGTGACACCGGCTTGTTGTGCAATCCTAGTAACTTCCCTCATTTTAGGACCAATACCCGCAACACTAACACCAACGTCTCTAAAATTTACAGCCAATGTTTTTTGTTCAACCCCAGTTACTTTGGCTGTTGCCGCAAATTCAGTAAGAGCCTCTTTTCCAATAAAAAGATTTGTATTTAAGGCATCATATAATCCGGACATCGCTTTTCCAGCGTCACCAACTTCTAAACCAATACCAACAAATTCTGGTATTGCATCAGCTACCGCAACTGTTAGTTCTCTTGTTCTTTGACTTGAAACACCTAAAGATCTGGCCAACCTAAAGGCTTCTTCGTTTAATGATTTTGTCGCGTTAATATACGTGCTGGGGCTGAAGTTCTTTATTTGACTCTGAACCTCTTTTATAATTCCAAGTGGTGACGAAAAAATAGTCTCTAAACTCTTACTAATATCAAACTTTTGTTCATCGGATATACCAATTTGTTGTTCTTCGGTTTTTTCTACTATGGTGCCCATAAACATATCTAGAGTATTTTACTAATAAATATAAAATTATCGTTTTTTATTTTCTTCAATAATCTTATCAATTAAAAAACGTCTGATATATGTGGGTAATGTTAGAAACTCACTATATTGTGTTCGGAGGATTTTTGCTAGAATATAAAATTCGTCAAGTAAATATTTCCTATGTTCAGAAGAAAGGCCGAAAAAATTCCACCCCAAAAGCGATACTTACGTTCACTTTTTCTCCAGACGGGGCTATTACAATTTTAGATAAATCTAATCTAGGTTCATTATCATTTAAGACTTTTTTGATGTGTTTTGAATCCATAATTGGCATTTGTTCAATAAACTTTGCTATTTCCCCACCATCTCTACTACCATTTAGTTCAACAATATTTTTTTGTAATCTTAATGTTGCAGATGGTGCCATTCTTCCCGCCGGATAATTTGCAATAAGTTCATCAAGTTCCATTTGTTCTTTTAGATTGAGAAGTTTTAACTTAACATCGGCACCACTTCTAGGTAGTGTCGTTGTAAATAAACCTTCTTCATTTGGTTCATTTGGTGCTTGAACAATGTTTAGTTCGTCCAATAATATAGTTGTAGAAAATGGTTTTTCTGTTTTTGGGTCAATAACCTCAATTAGGTATTCTGGTCCAAAAGATGTGTTTCTTAAAAAGATTAATAAGGCTTCCAAGTCACCATCAAGTAATTCTTCAGGTCTTAAATCCGGTTCGTATAATTTGTTTCTAAGCAAGGGAAGTACAATAGACTCCTTAACAGATTTTGAAAAATTTAGATTAGCTAGTATGTTTTCGTCGTTAGCCGTTAAATAACCAACTTTGACACTTTTCTTTTTTGACTTATAGAACTTACCCTTTGACGGTAACATAACAACGTCGTGTGGTAAATTAAAATTCATTTGACCAATCTCATTTACATTTGCATCCATATTTTCTTTTTTATTATAAAAATACTTTACTTATGTTTTTTGTAAATGTTTGCGTAAAATTCAATAATATTTTTTTATAACACAAAAAAATCCCCAATACCAAAGTTTGGGGACTTGAATATAAAATAATATTTTGTTTCTAAATTAGTATACCAAGATACAACGATCCATTCTTAATGAACCTGTTATGTCGGCTAGGGCGTCTTGATTGTAAGCTAATGTACCAAAGTTTACTGAAGTTAAAAAACATCCTTCTAAAATCCATTTTTCTACAACAACACCAGTTGGGTCTAACATCTCTAGGTCTACATTCTTTTTGTAACCCGCAGCATAACCCATACGACCAGTAACGGACTCAGCACACAAGCGTACCCACTCCATAAGTGCTTGTGCCGCTGAAGGTCCAATTGGGTCTCTAAATTTAACAGAGATTTCTTCCCAGTTAAATCTTCCAGCAACATAAGTTGAGGTATTTAAAAAAGGGATTTCAGTTGAACCAATTTTAATTGACGGTCTAGAAGCACTTTCAACAAACCATTCGTTGATACCTAGACTAGATGGAAATCGTAAGATAAACCTATTCTGTCTTTTTGGTTCATACGGGATAGGCATTTTCATTAATAAATCAGCCATAGTTATAATTTTAAATTATTGTTTATTTTAATTATAAATATAGACCTAATGAAAATTTTTCTATTTACTTTTATTTTTTTTAAAATTATATATTATATATAAGTTACTTAATTAATAATATTTAATTCTATTTTAATATTAATAATAACTAATAAGTATTTTTTAATTCTTTTTACTTATAACAATTTTTTTAGTTTCATTATCTGATGTATCATATACAACAAAATGAATTTCTGGATATTGAATAGATAATTCGTTTTTAATAAATTCTATTGCTGCTTTTACATTTTTAATATCATCATCTGAAAAACCAAATGAAATTGTTTTGTGACCACTATTAATCCAGTAGGTCATATCGTTCCAGATTGTTTTAACAAAATTTGCGATTGCAACCTTTTTTGCGTGTTCTGGATTTGCAGCACTTCCTTTCACATCTAAACCAAACTTTTTACCAAATTCTTCTGAAGAAACGGGATAGTACTCTCCTTTTTCATCTAAATACAATTCTATAATTTGGTTATAATCTAATTCATTTAATTTTGAAAAAAAGTAATTATTAAATCTTTTTTCTTCTATGAAAGAATTAATAATATTTTTAATCATTTCCTTTTTTTCTTTTTTTGTGAAAGTCATATTAATAAACAACATAACTCCTTTTTTTAAATCACTTGGTTTGTGTCCTCTGGCGGTGTTTATTGCGAAAGGTCCTGCGTGGTATAATACCTCTTTAAATTTTTTAGCACTTGGGGCAAATCTTTTTCTTTGTACTGCCCATTTAATATCTCTAAAAAAAGGTTCGGATTCTTTGAAATCTATAAAAGCTTCTTCTGGGTTGTTATTTCTTACTCTATAAGAGGGGTGATTTCTAAGCTTTGCAAAATCCTCCGTTGATACATCTACTGGTATCCAATTACCCTTGTCATTATAATCCATTTTAATTTTGGTTGGCATAAATAAAATATTATCATCCCAATCTTTCATATAGACACGTAGGTTTTTTTCAACGAGAGTTCTTATTTTTTGTTCAATTAACATCTCGTCAACAATCTCTTTTACAATTTTTTTGTGTAACATAGTCTTATTTAATAAATACAAAGTTAAAAATAAATTCTATATATACAAAAAAACCCCCAATTTTTTTAGGGGGCTCTATTGACATTTAAAAAAAATTAATATTAAATATCCTCAAACGACGCACCAGTTGGCGTGATATAGAATGTAATATCTATAAATTCTAGTGAACGTGTTGGTTTGATATAGATTTTACCAGTCATTTGGTTTCTATCTAAATCAGCCGTGTCAGAAGATACTGTAACTCTAAAGTCATATAAACCTCTATCTCGTCTAATTGAATCCAAAATTGGATTTACAGCATTTAAGAAGTCTTGACGTACTTGTTCATCATTTTGGTCAAACAACAATCTTACAGATACAGCAGAAATCAATTTACGAGCTTGTAGTAACAATCTTCTTACGTTGATTCTATCAAGAGCTGACTCTCTAATTTGAAGTGTTTTATTACCCCAGATTACAGTACCTACATCGGAGAAGGTTGCAATTGGGTTAATTCTTCCTTGATATAAAGTATCTCTATCTTCTTGTGTCAACTTCTTACGAGCTTTAATTGCATTAACAAGACCACGAGTGTAACCAGCCGCTGCAAACCAAGGGAATGCGATGTTGTCAGTAAGTGCCAAGTTTCTTGTAACTTCAGCCGTTGCTGGAATGTAGATTTGTGTATTGTTTACACTATCTCTTGTTAATACCCAAGGGTAATACGTTGCAGTATAGTTTGAATCAATACCAGTTTCTTCCAAGTTGTCAACAGCTTCTTGAGGGTAAATTAATCCGTCAGTACCAGTTGTTGTTGGTAAGAATAAGTTATAATCTGGACTAGTTGTGATATACAAAGAGTCAGCTCTTTCGTACTCAATCATATCAATTGTTGCCTCAACTAAATCACTATTATTTACATAGTCTATACCTGGAGTTGCAAATACGTTGATATTAACAGCTTCTGGATTTGCAAATGTTCTAACACCTAATAAATAAGCATAGTAATCTGTATTTCCATAGTCTCTTGTTCCATCACCAACAGAAATTTGTTTAAACGCACCCCATCCAGTTGCGGTTGGGTATCTGTCGGTAGCACAAGCACCATTTAAGAATCCAATACGTCCAAGAACATATCTATCTCCGTTAGTTCTGTACTCTCTATAAATGTCCCAACCATCAAATCCACCTTGAACAAACAAAGTATATTTTCTTGAGAACAATCTATAGTAAGGACTAGTATCATTTGTAGGTTCAGTTGAAAATGTCGCATCACCAACAAAGAATCTAGGGTCACCACTACTTACAAAGTTTCCGTTGATTGTAATACCAGAAGCATTCTTATCCATATGGAAACCTCTAGTTTTATAATTCCAATTAGAACCATCTAAATCACAAGAAGTTAATGGGTTTTGTTTTCCAACATACTCAAAGAAATCAGAGTCATAACCTAATTGGTTAGAGAAACCTAAATACGTTCTTCTTACATTATCACCAGAACTCAAAGTTGTGTTGTCAGCACCTGTTGATAAACCAAAAGGTGGATTCCAAATAACTTCACCTGGGAAATTATACTTTGTTTTATAAATCGGGTATGGTGGTTTAGCACCAGCGTACTCTCTAAATGTATATCCATCAAAACCACAAGGAAGTGCGTCAACTGGGGCGTCCTCGTTCATCTCAACCATAATAAATTTAGAGTTTAATTGATATTCACCATCTAAAGTACCAATCTTTTTTGCAACAAAGTTGTTTTGTGATGGATCCATAGAACAGTTTGTGAATTTTTCTAAAACTGTAGGGTTAGCATCCGAATCAAAATAATCTCTAACTAACACACTAAAAGTTCCGTTAGCAAAAGAAATATCAAAAATTGAAACTTTAACATTTGTATTTGCAGAATTACCATCGGCAACAGTATAGAATTTAAACAAATCAAAAACTTTATTACCACGAAGTTCTGAAACAACCCAAGGAGATGACGGTGTTTGGTATCTATCCAAGTACCAACCAATTGAAGTTGTACTTTCAGATTGTGCCGAATCAAGTGCGATTAAGTCTGGACTTAAACCTCTAATATATCCTTTTTTGTAAGCATAGTTTAAAAACGCTTGGAATCTTTCCTCTAAAAATAATGGAACGGTTGCTTTAGGTTTTGCAAAGTTGGAAGTTCCAAATACTTTAGAAACATACTCAGCATCACTAGTACTAAAAGAAGTTTCAAAAGAAAAATTAGTTCCAGCGCTATTTGTTGTATTTACAAGGAATGTAGCATATGGGTCTTTAGTCACCGCTGAATAAGCACCAGTCATAGTTAAAGAAACATCTGTAAGACCTGTTACCTCATATGTTGGTACATTACTATCAGCATAAGTTGCAATACCTCTTGATCTTAAAGTTGCAACAACAACATCATCATAATCTGTAAACGTATTTCCAGTATAATAATAAATTTTACCAACAACACTTCCAGAATAACATAAGTTATTATCTGGCGGAACAGGAGTAACGGTTGGGGTTGGAACAATAGGCTCACAAATAAAGTCATATTCAAAAGTAATACTATTTGGGTCTAAAACAAGTGGGTCACTTGAAACTAAATTACTAATACTAGCCATACCATTTAATCTTCCATAATCCTCATCTGGTAATGTTACATAAGAACAACCAGAAATAGCACCATCTAAAACCGTCACGGAGTCACTAAATACGATTGGTAAACCACTAGAAACACCTAGAGTAACATCAAAACTTAATGTTAGATTCTCTGTGGCAGGAACTAAACCAATCAAACAAAACTCAACAACAACTGAACCTGGGGCAATTCTAGCACTTAAAAGGAATGAACCTGGTGCTTGTGAACTTGTTAATGTTAAAACATTAGACAAAGGACCAACTAAAGTAGATGGTGTTATTGACTGAACACCTTGTACAATAGACCAAAAAGAGTATCCGGTATAATTTCCATTTCCAGTTGGGTCAAATAAAGCATAAAACCAAGGGTCATTTCCTGAATTACTTAAAGTGTTAGCAGTAAAAACAACATCCGGAACATTAAAAAAGTTTGTTTGTGCTGTAAACCCTAATGCAGTTACACCAGAATAATCTGGTCCATCAACACTACCAAAAATTGAAATGTACTCATCTTCAGCCATTGTTGGGTCAGCATCTGTAATAACGTTAAAAATTAAATCTTGAATACCTTCATTTAAGGTAACCGATGAACCATCAAATTGTTGATTTTGTTCGTTTAAAATATTTTGAATTACGGTCGGAAATAAACTTTCATAAACTATAGTGTCTTGTGATTCTGTACAACCAGTAAAGTTTACAACAAAATCTGACGTGTACGCTGAAACACAATTAAAATCACAAAGAAAAGTTTCGCCACTTAAACACCAAACATCAATCGTCGCCGGATCCACATTTGCAACTGTTTTAATAGACCAAGAAGGTCCTGCGTCATAACCAGACAAACCTAGAATCCTAGTAACAAATAATTGATTTGATTGTTGTAAGTAAGATTTTGCAATATATGCCGCCTCATACTTGGGTATTTGTGTGTTAATAAATTTAGTTGGGGATGTACCGCCAAAATATGTTTGAAATTCATCAAAGTTTCTTACAAAAATTGGTTCGAATGCTGGACCTTTTAAAGTCTCACCAACAACCCCAAGAGTTGTAACGCCAACACTTTGTGCTACAAAGCTTAAATCTACCTCTGAAGTATAAACACCTGGTGATACGAATACTTTACTGTTAGTTGCCATTTTTTTCTATTGTTTTATTGTTTTATTTTTTATTATAAATATTATGTTTTTTCGTAAAAACTTTACTTAAAAAAAAGTATTTATATTTTGGTATGATTTTATTCTACCTTTTTTCTACCTATGAGTAATGATATTAAAAAGATAAAAAATTTGAAGATAGCCGTTGAAGTTCACGGGGTTTTAAAGACGTATTGTGATAAACGAGGAATCAAAATGTATAAGTTTCTTGAAAACCTAATTTTGGAAAAATGTAAGGAAAAAAGAGATATATACGGTGAAGACTAAATTACGTTTTGTTGGAACACCAATTTAGCACTTTCTGTTGTAACGGTTTTTACTGTAACAATTTTTACAGTATCATTTGTATTCAATTGTATTTCCGTTAAATTTGTACCATAAAAGTCACCGTTTATAAAAACAGAATAATCGCTTACATTTTGAGAATTGATTAACAACAAATCAACAGTATATTCAATTTCAATAGAAGCCTCTATTTGAGTTGAGGTAAAATCAAAAACCAATTCAGACGGCTTATTATTTTTTCTACGATTTCCCCTCTTTGTACTAGCGGTATCTGTTTCATAAATTTGGAAGATTCTATTGATTGCTGGTTGTACCTCAAACTCATCTTCATCAATTAAAAACCCCATCATAGTAAATTCATATTTCTGAATGTAATATTTTCTTTTTTCTAAATCTAAAACCGACTCATCACTATTACTATCAAATTTTATTGGTATATAGTGACCTTTTATCATTTGGTAAGATTGTAATGATGAAAACTTTGTTAACACAATTTGATTGAACTTGTTAAGTTCTCTCATTCGGTTACAAAGAATAGCAACAGTAAATTTTATATCAACGGGTACTGGTTGTGGTATTTTGTATATATCCATACCGTGTCTTTGTCCGTCCCACGTTGGTACTTTAGCGTAAAAATACAAACGTCTATTAGGTATGTTATAAATTACAGCAGGATTGTTTCCATATTTAACCTCCGGATTTCTAACAACAGTAATAAAGGGGGGTTCAACATTCTTATCAATGTTTTGAAAATCCCAGGTTTCTAAAAACTGTGACCAGTTTTGAGTTGTAACCAAAATATCAACCATAGGAACGGTTTTACCCTCAACAACCGTTTTTAATTCGTCACGAACAAAATCTAAAAACCCCCTATCTAAATCGGCATGCAAAATAGATTTAGGAAGATAAGTACCATCTTCGGCAATCATATCAGCCAATTCGTGTCTTCTAGGTAATAAAGTTTTTTCCCTAGTTAATGGTATGTCTTTTTTTATTTTTTTTGGTAAACCCATTTTATAATCCTTTAAATTCGTTTGGCCCAGCTGGTGCCGCGATTATTGTCCTGTAGAATGGTTTGTAACCCTTATACGTATGTTTAAAATCTGATGTAATCCTACCGTCATTTACAACCGAGTAATATCGTACAAAATTTTCACTATCGTAGTACCCAATGTAATCTCCAAAAGAAATATCAATACCCAATTCGTCTAAAGTTTTATTATAAACAGAAATTGAGATATTACCAGGCTCAAACTGGTCAATTTTAGTTGTTCCCAAAAATTTATTTTCTGGTGCCGCAATTTGTACAAAAGCGTTAAACTCAATTGGAGGAAAAAACTTAACACCGTCTTCTAAAGTTTCCCCATAAACATCATCAGTTTTAATTTTTGTTCTATCAATTCTATACAAAACACAAGTGAAATTTAAATCACCAACTAACCATTCTTGACCCATATCAACTTCTAATCTAAAGTCGTCTTCACCAAAAAATTTACCAAGTCTTGTTATTGGAACTTTATTTGTCATAAGTCTTTTCTTGATAAATATTGATTTTATTATTATTTTTAATTATAACTAGGAATTTTGGAATCTCAAAAACAAATTATTGAACACAAAGCACTTGATTTACTAGACTCATATAGCGGGGGTAATAACCATATTCTTTATATGAAATCTAAAAAAGAAACAAATAAAAAATTCTACCCAACAAGAACTCAAGCTGAATATGTAATTACTTATTACAACACAAAACCAAAAGTTGCTCGTAAGTGGGTTGAGTTAGACCCTTACTTTGCTAAAAAGTTCGCAGAAGAACGATATTTATTTGAAACACCAGAAAAAGTTTATATTGAAAAATTACTTGTTGAAAAAGACAAGTCATATCATATCTGGGGTAAATTTTTTGAGAAAGACTGTTTGTCTGAATTTTGGGTACCTAAGTCGTCCTTAATTAAATCACAAACGGTAGATGAGGTTAATATTGATTATTCTAAATACGGCCACAGACCACCACTATCACACCAAAAAGAAGCAATAGAAAAACTTGTTGGGTCAAGAAGATTTATATTGGCCGACGATATGGGGCTTGGGAAGACCACTTCCACAATTATTGCAGCCCTTGAGACTGGTGCTAAGAAAATATTAATTGTCTGTCCAGCATCACTTAAAATAAATTGGGAGAGAGAAATTGCAAATTATTCAGATAGAACCTGTTATATTGCAGAAGGTAAAAAGTTTTCAACTGAAGCCGATTTTGTT
>Ga0315908_10001566_pt1 | contig 17071 bp, 10 predicted proteins | sample LakEriMetagenome_12_FD_203520 | JGI IMG/M metagenome (GOLD analysis project Ga0315908, IMG submission 203520) | Freshwater fungal communities from buoy surface, Lake Erie, Ohio, United States - Buoy 4 MA124 | ecosystem: Environmental > Aquatic > Freshwater > Lake > Lake biofilm | place: USA... | reverse complement strand
ATAATCAAAAACTTAATAAAATTTAAATGTAAATTTTATAAATAATAATAATATCAAATATTTTATTAGAAATTTCCTATAGATTTAGGAAGAGATGTTTTTGAATTTTTGTAAGAGTAATATTATTAAAAACAAAAAATTAAAACCATCGATCATGTATTATTATTAAGACAATGGGAAATTATGAAAACTAAATAAAAAAATGAAGAAGAAAACAATGAAAAATAAAAGGATAAGTAGTTAAACAGCCATTATTTAAATTAATCTCAAAACAATACTCTGTCTAAAGATACTTAAAAAAGATTATTTCAAGATATAAGAGAAAAAACAGAAGAATAAAAATAATAAGAAAAATTGTTAAAAAATAAGATAAATTCTATTTTATAATCTTCAAAAGAAGATATATTATATACATTAATTTTCTATGAAGATATTGTAAAAAAAGAATAACAATAAAAATTGAAAAAATAATAGCAAAATTGATAATTAGAAGAAATGGGAAAAAAAATAGCATAATAAAACAGAAAAGTTGATAAATAAGCTATAGAAAGACTTTACAATTCTAAAAAAACATAATAAATAAATAATAATGTTATTAATAGCCAATAAAATAATAATATTAATAAAGAAAAAGAAAAGATTGATGAAAAATAATTAATATTTATTTAGAAATTAATTAGTATTTACTAAAATTAATAAAAAAGTGAATTATTTGAAAATGATTAAAAAAGTAATCAAACTGAAACAGAACATTTATACAGTTTTTGGCTTGCATAAAATTAATGAAATAATGAAATATTAAATATTGATCCAAAATTATCATTTTAGTATATAAAAATATTCGTTGAAGAAAAAATAAAACATGTTTTAAAAAAATATTAATAAAAATATAAACTTTCAATTAAAGATAATAATATTTATCTTTAATTTTATAGAGAAGAATATTAAACTCTTTATTATTCTAATTAAATAACAAAATCACATTTATTTCACAACTAATACTATTTTAAAAATGATAATAGATTTTTAAATGAATTAATAAGTTATTTTAAAGAAGAAGAAATGAAAAATATGAAAAAAGAATAAGAATAATAAGAAATAATTAGATAAAAAGAAGAAGAATAGAAAAAACTTAAATAAAAATATTAAAAGAATAAAAAAGGAACAGGAATAGAAAGACTTAAAAAAGCAAAAGACAGATTAAAAGTAGGAAAAACATTATTGGGATTAAAAAGGCTTTATCCTATGGATAGGCTATTAAGTAAAATGATAGTCGAAGAATTCAAATAAACTAAACTGATTAAACATCCGTTAGAATATGAAAATTATGATAGTGATGAAGAATATAAAATATAAGGAATAAGAAAAAATGAACCTTAAATCAAAAATAAAACTATTACGTTGGAAGAGTTAAATAGACCTTTAAAAATAAAGGAATAAAAATTAATAGAGTTTTTTGAAAATGATATTGAGGACTTCTATAAAAAAAAATAGCTAGAAAAAGAAAAGAAAACAATAAAAAAAAAATTAGAAGAGAAGGAAGATAAAATGGTAGATAGATATTTATTATAAAATGCAAGAAGATACCTAGAACTACGCAAAAAAAGAATGCAAGAAAAAGTGCCAACTCTTAACTAATTTCTAACAGTCATCTACGAAGAACTAAAAAAAAACTACCTTTAAAACATAAAGCGTAGGTTTAAAAACATTAACTAAAGAGTAAAAGACAAAAAAAAAAAATATCCTTATCAACTAAAATAATACTTTTTTGAAGTATTAAAAAGCATAAGCATTGGAAAAGTAAAAGAGAAGAAAATATCGTTTTGGGCTCCTCCTTCTGGTTCCCGTTGCTAAGTCCACAGGGATGAGTAAGAGTGTCCAATAGGATGTGAGTTTATTAGTCACAATAAAAAGATTCAGAGCAAATGTTTATCTAAGAAATTAAATAGTATCGAGAGCAACAATTAAGGGCTTAAGAGTGTTTGGGATGATAAGGAGTTATTTAATGAAAGGGCTAAGATTATGATGACTTATTCTGATGCTAAGAATTGTTTTTTTAGTCCTATGATTGGATCAAGATTGCCTGATGCTTATAAGAAGCTTATTAATTCTATTCCCGATTATTCTAGGGCAAAGTCAAATCTTACTAATAAGTCTAATTTTAATCATTATGTTTAATCTTTTGGAACTAATTTTATTAATAGGTTCCCTATTCTTTATAAGTATGGAGTTTATAATTAGGCTTTATAGTTTTATAAGAGAAGAAATTTTGATAGGGCTTATGCCAAAATTGCAGAAACTTTTAGAATTGTAGATATTAAAAAATTTTTCGATGTATTTTTATTTATTATCATTATATAATTTTTAAATTATAATCGATATTATCACCATTAATATTTTATAGATTTGATTGTTATTATAATTATTTTTAATCATTAAATTGATATATTTATAATTTAAATTAATTAAGTTGGAGAATTATAAACCTATAAATGAAAACAGCATATTTTATTTACATTAATAATCAGATGATTAACTAAAAAAAATGTCCTATGAAAACTTCGAAGATAAAGGGAATGTAAATTTTTTAAGGTAAGTATTTGAATTAATAAAGGTGCTAGAAGAATATGATTCAGACTTATAGAAAGTAAAAAATAACATTTTAAAGATGCTAAAATATGATAAAGAATAAGAAAAAGGATAGATAAATAATTAGACTTAGGATGGATTATATAAAGAGAAAGAATGTAAAGAAATAATGTGTCCTTTGAAAGAAAATTGTCCTAATGATATAAGACCAAGATGGCCTCAATCTGAATTCAGATCAATTAATAAGTTAGGTCAAGAGTGTCCTTATGCTCATCATATTTATGAGTTGAAGTTCAAAAAGGAAGTAGTGAGTAGAAAATAGATGTTGGAAAGGATGCTGAAAAATGTCAATAAAAGAATGATAGAAATCAATGATATTAAAAAACCATGGTGTCCTGCTGCAGGAGATATTACTGATTGTATTGGATGTGGAGCTGCCTTCGATAAAAAAGGAGCTAAAGGAAATTGTAAATATTGTACGCTCAAAAAAATAATGGCTGTTAAAATCAATAATTACAAACTTCTTGCTAAAATCAGTTTCAATCAAATTACTAATAAATAAACTTTTAAAGATAATCTTGTAAAAAAATAATTAAATTAGGAAAGATTATAAAACAAAATAAAACTATTAACTAAGGCAAATATTTTTTATTAGAAAGAAAGATTTGTGGATGCTTTTGAAAATATATGTTAAGCTATTATTCTAGTCAAATAGGAAATAAGTGAAAAAGAGTTGAAGGAAAAGAAAATAAGGAAGAAACTTAAAAAGGAAATGAATTTAGATGACATGAATGTGAAAATCGATAAATAAATGGCATATAGTATAAAGTTGAATAAGAGTGTGGATATAGGAGAATTGAAAAAATAAACAGTTTATTTATTTGCTATGAAAACAGGATTAGTGGGCGAGGAGAAACCAAATGTAAGTTAGTTTATTAATGATCAGATTTAAATATTATATCATTAGATTTAACTTAGACTCATGTAAAATCAAAATGATATTCAGAGACTCAATTAGAAATTGGATTAGGTTGAAACTTTTGATGATCCTCTAAATAATACTATTAAACCTATTCGCAAAACTCTTATGTGTTAAGAGTTAGTATTTAACCGCAAATGCACTAACAATGATCCTATACATCTCAAAATTTATGCTCATAACAAATATCATCTTGATTTCGTTTCCAATAATTAGAAAATCAGAAATCTTGAAAAAACTATCTCTTTCATTTAGAACTCTATGTATTTCATTATATTTTATATTTTAGAAATTAGCCACCTAAAGATTGGAAGTATATTTCCAAAAAAGATTAGATTGATGATTTAGATAAACTCTACTAAAGAAAAAACGAAATATAAGCTCTTAAAGTAAATCTTGAACAGCAAGATCCTTAAAATAAATCTAATGAATTCTATAATTAAGATATTAATTTTATTACCACTATGCCATAAAACAGACAAAAGTTTTGAATTCATTTAATATTATTATTGTATTTATTAAAACTATAAAACTATATTGTTTAAAAAAAAATTAATAAAATTTAATAAGATATAAATTTAAAAAAATTTCCATCATTCAAATTAGTAAGAAATCAAGAAATATTTTAATTAGTAATTGATAATGAAGCCTATATTAATTCACTTGATTAAATATATTTGATAATTTAGATTAAAATATTTAAATAAAAGAAAATTAAGAAATAGTTTGATTATCTACGTTATAAGTGCAGTTGTGAATGCAAAAAAAATATGAATGATTATAAACAAATATATTAAGATATTTTTATTAAAAAATAAATAAATGATTTGTTTAGTCATCAATAAATGTGCTATTTTTATTGCCAAAGATAATATTGATAATCTTATTTAACATTCCACCGTTTTCATTTAAAAAAAAAGAATTAAATAAGAAATGAAAAATTAATTCTTGATAAATTTTTAAATTATCAATTATCAAAAATTTTTTAACTATTAAATTTTTTTTAATTAATTTGAATTTTTCGAGAAAAAAACTTATAAAAAAATACATATAAAATAATTAATAGTCAATTATTTTAATACAAATTAATTAATATAAAATTGGATTAAATTTTTATGTAAGAAAATAATTTATTATTTATCAAATTTTAAAAATAATAATGGAATAATATTTTAAATAAATATTATTCTAATTTTTTTTAATATAATATTATCATTCATATTATAAACATTTTTATAATTTATATTATATTATTTACTATTTTATAATTTCTAGAAATAAATATAAATTCATAAGACAGGATAGTTAAAAAGAGTTATTTTATTTTCTAACTATTATAACTATAATTTTAATTCTAAATATGCTTCTAAATCAAATTAGGATTTATTAGAAATAATTAGAATATTTTTTTGTAACAGATATTGATAGTAATTATTTAGAGTAAATTATTGCTAAGTGTGAAAGTATTTATAAGTAAAGTAAATGGGAAAGAGACTAGAGAGAAAATAGTATATAGGCTCAACAATTTACCAATTATAAAGAAAGTAAGAACCATAGAGAACAAAAGAGAACTAACTGCACAAAGCAATAAGACCTACACTAATAGTAAAATGACTCCTTCTTTTCGCTTTTTTCTTTATCATTTCATATTTTTCATTTAGATTTTCTATATTATTCAAACATGCTTAATAATACTATCTTAATATCATTTCATTATTATTATTTATTCCTCTTTTAGATATTAAACCTTCTATCAATGATTATTTTAATTTATCTATATCTATTTATTAATTTTAATCCAAATCACTAAATACTTTTTAATCTTATTTATTCTATTATATTTAATCTATTTTTTTTATGTAACTTATTATTATTTCTTAGTTTATTTTCTCCATTTATATCATTTAACAAAAATCTTTAATCCAATCATATTCATTAATATAATTCTTATTTTATTAAGCTACTTCTAAATTTATTTTTTTTTCACCAACTTTTATTTTATAATTTTCTCCTATATCATTTATTATATTACTTTTAGAAATTTCTGAATTATCATAATCAAGAAAAATTATATTTTCATTTAATTATAAATTTAATTTAATTTTTTTTTCTAACTCTAATAAATTAAGATTATTATCAATTTAAAACTTTTTTATATTATTATCATTATCAGTAAAACTAAAAGTAATCTAATTATTTTCTTTTTTATATATTTTAAATGAAATTCTTTAAAACAATTTATAATAAATCCTTTTAAATTAAATTCAGACAGCGGTCTTAATCATTTAAAAAAGTCAATTATATAAATTAATTAAAAATTAAATATTAATTAAAAAGCCTTAAAATAATTATTTAATTAGTGAAATATATGAAAAATAATAATAACAAAATAAATAACAAAGTAACTTTAGATCCTAATTTATTTAAAATATTTTAAAGGGGTAGAAAGACAGGATTAATATAAGTATAAAACATGAATCTAAAATAATTTCCATAATAAATCTGTAATATATCACAAGAAAGTTATGACCTGAATTGGTGGGAATGTGTTCCATTTAAAAAGCTTGACCTATGCAACAATGAGATAGAGGAAATCCCATAGGAGTTAAAAGAAGAACAAGACTTAGAAGTTGTGCGGATGTCAAATAACAAGCTAATCAAAATAGAAGGAGTAATAATGATAATATTAATGGATAATAATGATAATGATATCAATATTAATAATGATTAAAATACTAATGAATATATTGATAATAATAATAATAATAATAATGAAAATTTAATTAATGATATAAAAAATAGGTAATAGAATTAAGATAACTAAAGACTTTAGACTTGAGACACAACCTAATAAGAGATTTAAACTTAAACAAATGTGAATCACTAGTAGAAATGCTTCTGTCTCACAATTAACTAAAGCAAATTCCTTCTGTTTGCCCATCTAGCCTTTAGATTCTGAATTTATCTAATAATTAAATAAGCTGTCTTTCTCTATCTGCTCTGCCTAATCTTTCTCAACTAGACCTCAGCTACAATTCCATCTCATCCATTGCTAATGATACTTTCATTAACCTTACTATGTTATCCTCTCTATTTCTCAACAACAATCTCATCCAATTCATTTAGCCCAAATCCTTATCTAAAATGAATTCTCTTTTATTTCTCAATCTCTCATAAAATTATCTTACTACTTTTAATGATATTCTACCCACAACCAATAATAAGTTAGACACTATTATTCTATCATTCAATTAAATTAATAATATTGATTTCTAAAGTATGCTTAATATTAATTACCTCACTGTTTTAGATCTTAAAAATAACAAAATTTCATTTTTAGATCCTTGTATTATTAAATTATCATAATTGAAGACCCTTGATGTTTCCAATAATGAATTAAAAGATCTTCCTAATGAAATAGGATTAATGAAGAACTTGGTGCGAATAAATATAGAAGGAAATCCATTGAAAATAATAAAATAATCAGTAAGATAAGGTAACGTAGAAAAACTGAAGCAATATTTAGTAGGAAGAATGGACCCTAATTAATTAGAATAACTAAATGATAAGAATAATAATAAGAAGAATGAAAATGGAATATATGATTTCTACATGAATAATGAATTGATAATGAAAAACTAGAAAATATTTATGATGGATAAAAAGATACTTGAACTAGAGAACGTGAAAACTTTAGATTTAAGTGATAATCTATTAGAAAGTATTGAACCAGAAATCTACCGACTCTAAAGCCTATAGACTTTAAGATTGAACAATAACAAATTCACTGAAATAGATCCAGCAGTTCTCTATTTATAGAATCTAAAGGAATTGAGTCTATAGAAAAATAGGCTCACTACTTTTATGAAAAATATACCAATCAATTCAAATACATGGCTCAATTTATAATCTATTGATTTATCGTGCAATAAGTTAACAGAACTCCCTTAAATCTTTTCCAATTTATCTAAACTTCATCATCTCTATTTGTCTTATAATCTTATTTAGAATATTGATTCTCTTTTCTTTTAACCCAATTAGATTCAACATCTTGATCTTTCCAACAATTAAATTGCATAACTTGATTCTATTGAAGTTTCAAATATGTTCAACTTGTAGTCTCTCAATCTATCTAATAATAATATTGAGAAATTCAATACTTCAATTGGTTTTCTTAAGCTTAATAGCCTTATTATTGATGGCAACCCTTTGAAGTAAATTAGCAGAGCTTAAATTGAAAAAGGAACTATTAATTTACTTAAGTATTTATAAAATAGGCATGTTGGACCATAACCAATTTTTAATTCTAACTAATAATCTATCCAATAATAGGTCTTTAACGTTTAAGATCACATTCAAATCAAAATTTAGCTTATTGAAGAGTTAAAGTAAATTGATAAATAATTACTTGCTATTAATTAGTAACTTTCTAATAATTTTTCACTTAATGGAGTCCAAATAAGGAAATTTAAAGAATAATAAAAGCAACTTTAAGAAACTAAAGCAAATATTAATTCATAGTTAGCTTAATTATGATTATTATTCATTAGTTATTTAGTAAATATTTTTATATGATGGGATAAAAACATATTTATATAGTATTTGTTCATATTTGATATTTTTTTCTATTCAATTGTTCTACCTTCATAAGTACAGAGTCATCTTCTAATAAAGTTGTATTATTTATTTTATTGAAAGATTAATTAATTGGATGTAATGATTAATTGTTAAACTTTTATTCTAGAACCTAAACTAGTTTTTAATTTGCTTTTTCTAATGTCTTTTCTAACTTTTGTATTTTTAACATATTATCTCTTTGATCATTATTCGTTTGATTAGTATTTAATAGCTATTATAATTTATTAATTTAAGATTAGTATTTTTCAATTTAAATCACATTCAAGTTAATTTGATTTTAGAGTTCCTTATTGGTATTTTGATAATTGGAAATTTCCAAATTCTGCTACAATTCTTTTTATTGATAGTTTTCTAACTAATACTATAATTAAGTATATTTTTAATCAATCGATTATTTCTAATTATTAATATCTTATAGTTTTTTCTTCATTTCCGTGATAGTATTTTGATAATCTCTTTTCAAATCTACTTATTATCTGTCGATTTAAATATCTTATTGATCCAATTATTTGTATAATTTCTGATTAGATTATACTTCTTTTTCCCAATTCACTCTCAAGTGTTCTTTTTAATTAAATAAATCTTCAATTTCCTTGTTTTTTTCTTCTAAATTTCTTCTAAATTTTATATTTTCATCTTCATTTTATTACAGTTTATGTAATAACCTTTCATAATCTCTTTTCATATCCCTTCAATTTTATATTTCTTATTCTAATTATTTACTCATTTTTATCATTACTATATTCTTTTCTTCTCTAAAATCATCTCTTTCTTATCTCATATTATCTAATTCTTTGACTTTTATATTATATTTATGCATTATTTCTTTATAATCTTATTATAATTTGAAATACTATTTTTGATATTAATGATCCTCATTTTATTATGATAATCTATTTATTTCTTATTATAATCTTTATTATTCCTCATTGTAACTTGTCATTATTTCCTATTAATTTCTCATATTACTTTCCCTATCGTTTTCTAATTCCATTTATAACAATTCTATTTTTTTCTTAAATTCAAAAATATTTTCCTCTTGTTTTTCTATTTCTTGTTATTTTTCTTCCAATTATTATCTATAACCAGATTCTAATTCATTTATAATCTGGATCCTTAACATATCACCTTCAAAATTAGGCAAAACTCTTTATTAAACTTCTTCGATTTCTTTTTATTTTTCTTCAATAGCAAATTTTAAATTTCGAATTGTTTAATCAAATTATTATTCTAATTCTTATTTTTAGTATAAAACTTCTTAAACTTTTGATTATAAAGTATCATTTTCTTTTCTAACTCTCATTAATTCTTCTTTATTATCTTCATTAATCTATTTAAGGGTCTCATAATCCTCTATTGAAAATGAATATGTATTAATTATTACTTTTTTGTCTTTCGATAATATTTTTAAGTTAAGCTTGTGCCTTTTTAAACTCGTAATTTTGTAACTCTAACTATTCTAATTAGATCATGATATTGAATTTAAAATTATATTAATAAAATATAAAATATTAATAATGAATTGAGATAAATTAGAATATTGAATATATAATATGAATATATATAATATGTAAAGATAATCAATGATGATGAGATCCTGCTTATAATTAGAATCTCAATCCACAATACTTGCAAGTGCCTGGTTTGTCTTCAGTGACTTTAATATAAACCACTGGATGTCCTGCTGAATAAACTGGACCTCCTCCACATCTAACTGTGCTCTTATCTACCATAATAATTGGTACTCGGCTTATGTACTCTTCACTTGCAGACCAATGGCTCTTCTTGCTTATCTTTTTAATATGTTATATTTATCATTATCTTTATTATCATTATTATCTTTATTATCATTATTATCTTTATTATCATTATTATCTTTATCATCATTATTATTATTATCATTATTATTTTTTTTATTGACATTATTATTATCATTATTATTATTATCATAAATATTATTAATATCATTATTTTTATCATCATTATTATTACCTTTATTATTTTTATCATTATTATTATATTTAATATATTACTTATGATGTTTCATCTTTTACCAACCAATCATTTTTTTTCATATTTTCATAAGAATATGGATTGAAACTACTAAATGAATTTTTCTAATTATAAATGAATTAGAAGATAGATTTATGAATTCTTTTAATCATGATAAAAACAATAAAATATTATAAATAATAAAATATTAAAAATAATATTTAATATTAATATAAGTATTCATAATTTAATAACTTTTTTATTAAGAAAACTATTAGTGATTCCCTTTTCACTCATAAAAACTTCAATACTTTTTTTACACTTGATAATATCAACAGCTTTATCCATGACTTACTTTTCATCAATCTTAATTTCTAATACAGCTTAATTAGTCTTATCCTAAATATTTTATAAGATTAACAAATCATATTAAGTAACTAAACTAATACTAGTTCCTCTATTATTATTTCTGGCAGTCCTTCCAATCCTATGTAGATAATCTTTAAAACTTCTAGGTAGATCCTTATTGATAACTAAATCTACATTAGGAATGTCTAGTCCTCTTGAACTAATATCAGTCGTGAAGAGAATGAGTTTATTTTTATTGCGGAATAGTTTAATATTTGTCAGTCTTTACTTTTGGCTTAATAAGGAATGTAGTACTGTGCATTCCAGATTCATCTTAGAGCAGATTAGGTGGTAAAGATGAGCATCTCTGCATTTATTCACAAATACTATCATCTGAACTCCTTCGTATTTTTTTATCAAGTGAATTAGGTAATATTCACTTACTTGCGAAGGAATAAACACGTATTTCTGTTCTATGCTCTTATTTATCTCTATCTTATTATTAATATTAGCATCATCATCATTACAATTCTTATCTTTATTATTATTATTATTATTATTATCATCATCATCTTTTTTATCGTTTTATTAATGTAATTATGATTTAATTTAATTATTAGATAAATTTATCTGATTAATTGATTATGGATTTAGGGAAATAATTGTAATTTATTGAATATTAAGTTATTGTTTAAATTGGGTTGATAAATTATTAGAGAAAGTAGCAGAAGCAAACACCTTAAACGCAGTATTGGGAATATAATTAAGAATAGGTTGCAAATGAGTGTGAATATTTGTATTAATCAAAGTATCAACTTCATCCAAAACTAAATATTATAAATTCTAAATATACTATTAAAAAGTATGATTAATTTCTATTAACTAACTTAACCTACCAGGAGTTCCTACAACAATATGAGGGATAGAATCCAATTCAATAGATTGTTAAATAATGTCCATTCCTCCTATCATATTACTTACTCTTATATTAAATGATTATCCATAAACCTACAATTATTCACTAATCTAAACTGACAATTCTCTAGAAGATGTTATTACTAAACAATAAATTCCATATGGCTCTTTACTTAGCTTGTCTATGATAGGTAGACCAAAGCAACCTGTTTTACCTGAACCTGTTTCTGATTATATTACTATGCAATTCTTCGTGTCTTTATTTTAAATTATCTTCGAAATTGATTATTTTTAAATTTAAGTTGGGTTTAAGTAGTTTATTTTCTTTAGAAATTGGTTCAGCCATTAAGATATCCCTAATTCACTAAATGTATTTTTACTCATTTATATTATTATAAAAATGATATCAATACAATATGAATAGATAAAATGTAATATAAATAATAATACTAATAATATATTCATTATTCAGGATCCTTACTGATAATAACAAACAAAGCCATGAACCCCAAAAGAGTCCACTTGAGCAAAGGATAATCATTAAGCCAGATAGTAAAAATACCAACATAAGGTAAATAACCTTTAATCTTACCAAACATGTCCTTATCCTTCAACCATATTTAACTATAAGGATATAATGCTCTATCATCAACAGGATTATTATCGCCCTTTGACAAAACATACTAATCATTATAATCTTATTAACTAATAAGAGTTCTATGAACGATAGGTATTTCTTAATCTTTAAGTCTGAACACTATGACATCTCCTGCTCTCTTCTACTTTCCTACATCATGAAGGAACAGAATGTCTCCTCTAAAGTATGCTGGCTCCATACTTCCTGTTAGCACTACAACTACTGGAGACTCACAGTTTGTTATTAGCATTAAACCTTTCCAGAGCATCACTGCTGAACCTACTACTAGTACTAATTATACTAATTAGTTAAATATCTTTCTTAATTTCATTGTCTTTATTTCCCGATATGTTTATTCTATAAAATCCATTTTATTTTCTTATACTCTAAAATTATTATTATTTATTTATTATTTTTAAAACTATTATATTATTTATTATATTATTTTTTATTATTTTTTATCTTATATTTATTTTATTCTTAATTATTCAAAAAATAAAATATCAATTAGACTATATATTTTTATTAATATATTTCTCTCTTATCAAAATTTTATAATAATAATAATAATAAAATAAAATTATAGCCTGCCAACATCGAAACTCATACTACTCTCATATTAACTTAGAGTGCTATACCTAAACTCCATTGATAACAAGTCAACAGAAAGAAAAACTATTCAAATTAAAATCTTTTCCACTTGAAATCAATAGAACCAATCCTGACACAATCCAGCTCCACCAAATCCTTCCCACTCTATAGGCCATAGCTAGAAGACAAATACATCACAAGTTAAGCTAACCATACAATCAATGATCCATTATATATATAAATAATTTAGTTAAAAAAAAATTGATAAAATTATTTATATTAATTATAAAATATAATTACAAAAAATATTTTTCTATATGAAGTACCATTTTAAAATATTTATTTTATTAATGTATTTATTTTTAAATATTAAATCAAACGAATTTTTTAAATCAAGAATTAATTAAAAATTTATTTTTAATATTAAATCTTAATTAAGTCAACTTAAAACTATATTGTAAAACAAAAAGAAATTATTTCATAACTTTAACGTAAAAAAATATAAAATAAAGATTGCTTAAGAAAATAATTATGATAAAAAAATTAAAAATGATAGTTAATAAATAAATAAGAGATTAAATAAATACATATTAATGAATTTTGAAAATATAAATTCAAATAAATTAAAATAAAATAAATAATTAGGAAAATTAATAAAAATAAAAGAAAAAGATAATAAATCATAAGAAAAGAATGAAAAAATTTCGGATGATGAATAATAAGAATTAATAAAATAAGATGACTATTTTTTGGATGAGAATGATTTCAATGTATAATATTGTAATAATGTAGTAAGAGGAACTGGAGGATACATAAAAAATGTGTATAATACAACCCGTAGATTTTCAATGTATTTGATAATGAACGCCTTCACTATTTCTTTATTTGGTTCAAAAAATCCGGACAACTTAATAAGTTCCATTGACTTAATGAATGTTTCTGATATTCTTTCCATATAAGGATCCCCTGAATGCATTCAAATATAAACAAAAATTGAACATAAAAATATTTATCCTTGTTTTATTAATGTTAAAAAAAAATATGACTTTATTTAAGCTTATAAGTTTTATATATAGTGTTATAAGCCCGTAGAATTTCCAATTAATTAACCAGAATGTTCTTAAATTAAGGAAGATAATTACGCTATTCATTTAGATTGATCTATTAAAAAAATAACTTATATAAGTTTATTAACTATAATATTTAAATTTTTAAATAAAAAAACCATTTTTCAATTATTTTCACTGTCTTTTAAATTATTTATTTTTGTATATTTAAAAAATTTTTTATTAATTATCGATTTTAACTCTTAAACCCCACTATATCCAAAATCATATTTTTAGTTTTAAATATTTTTTTGAGTTATATAGATTTAAAAGATAGAAATGTTTGCAAAAACAAAGCAAATTTAATGGAATAAAATTTGTAAAAAATCATCAAAAATATTAGATACATAGTAACTAACTATTGATATAGTCAAGAAAATAGCAGCGAAAACCTAATTACTAGTATTTTAACTTGAAAAATTAAATAGCCTTTAGTTATTATACTTTTAAATTAGTAAAATAGAGAAATAGAAAAAAGTAGTATAAATAAAGATATTGCTATTTTAAGAATGATATTCTTTTATAAAAAGACAAAATAATATTATTGATTCCTTTAGACTAAATTCATGAAATTTATTTTTCAATTTCATTATTGAAATGAAACATAAATTAATATTTACAAACCAGCAATAAACAATTATAAGTTACCATTCTTAATATAGCAATATTATTCTCTATATATTCAAGAAAATGCTCAAACAATAAATTAATGAGCTCATTAAAGTAAAAACCATCATCCATAATTCTATTATGTTATTTAGTTCTATCATTAAATTAATGTTAGGAAATAAACCAAAAATGCTTATTAAATTTATCACTAATATAATAATGTTCTATGCTATTTTCATTTTTTTGTTTTATTAGATATTATAATTTTTACTTTTTAAATAGAATAGATCTTTCGTGTAATTATATAAAATGAAAATAAATAATACTATAAATAAATATTATTATATAAATAAAATAAATAAACATGTATATCTTTAAGAAAATAACTTTTTAAATAAAATATTTATATGAATAACAATTCTTTAGAGATAAGAATCTATAATTAAAATAATATATTATAAAAATATTTCCTTAAAATCGGATACTTATATATTATTTATGAAATTATTTAAAAGAAAATATCAAAAAATTTATGATTAAATTTTTGATAAAAATAAAATAAATAATGATTGAATTTCACTCATTTTATATTAAAATTAGACTGCTTATGTTTCCTTAGTAAAAAAGAGAAATAGTAAGATTCTTATTAGAATCGTCTATTTTAATTTAATAAGGTTTCTAAATAAACTTAATTGTATTGTTAATGATTTATTATTATGAATTATCTCCCCACATATATAAACTGCCAGATACTAAAAATATTTAGAATAAAAATTACTAGTAAGAAAAGCAAAGTAATTAGATTTAGCTGAGATTTGGTTGATGAATAATTAGGAATAAAGTTCAACATTATGGATTTCTATCTGCTCTCGTTTGTTGGTGAAGTCGAGTTGGTAGAGTTGATTATGCTGACAGAGAATAAGAGCATGATGAGAGGAGATGGCTACCTTTTGTGCCTTTATAGTGTCTCCAAAAGGATACAGTTAGGAGTAGACCAAGGAGCAAGGTTCTTATAGATTCACCATCACGTTCCCTTCATTGCTGATCAGTACACTGTTCTCCTCATATAGGCCCATCTCACTATCATATATCATATATTATATCACATATCATATAATATTAATAAACATTATTAAATCTACTTAATTTATACTCCTCCCAGCTCTAAGCAGGTTGGCCTTTTAATTACCTTTTAATTCTTAATAAACAATCTCTGATCGCAATTATCTCCAAACACAAATACCTTGTTTTAATCATCAATACAACTTGAACTATTTTTCCCACAATACACCTTCTTTATCCTTTTCAAACAACTAACTTCTTAAAAACATTTTTACTATTATTAATCCTGTCCCAATTGAAAGTACTCATTAGATCCTTGACTTAATACTCTATTTTAATGATCTAATAATAGAACGTGATTGTCTCCACAACTGATCTGCTGTATTTTATACTACAAAGTCATCTTATTAATGCTGAATACTATATTATTATTATTATTATTATTAATAGCAGATTAATATAATTTTCCAGTATTATCTAAAACCAAAATATCAGTTCTAGTTTATTAAATATCAATAATTTTAGAATTAATCTCCTTAGTACTTACTTTGTAATAATTTTAATTAGATTAACCTCCTCCATAAGAATATAGAATGTTTTGAGAGAAATGATGTTTGAGTAAGGATAACTTAGAATTAAGATCATTTTTTTATCTGTTTTATAGATAATACTGATACTTATTATCAATTTTGATGAGAATAGATTAATAGAGAGTGTTAAGATTGGATTGGAGATATTAATATTAGTCAGTAAGAGGCAAAGTGGATTGGGAAGTTGATGAGAATATCTTTGATAACATCTATTTAGTCTGTTCATTTATCTACTCAGCCTAAAGAATGCTATTATCATATATCATACGAAGTTAAATGAAGTAGTTTACATTTTCCTCTATTTCCAGTTCATCCTTCATTATCTCTATCTTATCACTAAAAACATTTTCTTATTATATCTATTCTATTATATCTTATTATTACTCTTTATTTTTATCATCATTAATACTATTATAATTATTATCATTATTACTATTATCTTATAATTTGCCTTCCATTTTCTACTCCCAATCATATATCATACTTTTCATACAACATATAAACTCTTACTTCATTTATTAAATTAATTATTCATGATTATCTAAACTAGATTTTAAGAGTAGATTTGTAAACAGGTTTTAGATGAGTGAATCATTATTAGAATTGTATTATAATTAATTAATAGACTAATGACTCATCTAATCCAGTTAAGACTATAATAATAAAATCTATTAATCCTTTTGTTGGATAATTTATTAGAAATGCACTAATGAGTTTTGGTGAGCATTCTATTATTATTACTGAATTACCTATTTCTAATGCATTTTTATGTTTTTTGCTTTCTCTGCAAATCTCAAAGTGGACAGAGTCTACATAAAGTTAATGCTTGCCGGACTCACTGTGCAGATCACTATAGTATGAGTGTCATTTCCTATTAATAAATTAATATATTGATATAATATAATAATAATGATATAATATAATAATAATGATATAATATAATAATAATGATATAATATAATAATAATGATATAATATAATAATAATGATATAATATAATAATAATGATATAATA